>Ga0172380_10008859_pt1 | contig 10845 bp, 11 predicted proteins | sample Leawe162metaG_FD_119747 | JGI IMG/M metagenome (GOLD analysis project Ga0172380, IMG submission 119747) | Leachate microbial communities from a municipal landfill in Southern Ontario, Canada - Leachate well 162 metaG | ecosystem: Engineered > Solid waste > Landfill > Unclassified | place...
AGTTTTCCTTCGGGATGCGCCCGGCTTCGTGCATCACGCCATCCACGCGGAAGCGGACGATCACGAGCTTTTCCTGCGGCTCAAAGTGAACGTCCGATGCCCTCAGCTCGATTGCGTCGATGAGAATCTCCTCCAGAATTTCCGGCGCCACTTTCTTTTCGTTCGCGATGATGGCTTGAAAGCGCGTGGAGAGCGGCTTGCGATAATGGATGCACGCCGCCTCGATGCCCGCCTGCGGGGAATACACGAATGTGACCGTGCCGCTGAAGTGCGGCTTCTCCGGCCCTTTGGCTTCTTTTCCGAACGAAAAGCCTTTCTTTGGTTTCTCTTCCGCTGTTTTCAGTTTCTCGGGCAATACCGCTTCCTTCTGCCCAAGATTCAGGCGGATGACCTCCTCCAAAAGCTCCTGACCGGGATCGGAGGTTGCAACGGTCACAACGTCTCCCACGTGTTCCACGACGACCGCACGGTATTTCTGTGCGATTTCTTCCGGCAATTCCGCGACGGTTTCTGGGGAGGGGAAGTGCGATTGAATATCATAAAACTGAAGCTTGTAGAACTCCGCCATCGCACTCTCGAAGAGTTCCTGCGTGAGCAGCCCCTGCTCATAGAGAATGGAGAGAAGAGGAAGCTTGCGCTCCTCTGCAAGCAAAGTCATCTGCGTCAATTCCTGTTCGGAGAGGTAGCTCTGTTTCACGAGGATCTGGCCGAGATCGATATCTGTCATGGGCATGATTTATGAAAGAATTGTTTGAACCTGTTTCACAATTTCCATGATGGGCGTATTGGACTTTACGTAGTACGCCACTGCTCCGAGTTCTTTGGCACGCACTTTGTCTTCGTCCTGACCCAGATTGGAGAGAACGATGGTGGGGATCTGAACGCCCTTGCCTTTCATTTCCTGCATGAACGTAAAACCATCCATCCGCGGCATGATGAGATCGAGAAGAATCACGTCATATGCCCCGCTTCCCGCCTCCTTGAGCGCCTCCTCCCCATCCATGGCAATGTGCGTCTCAAAGCCCTCGTGATGGAACTTGAGTTCCAACGCGTGCGCGAGCGGCCGCTCGTCCTCCACAATGAGGATGCGCTTGCCTTTTGCTCTGGGTGAAGCCTCTTTTGAACCTGTTTGTTTGGGGGGTGTCATGGGTATGGTCTTTCGATTTATTCTAGCAGAAAATGACCTTTTGGGCAACTTCGTGCAGACCGCCCTCTTTGTTGACTTTCCTTCCATCTCCCGTAGGCTCTTCCTGCTTTCTCTCCTGCCCGAAGAACGTGGCAGAAGAACGCTTTCGTAACACTTTCCTCTTCTCTCCCCATGGGTTCCTTCTCTCTTGAGATCCTCGCGCCGGTCATCGCCGCGCTCGGACTCCTCTACAGTCTGGTTTTCTGGCGTGCAGTAAAGGCCGCTCCGGATGGAACGCCCGCCATGCAAAAAGTGGCGCATGCGATCTCCATCGGCGCCCGTGCCTTTATCCGGCGTCAGTACAAGACGATTGCGATTCTCACGGTCGTAGTGGCTCTCGCACTCGTCGTTGCCTACGGCCTCACCGGCGCGCCCGGCGAAGGTTGGAAGAAAGGATTCGAAGTCGGAGGCTCCTTCCTCCTTGGCTCGCTGCTCTCCGGCATTGCCGGCGTGGTGAGCATGGTCGTCGCGACCAAGTCGAATCTGAAGACGGCCAGCGCCTCCAAGAACGGTCTCAACGCCGCTCTCACGATGGCCCTGCGCAGCGGAACCGTCTCCGCCATCGTCATCACCTCCCTCTCGCTTCTGGGTATCAGCAGTCTCTACCTCTTCTACCGATTTGCTTTGAATGTTCCTGCAGCCATGATCCCCGCACTCATTATCGGGTACGGATTCGGTGCGAGCTTCGTGGCGCTCTTCGCCCAACTCGGGGGCGGAATTTACACGAAGGCTGCGGACGTGGGTGCCGACCTCGTGGGAAAAATCGAAGCGGGTATTCCGGAGGATGATCCCCGCAACCCCGCCGTGGTGGCGGACCTCGTGGGGGATAACGTCGGTGACTGCGCGGGCCGCGGCGCCGATCTCTTTGAATCCATTTCCGCGGAAAATATCGGAGCGATGGTGCTCGGTGTCGCGCTCTTCCCGCGCTTCGGACTCAAGGGAATTCTCTTTCCGCTGATCCTCCGCGCGTTCGGTCTGGTAGCCACGATCATCGGTGTCTACACGGTGAAGGCAAAACAGGGAGAGGCTCCGATGAAGGCGATGGTCCGCGGATACTGGATCACGACCGGCCTCACGACCTTCGTGCTCTTTGTCTGTTCCGCTCTCATGCTCGGCAGCATTCCCTCTGCAACGGTCGGTGATTTGTTCCTCTCCTTCTTCTCACTCCAGAACTCCGCTCCGTGGTTCTTCTTTGCAGGCGTCACGGGCATCCTCACGAGCGTGGCGTTCGTGTACATCACGGACTACTACACGGGGAAGGATTTCCGTCCGGTACAGGCGATTGCGAATGCCTCGACGACCGGTCATGCGACCAACATCATTTCCGGAACGGCCATCGGCATGGAGTCGACTGGTCTCTCCGTCCTCACGGTGTGTGCCGCCCTCTTTGCTTCCTACTGGTTCGGGACGCAGTCGGGGCTCCCGGCAGGAGGTCTCTACGGAACGGCCGTCGCCACCATGGGTATGCTCGCGATGGTGGGCTTCGTCCTCGCGATGGACATGTTCGGACCGATCACCGATAACGCCGGAGGCATCGTGGAGATGTCCAAGGCTCCGGAAGACATGCGTCTGGTGACGGATGAACTGGATGCCACGGGCAACACCACAAAGGCCCTCACGAAGGGCTATGCGGTGGGCTCTGCGGCACTCGCCGCCTTCCTGCTCTTCTCCGCATTTTTGGAGGAGGCGAAGATTTCCGTCGTCGATCTTGCCAAAGTGCCGGTCTTCGTCGGCGCGTTCCTCGGTGCGATGGTGGTGTTCTTCTTCACGTCCCTCACGATCCGCGCCGTCGGCAAGGCCGCGAGCGTGATCGTCGAGGAAGTCCGCAAGCAGTTCCGTGAGAACAAAGGCATCATGGACGGAACGTCCGAGCCGGATTACGCGGCTGCGGTGGACATCGCCACCAAGAGCGCGCTCAAGGAAATGATCCTCCCCGGTATCGTGGCGGTGGCCGCCCCGATCATCGTCGGCGTGGTGTTCCGCGCCGAAGCGGTGGCGGGATTCCTGATGGTCGGCACGATCACGGGCGTGGTCCTTGCGGCCTACCTGAACAACGCGGGAGGCGCATGGGACAACGCAAAGAAGTTCATCGAGACGGGCCACCTCGGCGGCAAGAAGAGCCCCGCGCATCAGGCAGCCGTCACGGGCGACACCGTCGGCGATCCGTTCAAGGACACGGCCGGACCCAGCCTGCACGTGCTCATCAAGTTGTTCTCGACTTTGACGTTGGCTCTGGCTGCGTTGTTCATTTGATTTTTTCCATGTAGGGACACGGCATGCCGTGTCCCTACCAGGATCACGCTCGCACTCGCGACGTTGTTCATCTGATGAATTCCAACCCCAGCGCGGGAAGCTTCCCGCGTTGGGTTATTATTATTGATCTAATCCGCATCTTCCCCTCCCCCCCGCGATTGGTGCGACGCTCGAAACGACTCTTGGATCTGACTTACTGCCAAAGCCGCATTGGTGAGCGCTAACGTTGATCCGGCATTCTGCGCGTTCAGATGTGCGCATCTCTCCGCCAGCAGGACTTCATGAAGTTTGAACAGCGTCTCAATGAACTGGGAACGAAGCTCTTGTTGTTCCGGATCTCTCATCCGCCCCACCAATTCTTTCAATTGAACTACGACTTCATTTGTCGCTTTCTCACACGTTGCATGCTCCGCTCGAAGAGCGTCCAATGCTTGGATTTCCGGGCTTACCATAGCCCAATGGTACACTGTCAGGTACGCAGATCAATGATATTCCGAGGGTTTCCGCACCAACTGTCCTGACGCCCGTTCAAAGGAACGGATGAGAGGAGAACGGCTCGCTGCGTTGTTTATTTGATCCTGTATTTCATCAAAAAGCCGGGGGTTTCCTCGGCTTTTTTGTACTAAAAGCTATACTTGTTGTGCCTCCTTTCAAGGTGCGTTCTCCGGAGCGCGGATTCGATCCTTCACCCACTGGAGTCACGCAATGCGATTGCGGACGATCGGCGACATTCTTGCCGGTGCAGTGCTCTGCTGCTCAGCGATTGGATTTCTCTTCGACCTGTGGTGGCATCTCGCCATGCTCGGTCTCTGGGGATCACTAACTCTCGGCGCAGTCTGCATCGGCATTTGGGCTTTCTTCCGCAGGAAGAAGCCTGCCACCCCTCCACAGTGAGGGCTTATCCAAGTAGCGGGCGAACTCATCGCTCTACCGTGACCGGGGTTTTCCTGCGTCACGGTTTTTTCTTCAATTACTTCTGCTCTTTCATTTTTTTCGATTCTTCAAGAAGCGACTTCGGTGTGATCACCATGAGAGAGAATTGCTCGGTTGGGTGCTCTTTGTTCCACTCCATAATATTGCTTGTCCAATCATGCCATCCCCCAAACTTCACCACTGCAACTGGGAGGCGCAATTTGGCGCATTGCGTTAATACAAAGTCCTCTCTTTTTTCCTGGAGCACATCCGACTCTTGGGTGCCATCCTCCGCCGCACTCGCTAGTGCATTCAGTGTACGATCATCTCCGGCATGCAGCGTCATCTTGTTTGTCATAATCAATTCACGAAGACCCAATAATTGGGTGTCCCTTTCCGCCTCCGCGGAATTCATACGTTCCTTTGCTTTCTTTAACTCGGGCATGAGCTGACCCAATCGCCACTTGAACACAAATTGATCTTGCAGATCCACGCTCTTCGATAATTCTTCCTGCATCCTATCAACCTGTTCAGAAAGTTGCCGAAATCGCCTTCGCAGAGTTCTGTAATTCGCTGCTGGGTTATCTACTTTTCCATTTTTTTCAGCCGTCCCTTCATTGAGCACATCTTTCACTCCCAACCGAGCCAGACACGATAATATCGAAAAGATTTCCAACTGGACTGTCCGAACCATTTTTGCCTCATCTACTGCATTAATGAGCGATTTTGAGGGGGCAGGTGATCTTTTCGCAAGATCGACCGAAGCGAATTCCTCTGCTTGCTGTTGTGTTAGATTTCCAAATACTGTTGCTGCCGCAAAATGATATTGCCTCACATGCACCAGGCAATGCTTCGCATTGGAGGGGTTAATGACAACCTCAATCTTTCCGGCCCCAGGAATCTCCTTTGGTTCCCGTGGAAGCTTTCCAATGAAGCCGTTACTGTCTGCCTCTCTTTGTGTTTTTTGTTTTTCTGTATTTTCCACCAATTATCATTTTACATCATTTTATTGTTTACATCAACTATGTTGATAATGGCCTAGAAAATATGGAATAGACGCAAAGGCTTATGAATTTATTGTTGCTTCCCTCTGCAGCATCGCTACACTCCATTCGTTCGCTCTCTCCATGCATCGTCTCGCCCTCCTCTCGGTCAGTGACAAACGCGGCATCGAGGAATTTGCCCGCGGCCTCATCAAACACGGATACGAAATCATCTCCACGGGAGGGACGCAGAGAGCCCTGGAGAAAGCCAAAATCCAAGTAACGCCTATCGAAGAGTTCACGAAGTTCCCCGAGTGTTTCGGCGGGCGCCTGAAGACCCTCCATCCGCTCGTCTTCGGCGGCATCCTTTTCAGGCGCGGGGAAAAAGATCACGTGGAACAGGCGAAGAAATTAGGGATCCGGCCGATCGATTTGGTGTGCGTGAATCTTTACCCGTTCGAGGAGACGGCTGCCAAGCCGGGCGTGACGCGCGGGGAGATGATCGAGCAGATTGATATCGGCGGACCCAGCCTACTCCGTGCTGCGGCGAAGAACGCGGAAAGCGTGACGGTGCTTTGTGATCCGGACGACTACGCACGCGTGCTCGCCGATCTGGATGCGAAGAAAGAAACGTCTCCCGAGCTGAAGACGGAACTGGCCGAGAAGGTTTTTCTCCACACCGCAGCCTACGATTGCGCCATTACGCGCACGCTCTCCGGCGGCAGTCACACCGGCGTCCTCCTCACGAACAAGATGCTCATGCGTTACGGCGAAAACCCGCATCAATGGGGGGCATTCTACGAACTCTACAAGAATCCACCGGATTGGCTTGTGCTGCAGGAAGAGAAGAAAATGAGTTACCTGAATATTCTGGATGCCGACGGTGCGTGGAATCTGGTATGTGAATTCGGGGAACCGACCGCCGCCTGTATCAAGCATGCGAATCCGAGCGGCGTTGCTTCACACGAAAATATTGCGGAAGCTTTTCAGCGCGCCTACGACGCCGACCGGCTCTCCGCCTTCGGCGTGATCATCGCGCTCAACCGTACGTGCACCAAAGCGGTGGTTGAGAAGATCATCGAACAGAAGATCTTCGTGGAAATCATTATCGCACCGGGTTACGAACCAGCGGCACTGGAATTGCTGAAGCAGAAACCGAAAATCCGCGTGATTGAAAATCACTGCGTCAAACCCGGCGAGGAAGTGGTCTCTTTCCGCTCCGCGCTCGGCGGCATGCTCATCCAGAATCTGGATACGCGCGTCGTGACGGAGAAAGACCTCACGTGCGTGACGGAACGGAAACCCACGAAGGAACAAATCCGTGATCTGCTTTTCGCATGGAAGGTAGTGAAGAACGCCAAATCGAATGCCATCGTCTTCGCCAAGGATGCCGTCAGCATCGGGATCGGGGCCGGACAGACGAGTAGAGTGGATTCGACGATCATCGCCGCCCGACGGGCCGGCGAACGCGCCAGGGGGGCCGCCATGGCCTCGGACGCCTTCTTCCCGTTCCCGGACAGCGTGGAGGAGGCCGCCAAATTCGGTATCGGCGCCATCATCCAGCCGGGAGGTTCCATGCGCGATGCCGAAGTAATTGCGAAGGCAAACGAACTGAAGATCCCGATGGTCTTTACGGGAGTAAGAGGTTTTAAACACTGATCTTCGTCGAACCAATCGTAATGCACCAGACTTCGAGCGAAGTCGAAAGGTCTTTACGGGAGTGTGGGAATTCAGGCATGAGCGCCCTCTCTTTTTCCGTTCACGCATTGGAACACCCAGTATCCCAGCGATCCGGCCACCTGCGTCACACGCTGAATCTGTTCCTCTCTCTCGCTTTGGCGAAGCCGCGGATAAATACTGCCCGGATCAACGACTTCGCTGTCCATGTGTGAGCGTTGTGCAAACGCAACGCCGGCCTGAAGCGGTACGGCCGCCAAGTTATGATCGGGAGGGATCTCCAGACGGACTCCTCCGCAACGGCTGCAGTCGCCGGAGCAATGTTCCGAACTCATACGAACGGGGGTAAGGGGCTTATTGTGCCGTGAGAAAGCCAAACGTCAATGCCGAAAGGCTCTCCTCTTCCGCTCATCCGGATGTATTTGTGTAAGAATGTATCTTCCTGATCGTCTTCACCGTTGCCAACGGCCCCCTATGAAAGAACAGGACTTCCTTGAGGCCTATGACGAGTATGCGGATGCCATCTTCCGCCATTGCGCTCTGCGCCTCGGAGACCGCGAAGTCGGGAAGGACCTCATGCAGGACACTTACCTGCACGCATGGGAAGCCATCGCCGGAGGCGTCACCGTCGAGAATATGCGTGCCTATCTCTACCGCATCGCCAATAACCTCATCACGGACTTCGCCCGCAGACGGAAGCGCAGGCCCGAATCCTCTCTGGAGGAAATGGCCGAAGACGGATTCGATCCGCCGAGCCGCGAGGAAGGACCCGCACGAACCTATGAAGGAAAAATGGTGATTGAGACGCTTCGACAAGTTGAGGAACCTTATCGCACCGCGGTTGTCCTCCATTACATCGACGGGCTTCCGCCCCGTGAAATCGCTTCTTTCCTCGGTGTTTCCGCCAACGTCATCTCCGTCCGGCTCCATCGCGGAATGGAGAAGCTCCGTACCATCCTTCACGCCCATGGATAAACTCGTCGATCGATTTCTGGCTGCCGCCCGCGCCCTCTCGCTCTCGCCGACCGAGCACGCAATGATGCGCCAATCCCTTCTTGCAGAGATGAAGCTCAGTGCTGCCGGAACGGGGCTCCTGCAAAAGGACTCCGCAGCACTTGCCTTATCCTCTTCTGAAAAAGCGCATGGCCGCCGGAGGTTGCTCTCCTTCATGCGCACGCATCCCGCACATGGTTTTTCTCCCGTGACTCTTCTGCATTCTCTTCTGCCCAGACGCCTTGCCTCTACTGCATTTTTTACGACTCTTTCAACGCTGTTGCTGGGCGGAAGTCTGGCGTACGCGGCGGAGGGGTCGCTCCCCGGGGATTTCCTTTACCCGATCAAAGTGCATGTCACAGAACCAATCGTCTCGCAGTTGTCTGTCACTCCTCAGCGTCGCGCACAGTGGGATCTTCGAGTCATCGACCGCCGATTGACGGAAGCGGAGGCCCTCAACCGCCGCGCCCCCTCCGAGGAACGCCGCACGATCCTGAACAATCAGATGGGGAGAAACCTGCGTTCCGCCGAACAGAATCTCGAAAATATCCCATCCCCGGCAGAGAGGAAAACCGTTCAGGAAGAATTGAAGCGAACCCTGAAGGAACATGAGCGGGAATTTCCGAAGATCCGGGAGAACATCGTCATCCCACGCCCCCTGATTTCTCCGCCCCAAGAGAATTCTTCTCCGGAGGAGGACTCCTCCCGTGCTCGCCCCGACAAGAAGGAGAAGGAGCAATTGGATCATTCACGTTCCGCATCCCGACAACAGGAGGCCTCATCCGGTTCCGGCAGCAGTCTTTCTGTTTTTCCGTCCAAGAATCGGATCGATCTTCCACGTGTTCCAAAAGAAATAAAAGAAAAAGAGCTTAAAGATGACAACCGGAGGCATTCCGATTCCCCGGTCTCTCATTCCGATAATTCATTCAAGCAATCCGATGAAGAGGATGAATGAGAGGCCGATGGAACTTTCTTTGTAAGAATCATTCCTCTCCGTCGTCTTCTCCTGTGTCTTATCCATTCCCCCCGTTTCTATGCGTATGCTTCTCTCCAGACTTGGCATCATGAGCGCCATTTTCGGCCTTACTCTGAGTGCCGCCGTCCCCGCCCTTGCCGATCAGGGTTCCAATGATGGCAATGGAAATTCCGTAAGTGCCAGGATGTCACTCGCGCGTGAAAATGCGCACAACAAGCGTGCCGAACGTCTCCTTCTCCGCACGGAACGGCATGAAGAAGTGAAAGCAAAGGTAAAAACACAAACCGGCGCTTCCCTTGAGGCACAAGCCTCCTATGGCAAGCTGATCAGCGGATTGAACAAAGAACTGAATACGTTCGGAACCTGGCTCAAGGCCCAGCTCCGTGACGCAGGCAAGGGTATCGCGGCACTCTCCGTGGAAGCCCGTGCGAAGCTCTACACCGACATTCTTGCGAAGATTCACAGCGCGCTTCTCTCCCTCCGCACTGATATCTCCGCAACAATCGGCGCCGCAGTGAGCACGGAATCAGGTTCGAGCTCTTCGTCCACCTCAAGCTCCAGCTCTTCATCTTCTTCTTCCTCATCCAGCTCCAGTTCTTCCAGCTCTTCAAGTTCTTCGACCTGAGCCATTCCACACCTTTGACAGGCAGAGGGGGTCCCCGAAGACCTCCTCTTTTTTTGTTTTGTTCTTCCCTCACCCCTTCCCCTCTCCCACCCCTCCCATTTGCCTTCCGGGAGAGGGGATCGCCTTGATGATCTCATCAAGTACTGATTTCAGGTTTCGCTGAATTTGATCATTGCTAAATCGCAGAACCTGATAACCATGCACCATCTGATCGATATCCTTCTCATGATCATAGTGGCGTGTTCCTCTGTGAATACCTCCATCAACTTCAATGATGAGCCGACGTTCCCTGCAAAGAAAATCTGCAATGAACATACCCATGGGCACCTGTCTGCGAAATTTCAAATCGGCACATTTCCTGTTTCGAAGGGACTTCCAAAGAATTTCTTCCGCGGACGTCATTCTTTTTCGCAACATCCGCGCGAAATGAATTTTCCGTCCGAAACGTTGCCTCTTGGATTCATTGTCGAGCATGCTCACATTCTTTTCCGCAGCAACGATCTGAGAAAGCCTCCCCTCTCCGGGATAGGAACGTGGCAGGGTCGGAGAGGGGTCGGGGGTGAGGTAAAACAGAACAAAACACCGTTCTGCCACCCCATGGAACCTCTTTTCTTACAGACTTCTTCTCCCGTCGATTGATTGCTTGAGCGTCACCTGATCCGCGAACTCGATATCCGCCCCCATGGGAAGTCCGTGTGCGAGACGGGTGATCTTCGGAACTTTCTTCTTCAATCTCTCGCGGATGAAGCTCGCCGTGGCCTCGCCTTCCACATCCGGATTGGTGGCGACAATGATTTCCTGAACAGCACCGTCCTCACAGCGATCCATGAGCTCCTTGAGCCGCAGTTGCTCCGGCCCCATGCCGTCGATGGGAGAGAGCACACCGTGGAGCACGTGGTACACGCCTTTGAATCCCGACCGCTCAAACGCGATGACGTCGAGAGGATTCTCCACCACCAGAATCGTCAGATGATCGCGTGCATTGTCCGCGCAGATCGAACACTCTTCCTGCAACGTCACCATCTGACAGCTCTTGCAGTACTTGAGTTCGATTTTGAGATCCGTGAGCGCCTTGCCGAGATTCTCGGGAGAAGCCTTGGAGCTCCGCAGCAGATGGAATGTGAGGCGCTCCGCCGACTTGGGCCCGATGCCGGGGAGCTTGCTGAATTCCTCAATGGCCTTGGTGATTTGCGGGGGGAGGAGAGACATGTGAGGAGGACAGTATGAAGGAAATATCCCG
>Ga0172380_10008860_pt1 | contig 10844 bp, 10 predicted proteins | sample Leawe162metaG_FD_119747 | JGI IMG/M metagenome (GOLD analysis project Ga0172380, IMG submission 119747) | Leachate microbial communities from a municipal landfill in Southern Ontario, Canada - Leachate well 162 metaG | ecosystem: Engineered > Solid waste > Landfill > Unclassified | place...
AACTGTCTGCGCTGTCTTCCGATGTGCAGGCTCAACTCAGGAGTTTACTGCCCAATGAGGGCGGTATCTTCACCAATCCGCTGGATGCCACCAATCTCGTCTATCCTGATGTGATCTATAATACGTTGAAAGTGATCGGATGTTCCCCTGGCATCGACATGATAATGTATCATATGGGATTCCATCCGGTAACCCGCTGGGGTGAGGGCATCTACTCCAGCGAATTTTTCCTGAAACCGGCTTCAGAGGCTTTACATAAATCGCATAAGGAGATCAACAGACCGGTGATAATGGCGCTGGGGCAGGCCTCGGATATGGTTGGAATGGAGGAGTTGCTCAAGGTGCAGGCCGCTTTCGTAAAAGAGGGATTGCCCGTGTTTCATTCTATTGAAAAGGCAGGGCTGGCCATGGCGAGGGTTGCGGCATGGTGGAGGAGATTTGCCCGGGATTAATCATTGTGCAGGAGGGGGATGATGACGATGCAGCCGCAGGACCACCTGGCCGGGCCGCTGACATGGCAGATCGAAGATCTTGGTAAGCGCATCAGATTGCTTGAGGAAACGATCACTCAGTTAAAAACTCTGGACACGACCCTTCATGAGATGCAGTTTATCATTTACAGCTACGTGGAGAAGATCAAGGAAGGCGTCGTGCTTATGCAGGATGAGATAATAGTGTGGGCCAATAAAGCGGGCTGCGATATACTGGGATATGAATTCGATGAAGTAGTAAATAAGTCCGTCATCGAGATAGCCCACCCCAAGTATCGCCAGCAGTTGTCGGCGCGTTTTGCATTGGTACAGGCCGGTGACGAGACATACGATGCAACACTGTGGCCTTTTGTCAGCAAAACCCGCGAGATCAAGTATATCAAGCCGTTCAGCACGCGTGTTATGTACATGGGACGGCCGGCTGTAATGGCTTTTTTCAGTGATATAACCGAGGAGAAGAAGGCGCAGGATGAGTTGACCCTGCGGGCTGAGATGCTCGACCAGGTGACGGACTCGATCTTTCTGCTGGATATGAAGGGCAATATTAAGTATGTCAATAAAGCTGTATGCGAATGCCTTGGCTATGCACCGGACGAGATCACGCAATTGAATATTCTGGATATTAATGCGCAGGAGCTGAGGGAAAAAGCCGAGATCCGTTTAAAAAAGACCGTAGTGCGCAAACTGGGAGCATTTAAGACCATACATATGCATAAGGATGGCACAAGAGTGCCGGTGTCCGTGCGGGTGCGCGTCATCAAGATAGGAGGGAGGGAGTATATTCTGGGAGGAGTTCGGGAGATCGTACGTGAGGAGGAATCGTTATAACAACTAACATATCCGGGGAAGTTCGAAAATGAAAGGCAAACTGGTGCATCCTTTGTGGACGCATCTGCCCGCATTGCTATTAATCCTTGTGGCGGTATACTTCACAATTAAAGCTCTCCCGCTACCTGACCCGGCCCCGGTGCGTTTTGATCTCAGCGGTCAGCCTAATACGTATGGCTCTCCCTGGATCAGCTCATCTCTGCTGCTGGGGCTATCGGTTGGATTTCTTATTCTTTCGTTATGGCTTGACGAGCTCTGGGCGCGCCAGGAAAAGAAGAATACCTTCAACTGGATGTCGCTTTTCGATGAGTTTGCCATAGGGAGCATGTGCGGTGTGCAGATTGCCTATGTGAATATGCTCGCTTCCGCGCAAATGATTTTTTCTTTCCCCTGGATTGAAATGGTCGCGGCCTGCGGTCTGGGAACCGGCATGGCCGTAGTATTGGAGCTTATTCGCCCGTACCGGCATTATGAGAAGAAGCCGGCTATAGAGGACGTGAGCCGGGTTGCAGAGGAGATAACCCGGGTAGTACAGGCGGGGCAACCCGTATCGTACTGGGAATCGCAGAATCAGCCGTACGTGGGAGTGCTGATGGTGATCGTGCCGCTGATCATGATTGTGGCGGCTGTCTTTACCTGGGCATTGCTTCCCTGGCTATCGATTATACTGGGTTTGATTGCTCTGGCGATGATCGGAACCTACGGTGGTTTTCGCACACAGGTCACGCGGGATATGGTCACGGTCAGAATGGGCCTGCTGGGCATCAAGCTGCTGCAGTTAAAAACGGCGGATATTACCGGTGTGGAGGTGCATTCATTCTCGCCGCTGCAGGACTTCGGTGGTTACGGGATACGTTTTAACAGCGAGATGAAAGCCTACTATCTGCAGGGTGACCGCGGCGTCAAGATCACTGCCGGTGACGGTAAGAAATACCTCATAGGCTCCGACCGACCGGAGCACCTGGCTGCGGTGATAGACTTGGTCAGGGGATGAGCCCGGCCGGTTCAGACCTTAAACGAAGTAGCGCGGGATCATATAACGGACCTGCCGCAGTATGTTCGCGAAAAAGCCGATGCGTTTCTTTTTCTTATTCATAACATTCACCTGCTCTATTTCTCATATTTCTCGATAAGGTCAGCCGCGTTCATGGCCGAGGCTGTGACCACCGGTACGCCGCCGCCCGGATGGGTCGATGCGCCTACCAGGTAGAGCCCCTTGATGGACTTGGACTTTGCTGCTGGACGGAAGCAAATCGCATGAGGCACATCCTGCCTGAGCGCGTAGATGGCGCCCTCGGGAGAGAGCAGCCTTCTTTCAAAATCGGCCGGAGTTGAGAATTCCGCTACGCGGACGTGCTTCTCCAGGTCGGGTATATACCTCTCGGAGTAATAATTAATGATCCTCTGCAAGAGGTCTTTCTTCTCCGCCTCCCAGGTCGTGCCTTCCAGCTTATAGGGCCCCGGCCCCATGGTCAGGATAATGATGTTGTGTCCTTTGGGCGCCAGATCGGGATCGGATCGTGTAGTGCAGCTTATAATACCGAACTGCTGGGCCGGGTAACTTCCCTGCTCGTACTCATCCCACCAGTATTTGTTCATCTCCTCCATGGGGATGGTGGCCAGCGTGTGGTGCGATTCCAGCGGCGGGTCGTAATCAACCCCAAGGTAAACAGTCGGTGTCGACATCGAGTACTCGTAGCTTTTAACGCCTGTTCGGACTATAGAGGGCAGGTGTTCTTCACCGATCAGATCCAGGTACAGGTTCTTGGCGTTTATATCGGATATCACCAGATCGGCCGTGATCTCGCTGCCGTCGGCCAGGACGACCCCAATAGCGCGGCGGTCCCTGACCATGACCTTCTTTACCAGCGTATTCAGCCTGGTCGTCATGCCGAGCTTCTCGCCAACGCGTCTGAATGCCGCCGGTATGGCTACCATGCCTCCTTTGCTGTAGTAAATCCCTTCATGCTCCGAATAGGGTATCACGGCGTAAAGGCCGGGCAGGAGCTCCGGAGGCAGGCCCGCGTAAAAGCATTGATATGAAAGTGATTCCCGGATTTTCTCGCTCTTGAAGAACTTCTTCAATACTCCCTCGTAGTTGCCGTTGAAGAGAGGCATATATTTCAGCATGGTGGGAGTCTGCTGGAACATGCGGACGACATCGCCCAGCGTGTTGGCCGGTTTAACGAAGAACCCTTCCACCGCCGCGTCGTTGAACGCCTTCATATACTTGCAGAAGTCATACCACCCCTTGACATCCTCCGGGGCGACCTTAGCGATCTCCTGCGCCGATTCCTCGATAGACTTGGGATAGCGCATCCGGGAGCCGTCCTTGAAGATAATAGAGAAGATGAGGTGCGGAGGTATCAGCTCGACCTCCTGTGCCAGGGTGGTGCCCAGGCGCTGGAAGCACCAGTCCATCACCTGGATGTCTTCGATAAGGGAGGCGCCGAGGTCGAAATGGTACCCCTCCCGTTCGAAAGTGGAACAGCATCCCCCAACCCTTTCGCTCTGTTCAATCAGGAGAACCTTGCGACCCTGTTTGGCCATCAGAGCGGATACAGCCAGCCCCCCGATACCGGCGCCGATAACGATCACATTGTAATCAGACATACGATACCTCCCAACACTAATTAAATATTGATTGACCAGTCAATCCAAATTCGCAGCGGCTCAATTGTACAGTAGCCATGTTTTTTTTGTCCAGTTTACATCTGCTCTGATAAATCATTGCTACAATCGCAACGAGGCGACAGGTTTGAAGCATTGATTATTTGTGATAGCTCATTATAGCATTACGCCCGGGAAGCTGGGTGATATAATTGCAGTTAAGTTGCCAAACGGGTATAGGCAGAGTATATCTCGGAATACAGGACAGATTCTATAGTGGAAATCGTGACAGACGGGGTTATCCTGGATATTATCGTTCTGGAGGCTGATTGAGAGCAGATGTACGACTTCCTGAATAGGATCGTTATTATTACAGGCGCTTCCGGCGGTATAGGTACGGCACTGACAAAGGAGATGGACAGGAGAGGCGCAAATCTCGTTCTGGCTGATATTAATTTAAACGGCCTGAAATCGCTGGCCTCCGACCTGAAATCAGATCCTCTGATCGTTCAATGCGATATCACAGACAGGGCGGACGTAAAAAAGCTCGTGGAAGCAGCCGTAAGTAGGTTTTCAAAGATTGACATATTGATCAACAACGCAGGCATTATCAGGCCGGCTCTTTTCGAAAACTGCGACTATGAAGATATCGACGCCCAGATGAAGGTGAACTTCATGGGGGCGGTCAACTGCAGCAAGGGCGTCCTGGCTGTCATGATACCTGCAGAGCAGGGGCATATCGTGACTATTTCCTCGCTGGCCGGTCTGGTTCCTGAAACCTACAGCTCGATTTATACAGCATCGAAATTCGCCTTGAGGGGATTCTTCCTGACTCTTGCCATAGAACTGAGCAAGCATAACATCAAAGTATCAACCATTTTCCCCGATTCCGTCGATACCCCCATGCTGAAGTACGAGGCCTCCCACGGGGGATCTCCGCTTACATTCCTGGGCGAAGCACAAAAACCCCAGAAAATCGTTCAGGCTGTCATAAAAGCGATCGAAAAAGGCAGCCCTGAGATATGTGCTCCCGCTGCGACCGGTATTTTTTCCAAGATAATCATGTGCTGGCCGTGGATCGTTACCAAACTCTGGCCGGTACTGGAACGGATAGGGAAAAAAAATATAAAATCCCGTATAGAGAGGTGTTGAAATGGCTGAAGCGATAAGAGTAATTGTCATTCAGTGATAGTGGGAGGATAAGATGATACGGCTGCGTTGATAAAGGGACGCTCCAGAGCCAAAGCAGCAATTAAGATTGAGGCCTGGCTGTAACAGGGGTATGTTACACGCCAGGCCTTAGAATTGTACTGATAGGACTAAAGAAACTAAATCAGGTAATATTATTTGGAGAAGATAGTTTTATTACTCTTCGACTTTAATAACGGAACCGACAGATTCCTTGATTTTACTGGCTGCCTTTGCAGCCTTCTCTTTAACTTCCAGCGCTTTTTCTTTGACCATGCGCCTGGTTTCTGTCCCGGGTTGAGGCGCATACAGTAACGCAATAGCAGCACCGATTACTGCTCCCATAAGTAATCCGGATAAAAAACCTGAACTTGCATCTCTATTCATCTTGATCCTCCTTTTTCTTAAATATACTGCCAAATATGCTGATGCCCTGCATTATCCCCTGGATCATCGTACCAAACCGGCTTACCGGCCTTACAACTTCCGCATTAACGTAATCTACAATTTCGCTGACCTTGTTTACCATTAAATCCGTTGAGTCAAGCACCGCAATAGTTTTACGATAAAACAGGAAAAGAATGATCGATATGAACACCATTGCTATAGTAGCTACCAGTCCCCAGATGATGAGGATGATATCGCGCCAAGAAGATAATTCCACCAAGTACACCTCCTTAATCAGTGTAACCGACGATTTCAAAAGATGGATTGGGAAGGCAAAACGGCAAAGATTTATCCATAATCAATTTTCCCCATGAATTATCTCCTCCTAATACTCTTTTATCGGTTTGTTCCCCAAACCTATTTGTTAAAGTAAATCGACCCCCACCGTGGAGAACATTATGCATAAAGCCGCATGCAACGAGGAACAGCTTTAAGTATGGCTCTGGTAGATATGATGGTATGATTTGAATTAGTACCGAGCATTCAGACTTTTGGATGATATAAAGGTACTAATGGCTGGTTTTATCAGTTATTGATGTGTAGACAAACCGCTTATCAATACTTTCAGCATGTCTTCTCCCGCCTCCTCAAGGTCAACCTTGCTTCCTGGAAGACACCAGTCGTAAACTATGCCTCTGAGGCTTCGCACTATTATATTTGTGATCTGCTTACTGCTTAAATCGGTTCTCAGTTCTCCAGCTTTTTGAGCTTCCGCTACAAGAGATTCACCAACTATATATAATGACCGCTTCTCCGAGTTGATGTAAGATGCTCTTTTCTTGAATCCCATCTCACTATGAAAAACGGCTTGCATAGTTGGTTTACCGGTTTGGATAATCTTATTAAGCACTAATCGGTTATATGCTACTAATTGATCAATACATCCCTTGAAGTTTGCGATCTCTTTTAAGGCATCCGTCCGGTAGTATTCATCATATGCAATAAAACCCTCCATTATGATCTGGTCCTTGGACTTGAAATAATTATAAAAGGCACCTTTTGAGAGCCCCATTTTATTGCAGATATCATCAACGGTTACCTTGGAATATCCCTTTTTGGCAAATAAAGATACTGCGGTATCGAATATTCCTCTCCTTGTAGATAACGCACGTGCTTTCCGCATTGTCATCTTGGATTTCGGCATATTTAAATTCTCCTTTAGCTTGTCCTTTCAAATATTAACATAAATATTACACTTAATCCTATTTAGAAAAAAGCATTTTGCCCAGCTGCTTGACACTTATCTATACATATAATAACATATTAACATACTGAAGTAACCGACTGCAGTATGTTAGCGTAGGAGAGGATTGTCATGGATTTAAGCTTCCGTAATAAAGTTGTTGTTGTGACTGGTGGGGGCAGCGGTGTTGGCCGTGAAATCACACGCCTTTTCTGTGAAGCCGGGGCAACAATCATTGTTGCCGATTTAGTCCTGGAAAAGGCTGATGAGACGGCCAGGATTTTATCTGGTTTGCCCGGTAAAACTATTGCCATGAAAGCCGATATAACCAATTACGTAGAAGTAAAAGAGATGATGGCAGAAGCAGTAAAAATTACCGGGAAAGTTGACATCCTTGTGAACAATGCGGGATTCGGTGTCCTGAAAAACTTTGGTGATACTACGCCGGATGACTGGATGGTTGATCTCGGTGTCAACCTTTTCGGGACACTGCATTGTACACGAGAACTAATCAACCACATGATCGTGCGTAAATATGGCAAGATTATCAATATCGTTTCAGACGCTGGTAGGGTCGGAGAAGCCTTTCAGGCTACGTACTCGGCCGCAAAAGCCGCGGTTATGGGATTTTCCAAGGCGCTTGCAAGGGAAGTTGGACAGCATGGCATCAACATAAATTGCGTATCACTCGGGGCAACCAAGACCCCATTAATAATGCCATTTATCACGCCGGAAATAGAACAACGTTTGATAAAAGCATACCCGCTGCGCAGATTAGGCCTGCCCCAGGAACCAGCTGCGCTTGTTGTTTTTCTGGCATCAGATAGTGCGGCATGGATCACCGGCCAGGTATATTCGGTAAATGGCGGATTCTCAATGATATAGATTTCAGTTAATCAGTATCGGGATACAAAAGGAGGTTAATTTGTGAAAGAGGTATACGTTATAGGTTCTTTCTCCACGCAGTTCAAGAGATGGACCGATAAATCGGTAAAAGACCTTACCAGGATGGCTTTCCTTGGCGTGCTCGAGGATGCGGCGATAGATGGCAAAGGCATTCAATCTACATGGTTTTCGAATTGCGGCTGGGGATTTGGAATGCCACCCAGAGAAAATGATCCTGGCTCCGTAGCTCAGATGAGTCTGAGGGGTCACATTGCACTGGCTCCACTCGTCCAGGAAGGTTTGTTCCCAAAGTCAATTCCGATCTATAACGTGGAAAGTGCGTGTTCAAGTGGATCTGTGGCTTTTAATGGGGCCTGGAAAGATATTTTGTCCGATCAGTGTGACCTTTCCCTTGCCATAGGCGCTGAAAAGGTCTTTTTCCCCAACCATCTCGATAAAGTTATAGAGAATATAGGCAGCGGGACAGATATAGCCGAACTTCCCCGTTTGGCAGAACAATACAGGAAGATTTGCGAGATTAGCAATAAAGAATGGGGGATGAAGACCGACCATACCTTGCTTATGGATGTTTACGCCACGCTGGCGGCATGGCATATGTGGAAATGGGGCACCACGCGTGAGCAAATTGCAGCAGTGGCCTCTAAAAACCACTTCCATGGTTCATTGAACCCCTTAGCCCAATATCAGTTTGAGGTACCGGTTGACAAGGTACTGAATGACTATGTTGTTAGCTGGCCGCTCACGCGTGCCATGTGCGCACCGATCGGGGATGGTGCAGCAGCAGCCCTGCTATGCTCAGCCAATTACTTAAACAGGTTACCCGTAAGCATACAAAAAAGGGCTGTCAAAGTCCTTGCAAGCGCGGTAGCAACGGGATACAGGCAAACAATAGACGGTCCTTCGATCTCATATTGGGCAGCAGAACGGGCATATAAAATGGCCGGCTTAAAACCCGAGGATATTTCGCTGGCAGAAACTCACGATGCCACTGCAATAGCGGAGATTGCAATTACAGAAATGCTCGGGTTCTGTCCTATGGGACAGGGTGGGAAATTAGCCGAGTCAGGCGCGACCAGGTTTGACGGTGTAAAGCCGGTAAATACGTCAGGCGGGCTCGAATCCAAGGGGCACCCGATAGGTGCGACAGGCCTTTCACAGATAAATGAAATTGTCCTGCAACTTCGCGGTGAGGCAGATAAAAGACAGGTTAAGGATCCGCAAATAGGACTGATCGAAAATGGGGGCGGTGTTGTCGGATTTGATGAATTCTGTTGTGCAGTTACGATTTTAACAAGAAATAAAGGAGGCAAATAGCATGTCAGGAGATATCCAAACAGCGCAGGCTCTTTTTATCAACGCTTTCAAGAAACACAGGGACCGTTTATTTTGCAGGGTGGATGGCCTTGATTACATATACGCCGATATTGACAAGGACTCTAACAGGGTGGCCAATGGTATTCGAAACCTCGGATATACCACGAATGATCGGCTGGCTATTATCCTCCCCAACGGTGTTGATTATGTTGTGGCGGATTTCGGAATATTAAAATCCGGCACCACTCTGGTGCCGCTTAATCTCAATGTTAGTGAGAGTGATATCGCCTATATCTTAAAAGAGGCGGATGTCAAAATGGCAATCATCGATGCGTCATTCGTAGACAAAATGAAGGCTATGATAGATAACCTGCCTGCGCTCAAACATATTGTTGTCGTAGGCGGAAATTCTGGTGGAAAATTCATCAGCTGGGATGATTTTAAGAACAATCAGCCCGATCGCGAAATAATTCCTGATTCTGCACCTGACGACGATGCAGTTATCGCCTTTACAGGTGGGACTACCGGCAAACCCAAGGGAGTAGTTCTGAGTCAGAAAGGGGTTTTCTTTGATATGGTGGCTCACAGTGTTGATTTGCCTTATCAGACAAATGACAAAATGCTGCTTATGACGCCGCTGTCACATGGCGCAGGCACATTAATGCTGGCCGGAACTGTCAAAGGTACAAATTTTCTCATTGAAAAAACTGTGGATCTTGTCCGCGCGCTCGAATTGATCGAGAAGGAAAAAATAACCACTATCTTCCTGGTCCCCACTATCATATACGTATTGCTGGAGTTCTTAAAGCAGAAACAATATGATATCAGTTCACTGAGATTAATTGTCTATGGCGCCGCGCCCATATCGGAAACCCGATTGGCTGAAGCGCTGCAAACGTTCGGCCCCGTACTGGTCCAGGGATACGGACAGACTGAATGTCCAAATATGATCACCACTCTAACGGTTGAAGATCACGTTAAAGCACTGAACCATCCCTCCCTGCTCCAGAGTTGTGGCAGGCCTGACATCATGGTCTCACTGAGAATAGTTGACGATTCCGGCAATGAACTACCTATTGGCCAAATCGGGGAAATCATCATTAATACTCCGTATACGATGAAATGCTATTTAAATCAACCGGAACTCACAGCCAAGACTATAGTAGATGGATGGTTACATACCGGCGATATGGGTAGAGTGGATGAGGAAGGCTACGTTTATATCGTTGACCGTAAAAAGGACATGATCATCAGTGGTGGAATGAATGTATTTCCGACGGAGGTCGAAGAGGTAATCAGGAAACATCCGCAGGTCAATGAAGTTTCAGTTATTGGAGTACCTGATGAACGCTGGGGCGAGGCAGTAACCGCTTGCGTTGTCCGCAAGGGTGATGTTACTGAAGAGGAGATAAAGAACTACTGTAAAGATAGACTATCAAAATATGCGCAGCCGAAAAAAGTCATCTTTCAAGATCAATTGCCGCACACCTTAATCGGTAAAATCGATAAGAAAGCCTTGCGTGAGCCCTACTGGCAGGGTAAAACCAGAAGGGTGAATTAGACGTATCTGTCTTCGATTATAGAAGCAATATTGCAGATTCTTGTTTGATAACCAACGTTAGGAGGTGATCAGTGGCTGAAGATACCGTCGATTCAAAAAAATACAAAGCCGGCAAGGGGGCATCGCTCTATATACTGATAATCTGCACACTACTCTATATGATCAACTACATGGACAGGCAGGTATTAGCTGCGGTGGTAGAACCGATGAAGGCCGCCCTGAAGCTGAATGATGGTGACATAGGGGTTATTGGTTCAGCATTTATACTCAGTATGGCACTTTGCTCTTTCCCGGTAGCCTATATAATTGACCGCTG
>Ga0172380_10008861_pt1 | contig 10844 bp, 9 predicted proteins | sample Leawe162metaG_FD_119747 | JGI IMG/M metagenome (GOLD analysis project Ga0172380, IMG submission 119747) | Leachate microbial communities from a municipal landfill in Southern Ontario, Canada - Leachate well 162 metaG | ecosystem: Engineered > Solid waste > Landfill > Unclassified | place...
AGCTTCGTCAAACTTAGGCATTGGCAAATCCTTATATTTTGCCAGGCTGGCCTCTTCCTGCTGTTTTTTGAAATTCATGGTTTCAGCCAACAGGCCGGTTTCAGTAGCTTGCACTGAAACGTCATATCGCGGTTTGGCTCCAGCCCATTTGACGGCATTTAACAGGATTGTGGTATCTGTTTTATCCAATGGACCCATGTTCGTGCCGTTTTTAGTGATGCTTTTCCAGTAGATTCCAGGCGGAAAACCAATTTGTACAACCCGTCCTCTGGAAACATCGCCAGCGACAATAACCGCTTTACCTTTCTTGTCAACTGCCAGAACGTGACCGTCTTTGGCCGGCTTGATTTCCATGTGGTCGTAGCCGTGAACAAAAGTCGCGCCGATGCCTGACATTATCGGATGATCTGATGCGGTAACCGTAAAACTTGTGTCCATATTGCGACTGTTGCTGGAACCTATCATTGGAAAGAGGCTGTAAGACATAAATATGCCCCGGTAGCCAATCGCATTGTGACAGAAGATCAATCCGCCGCCGGCATCAACATAATTAGTAAGTGTTTTAATCCAGTCGTTGCCCTTGATATTGCGGTCATTATCGACAATATCTTTTTTAGCCAGTTTAGTTAATGTGGCAATAATTACCGCATCATATTTTTTCAAAGTCTCAGTGGCAAGATTGTCAATCAACTCAGCTTTAACTCCAGGCGCGGCTTTCATGGCATCATAAATATAATTTATGGCAAAATCTTTCGTTTCAACGCCATTGTCGTAAATCGCTACTTTCAGTTCATTGGCATTTTTCGGCAGAGCCGCATAATCCCCAAAAATCTGTAAACTAAAAAAACAGCTTATGACACTTAAAACACACACAACCATCGTTTTCACTGAATATGCCTCACTTATCTTTGAAATAATTATAATAGTTACTTTGTTTGCAATAAGAGTTTAAAATCGTTTTCTTCTATCAGGATTAATGCCAAAGAAATTCCTTAAGTAATAAGGAGAATAATCGCTCTCAACCTTTCCACCGCTGCCTTTCATAGCTTTAACGTGACCATCCAGAAATAAGAAATTAGCTTCCTTCTGATGGCGAAGCATTACGAGATTTTCGCCGACGGTAGAGCTGGCAAAACCAAGCGCATTACAATTCGTATCTGAAAGATAGGCGATTTTGCTTAATGCCACTCTCAAATAGGAAGACTTGTGCGACCAGCCTTTGCCAAATAAGTAATATTCGCTGCCGGGAGTAGCCCATTGAGCACCGTTATAAGCTAAACCCTTCGCCGCCAGGGTTCCATTCAAGTTATGATCGCCAAACGGAGCCCATGTCCAAGATAATACTTCACCGGCTGCGCTGTCGCAATAAAACAGCCCCTGGGACATTTTATCTGTGATTTTTGTAACATCGACGTTATTTACAGAAGCAACTAGGAGTCGTGCCCAACTGTCATTATTGGCGTTACTGGCCGGATAATAACCATTCCAGTCATTGATGTACATATTACACCCAGTACCGATTTGCTTCAGTTGATTGGCGCATCTGGCTTTTTTGGCAACTTCCCTCGCTTTGTTTAATGCCGGGAGTAGCATTGAAGCAAGAATCGCTATTATCGCGATAACGACGAGGAGTTCTATGAGCGTGAACGGCAACAACTTGTGACTTTTTTTCATTTTTCTATTTCCTTCTTTTAGTTTATGGTTTAATTATGCTCTTATTGCTTCAAGTAATCTTACCGGCGAAGTACAACTTTTACGAATCATTAATTCGCCTGAAACTAGCGCTTGCTCATTATGAGCTTTGCCTCCTCCTTTTTGAAATTTTATTAATTCTGCGGCTTTTACTCCAATTAAATGTCTGGGATCAACGAGAATACTGTACGGATGTCTGTTGTTTGTATTAAAGTCATCATCTTCGCCAAATATTACCACAGACAAGTCTTGTGGAATATTTATATCAGTAAATTCAAAAAACTGCATTATCTCTTTGCTCAGCGTACAGGAAAAAATTAACGCGGTCATGTCCGGGTGGTCGTCGAACACGGTTTGGATTTTTTCGTTAGTTAGAGTTCTAAACGTTGCCTTATAAACATAACCTTCCGGGGCTGCCAGCCTGGCCTTGCGTAATTCACTGACAAATCCATTCTGTCGCAGTCCGAAGATTGGCGCGGGATTATCAAGGTCAAAAAAAACAATTTCCGAGTGTCCAATGCCATGAAGAAACTTTACAATTTCCTTGATTCCGGCGCTGCAATCGAAAGCGATGCTTGCAACTCCGGGTATTTGCCGGCTGATTGTAACTTGCGGCACGCCATCATCCCGCAATCCTTCGATTATGGAGTTTAAACTCATATCTGGACGTTCCCAGATAATTCCATCATATTTCAAATTTTTATACTGAGATTGCAACTGACTCAACGAAATGTCATCGTATTTGACTTCAAAGCTGCATTGGTGTGAATAGGCATAGTCGGCAATGCCGGATATCAGTTTGTGGTCGTAAATGTTCACCGGACATTTCGGCATTATGACCAGTATTTTGACCAGTTTTACGAGTTCAGGAGAACGCTCTTCCGGAGGCACAATAAATGTTCCGCGCCCGTGTACTTTGCGTAACATGCCTTCATTCACAAGTCGTTGCAAGGCGATGCGGGCAGTGCTGCGACTTATATTATAGCTGCTGGCCAGCTCAGTTTCTGTTGAAATCGGCTCTGAACATGAAAGCTTTCCCAGCAGGATGGATTTTCTCAAATCCTCTTCCAGCTTGGAATAAGCTTTTATATTTTGTACTGACCGGTTGCTAATCATATTTGTTTACAGTTGTTTTACGTGTTGTTTACTGTTGTCTGTTTCTATTATACGATATTTTACCGGTATTGTCAATACCCTTAACGTAAGAAAGTTTATTTTTTTCTCATTTGTTTTTTCTGCAGGCTGCTGCCGGAGGCAAAAAAGTTTGTATTTTAGTGTTTAGCGATTAATTTAGTGGACCAGGAAACTCAATTTTTGAAAGTAAGAAATGGCGGACGATTCAATTTTATCGAAAATTGTGCTGAACAATGCACAGCGCGAACGCAGTATATTGTCAGAATATGCTTGTGCAAGTATTGCTGGAATCCGCCGCCATCCGGAACGGGAAAAAATTCTGGATGCGGACAACTTCCGTCCAGTGTTTTTTCATGATACGGACAAAATAATTCATTCCAAATCCTATTCCCGCTATATTGACAAAACGCAAGTTTTCTACCTGTTTGACAATGATCATATTGCCCATCGGGTGTTGCATGTTCAGATGGTATCCAAAATCGGGCGGGTAATCGGGCGGGCATTGCGGTTGAACGAAGATTTAATCGAGGCGATTGCGCTCGGACATGATCTTGGGCATGTGCCGTTCGGTCATGATGGCGAACGTATTATGAACAAGATTTGCGAAGGTCACGGGATTGGTTATTTCCGGCATAACGCACAAAGTGTCCGCTGCCTGGATTTGCTTGAATCAAAAGGCCGGGGTTGCAATTTATCGCTTCAAACGCTTGACGGAATTCTTTGTCATAACGGCGAAATGGCAAGCAACAGTTATTATCCCAGCCCGGTCAAAGACTGGATTAAGTTTGACGCCGCCATGGAAACCTGGTTTTCAAGCAGTACGGCAGACCGTGCCAGTGCACCATTTACGCTTGAAGGTTGTGTCGTCAGAGTTTCGGATATTATTTCGTATATCGGCCGTGACATAGAAGATGCGATTACGCTGAATGTTATCAAACGCTCCGGTCTGCCGCCGCAAGCAGCTGAAGTGCTGGGTGACAACAATGCAAAAATTGTTAACGTTCTAACTTTGGATTTGATTGAAAACAGTTACGATAAACCGTTCTTGAGTTTCAGTCCGAAAGTATATGAAGCGCTGATGGCCTTGAAGCAATTCAATGTAAAACATATTTACGAAAATAATTTAGCTAAAAAGGAAACACACAAAATTGACCGGATGTTCAATATGTTGTTTGATTATTATCTTAACGACTTAATCACAGGCAACGAGAACAGCTCAATTTTTAAAGGATTTTTGAACAATCTGGGTGATGCGTATTTGCATAATGTCCCAGATGCCAGGAAGGTTGTTGACTTCATCGCCGGCATGACCGATAATTTTTTTAACCGGCAGTTTGAACTGGCATTTGTTCCACAAAAACTCGGTTATCGTCTTTGCGAATGATAAGCGGCGAGAACCAAAAAATGATATGATTTACTTCATTCGGCTTGCAATTAGTCCAGAAACAAAGTAGATTCTAGCATTTGAAAAATGGTTTCAGATTCAGCAGGACTGTGGCTGAAATCACAGTAAAAACAGTGAATGTGCATGTTATGGAAAAGAAAAAAAAGTTTTCAGTAATTATTGAAGCCGAAGAATGCAAGGGATGCGAACGTTGCGTCAACGCCTGTCCGAAGTCAGTACTAAAAATAGGCGTCAAATTGAATTTTATGGGCTTCCCGTATGCTTATTATACCGGTGACGGTTGCATTGGTTGCGCCGCATGTTTTTATAATTGCCCGGAACCGGGTGCGGTCACCGTGATAAAAAAAATAGAAGATTGACATAGGAAATTTAGCTATGGAACATACTAACAGGCTGTTACTTAAAGGTAATGAAGCCGCTGTTTACGGGGCATTGCTGGCCGGTTGTGATTCGTATTTTGGTTACCCGATAACTCCCGCCAGTGAAATCGCCCATACCGCCGCAAAATTTTTCCCCAGACTTGGCCGGGTGTTTCTCCAGGCGGAGTCGGAAATTGCCGCCATTAATATGGTCATGGGAGCATCTGCTGCCGGACGCCGGGTAATGACGGCCTCTTCCGGGCTGGGAATAAGCTTGAAACAGGAAGGCGTGTCTTATCTGGCATGTTGTGAACTGCCTGCGGTGATTGTTGATATTACGCGCGGCGGTCCTGGGCTGGGCAACATCGGGCCGGAACAGGCGGATTATAACCAAGTCGTGAAAGGCGGCGGACACGGCAACTACAAATGTATTGTGCTTGCGCCAAGTTCAACTCAGGAAATGTGTGATTTGACCGCGTTGGCATTTGACCTGGCAGACCGTTACCGCACACCGGTATATGTCATGGCGGACGGCGTGGTGGGACAAATGTTGGAATCAGTAAGCCTTCCGGAACCGGTAAAGAAATGGACCATCCCTCAATGGGCGCTTGATCCGGTCAACCCGCGGACTAATATGATTACTTCAATTTTTCTCGAACATGATGATTTGGAAGCAGTGAATATCCGGCTTCAGGAAAAGTACGCGGAAATCCAGAAAAAAGAACAACTTGCCGATGAATATCTTACGGAAGATGCCGAAATTATTCTGTGTGGGTATGGCATTTCCGGTCGGCTGGCTTATTCCGCAGTTGATATTCTGAGAGAACAGGGAGTTAAAGCCGGCCTGATTCGTCCGATTACGCTGTTCCCCTTTCCAAAAAACGCATTTGACAAAGCGCTGCCGAACGCAAAATGCATTGTGTGCATTGAAATGAGCAACGGCCAGATGATTGATGACATCAGGCTTACAATAGAGTGCAAAAGACCAGTGCATCTGGTAAATCGCATGGGCGGCAATATTCCAACCGTGGACAGTATCGTTTCCAAGTGTCTCGAATTATTGCCGGTAAATGAAAAGACTCAATCTCAGGATAAAAATCATGTCTGAAAAAAATGAAATATTACATGGCAGACCCAAAGGTTTTTTTGAAACATTTGAACGTCGTCCGGGGGCAATCAAGAAAAACATGCATTATTGCCCTGGTTGTGGGCACGGGCTTGCCCATAAATTGATTGCAGAGGCAATAAGCGACTTCAAAATCAAAGACAAAACTATTTTAATCTCACCAGTCGGTTGCTCAGTTTTCGCATATTACTATTTTGACTGTTTCGGCATATCTGTTCCTCATGGACGGGCGCCGGCAGTAGCCACCGGACTAGTTAGAAGCAACCCTGAAAATATTGTCATCTCCTACCAAGGCGACGGCGACCTGGGCGCAATTGGTTTTAATAATTTTATCCAGGCCGCCAACCGGGGCGAAAATATGGTGGTTTTTTTCGTCAACAACGCCATTTACGGCATGACCGGCGGACAGATGGCGCCAACTACTCTTCCCGGACAAAAAACGGTAACCTGTCCAATGGGGCGTTCGGTAACCAACGAAGGTTATCCGCTGAAGGTTTCAGAAATGGTGGCGGCATTGGATTCTCCAATCTACGTGGAACGAGTTGCTTTAAGCTCAACCAAAAACATTATGCGTGCCCGTAAAGCGGTTCGCAAAGCGTTGACCAATACGATTAACCACAAAGGTTTTTCGATGGTTGAACTGCTTTCCGGTTGTCCGGTGAATATGAAAATGAACGCGAAAGAGATGAATGAATTCATCGAAAATCAGATGGGTCCATATTTTCCGCTTGGCTGCTTTAAAGATATTGCCGACAGCCGTAATCCAATTAAACGTCCAGTCGGGATTTACACCCCCAAAGAAGTCAAAGAAATACTTTATCCGGTAAAAATCCAAAAAGGCGTCAGCGCAGACTTTAAGAACGCCTCAAAAATATTTGAGCGTGAACGCAAAATTAAAATTGCCGGATTCGGCGGACAGGGCGTGCTGTCATTGGGTATGATGATTGCCACAATGGGCAAACTGCGCAATTTCAATGTTTCCTGGTTGCCGTCTTACGGTCCGGAAATGCGCGGTGGAACCGCTAACTGCTCGGTAATACTCGGGCGCGAAAAAGTGGGTTCTCCAATTGTGGATAAAGACAGTAATTTGCTCATTGCGCTCAATCAACCGTCGCTGGATAAATTTATGCCGGAGCTCAAAGATAACGGCGTTCTGATTTACGACAGTTCAACCATTGAACCGCCGCAAAATTGCGGAGATAGAATTATTTATGCGGTTGCCGCGTCGGATATTGCCAAAAGAATCGGTAATTTGAGATATGCCAACTCGGTTATTCTCGGCGCATTGTCAGTTGTAATGGAAGACTACTTTCTTGAAGACGAAGACAAACAGGACTTTGACCGGGCTTTTGAAGAGGCTATCATGGACTGCTTCAGCAGCAAGGAAAGTGCGATTCAACTCAATATTGAAGCATTTTATGCCGGGAAAAAAGCGGTGGAACATACGCTTAACGAAAATCAAGAACCTAACTGATTACCGGAGAAAATTCATTAATGCTGGCCAAACGTATTATTCCATGTCTTGACGTTACCGAAGGACGCGTTGTTAAAGGTGTTAACTTCGTTGATTTGATTGATGCCGGCGACCCGGTCGAAGCCGCCATTGAATACGACCGTCAAGGCGCGGATGAAATTGTTTTTCTCGACATAACCGCCACCAGTGACAACCGGGCAACAATGGTTGATGTTGTCCGGCGCACCGCTGAACAAGTTTTCATTCCAGTAACTGTCGGCGGCGGAATCCGTTCTGTGGACGATATGCGGTTAATGCTGAACAATGGCGCCGACAAAGTGTCTGTCAACAGCGCGGCGGTCAATAATCCGGATTTAATAAGAGCCGGGGCTGAACGTTTCGGCAACCAGTGCATCGTTCTGGCGATTGACGCCAAGCGGGTTCCCGGAGAAAAAAACAAGTGGCAGGTTTATACTCACGGCGGACGCAAACCGGTCGATTTGGACGTGGTGGAATGGGCCGTTCGCGGCGTGCAACTTGGAGCCGGAGAAATACTGCTGACCAGCATGGATGCGGATGGCACCAAAGATGGTTATGATTGCGAATTGACCAGAGCGGTGTCGGAAGCAGTATCAGTTCCAGTGATTGCCTCCGGCGGCGCGGGAACGCTTGAGCATTTAGTTGAAGTATTGGAACAAGGCAAAGCCGATGCCGTGCTTGCCGCAAGTATTTTTCATTTCGGCATTTTTACCGTACCTGAAACCAAAGAATTTTTAAGACAGCATAATATCCCGGTCAGGCTTTAGCCGCCGCAGGTAAATTTAAAGTTAAACAGCGAGAAAGGTTCAACTGATTATGATAAAGAAAAAAGATTTAGACCAGAAAAGCTTACGTTATCATGACTTTCCTGTTCCCGGAAAGATTGGCATAAAAACCACTAAACCATGCGAAACCCAACAGGATTTATCGCTGGCATATACTCCTGGCGTGGCAAAACCGTGCCTGGATATTAAAGACAATCCAGACGATGTTTGGAAATATACTTGCAAAAGTAATCTGGTGGCCGTTGTCAGTGACGGCACTGCGGTGCTCGGACTCGGCAATATCGGCCCGGAAGCCGGACTTCCCGTCATGGAAGGCAAAGCTGTTTTATTCAAACGCTTTGCCGATATTGACGCTTTCCCGCTTTGCCTGAACCGCGTGTTTAATGATAAGGGCCGAACGGATGCCAAAGTGTTAATTGAAACTGTACAGCGCCTTGAACCGACGTTTGGCGGCATCAACCTGGAAGATATCGGCGCTCCTGCATGTTTTGAAGTTGAGCAGACGCTAAAAAAGCGTATGAATATTCCGGTATTTCATGATGACCAGCATGGGACCGCCATTATTTCCCTGGCGGCAATGACTAATGCGCTTAAATTGTTTAATAAAAAGATTGAAGATTGTAAGATTGTCGTCAATGGCGCCGGCGCCGCTGGTATCGCTTGCAGTGAATTTTATATCACTGCCGGAGCTAAACGCGAAAACTTTATCATGTGTGATTCTAAAGGCGTAATTCACAACGGCCTTACCGGCTTATCGCCGGAAAAACAGCGTTTTGCGTCCGCAACAAAAGCCAGAACGCTGGCCGAAGCGCTCAAAGGCGCAGATATTTTCCTCGGTTTGTCGGTCGGAAATATTGTGACCAAAGAAATGGTTCAGAGCATGAATCCAGGAGCAATAATTTTTGCTATGGCTAATCCAATCCCGGAAATTTACCCGCAGGATGCGCTTGATGCCGGTGCGGCAGTAGTTGGAACCGGCAGAACTGACTTCCCGAATCAAATCAACAATGTGCTGGGCTTTCCTGGAATATTCCGCGGCGCTCTTGATGTTCGCGCCACTGATATAAATGAAGCCATGAAACTGGCCGCGTCACGCGCCTTGTCGATTATTGCCTGTGAAAAAATTCCCAAAAATATTCTCGACATCATGAAAGTCGCTTATCCGGCAGATGCCGCCAATGGAGTTTTCGACGGCGATATGCCAATGAAAAACACCTTCGTTATTCCTAAGCCCTTTGATCCGCGAGTCGTTCCAAAAGTTGCCCGCTTTGTCGCTGAAGCCGCAATGGCAACCGGGGTCGCCAGAGTAGAAATCAAAGATCTTATTGCCTATGAAAAATCTGTGGCTGAACGTATCAAAAAAGCCAATGGACTGAAATAATAATTGATTCCGAAAGCAAGAGGGCGCGATGGAACAGATTGCTGACAGAAGAACACAACTGGCACCATCACCGCAGTTTTCAGTAGAACCGCTGGATATGAGTAAAATCAAAGACGGAATACTGGTCAGAGCGCCCAATTGGCTGGGCGACGCAATTATGACAATTCCAGCGCTGATGCAACTAAAAAAAATGCTGCCTGCTCATTGCGGTCTGTTTGTAATCTGCCCGTCGTCACTGAAAGAACTGTTTGAAGACATGCCCATTGTCAATATGACCATTGCCTTGAGTGATGTGCATAAGAAATGGTCCCCCAAAGACATACGAATCATAAGCAAACTCCGGGCTGGCGTCGGAATTCTGTTTAATAATTCATTGCGCGATGCGTTTTACCTTCGCCGCTGCGGGGTTTCACCATTATACGGCGCAGCGGCCAGATGTCGAGGAATTTTGCTGAAACGCAGTTTTAAATTCCCTGAACGCAAATGCCTTGAACTTAATCAGTTACATCATACCAATAAATATCTTTCAATCGTTAAAGCACTGGGCGCTGCCGACTGGGACGGAACGTTACCGGAATTTATTCCTAAAGTGCCGTTTGAACAGATTAATCGGGAAATTTTAGAACTTTGCGAACATTCCAGACTGATGACGATGGCGGCCGGAGCCGCTTACGGCGGCTCAAAGCGCTGGGCGTCAGAAAATTTTAATGCCGTGGCGGACTGGTGGATAAAACAAGGCGGCGTAGTGGCGGTTCTCGGCTCCGGTAAAGAGGTTGATATCGGACGCAAAGTGGCAGCTTGTCTTCCGGAGAATAAAATTTTTAATTTCGCCGGAAAAACTGATATGTCGGAATTAATATATTTGCTGAAAAACTCGCGAGTATGTGTTGCAAATGACAGTGGAATTATGCATCTGGCAGGCGCGTTAGGCAAATCCGGCGTGGCAATTTTCGGTCCGACGGACTGGAGCGCCACCGGGCCAATCGCCGGAAACTGGAAAATTGTGCATGAAAAACAACCTTGCGCCCCTTGCTTTAAAAGAGAATGCCCCAAGCAGAATAATACATGCATGCAAGTAATCACGCCAAAAACTGTTATCGAAAAAATCCAGGAAATACTTTCCGAACACTAACCTGACGGCGGAAAGTTTTCTGAAATAACGCCAAATCTTCCAGAGCTCAGCCATTGAACGGATGCGTGCGTCCAATTGAAAGCCATTTTTCCTTGATGCAGCTCTTGCAATTAATCAATGTAACTCAGACACTCCTGTCTGAGATTCAGAGCTCAGTACTTGAGCAAGCACATGTGTCCAATTGAACGCCTGTTTTTCTGTTATTCAACAGCCTGTTAGTTTTATTATCCCGACGGGATAACATGTTTATAGAATAAACCGGCAAAAAAATCTGCGACTCCGCAGGAGTCGAACATTCTATTTTCGTTGGGCTACAAACGTTTGACACCTACGGTGTC
>Ga0172380_10008862_pt1 | contig 10843 bp, 12 predicted proteins | sample Leawe162metaG_FD_119747 | JGI IMG/M metagenome (GOLD analysis project Ga0172380, IMG submission 119747) | Leachate microbial communities from a municipal landfill in Southern Ontario, Canada - Leachate well 162 metaG | ecosystem: Engineered > Solid waste > Landfill > Unclassified | place...
ATTGCCGATTTTCGATTTCCGATTGATGATTGGGTTGTTTCCAATTTGCCTCTCTCGTTGGTCGTTGCCGTCGCTTCGCGCCGGCCTCTGCCTTCGGCGGTCAAGTTTCCAGTTTCAAATTTCAGGGATATCACCACCTTCATACTGAGCATGAAACTCCGCAGCAAACAGTTCGAGGCGGCCAGCACCAATGGCATCCCTCATCCCGGTCATCAGTTCCTGATAGTAGTGCAGGTTATGGCGGGTGATGAGCATCGGACCGAGCATTTCATCGCACTTGAGCAGATGGTTGATATAAGCGCGGGAAGTTTTGCGGCAGGTGTAACAGGTGCAGTCCGGGTCGAGCGGACGCGGATCGTCGGCGTGGCGCGCATTCATGAAGTTGATGGTTCCTCGCCGCGTGAAGGCCTGCGCCGTGCGGCCTGAGCGGGTCGGCAGAACGCAGTCGAACATATCGACGCCGCGCAGCACCGCGCCGACCAGATCCGACGGTTTACCGACGCCCATCAGGTAGCGCGGCCGGTCACCGGGCAGATGCGGAATGGTTTTTTCCAATGTTTGGAACATCAGCTCCTGCCCTTCGCCGACTGCGAGGCCGCCGATGGCATAGCCGTCGAAGCCGATCGCCTTGAGCGCTTCGGCAGATTCGGCGCGCAGTTCGGGATAGATGCTTCCCTGAACAATGCCGAACAGACCGTAGCCGTCGCGCTGTTTGAAGGCATCTTTGGAGCGCTGCGCCCAGCGCATCGAAAGGCGCATCGATTCGGCGGCGGTTTTTTCGTCGGACGGGAACGGGGTGCATTCGTCGAAAGCCATCGAAATGTCGGCGTCGAGCAGATACTGGATCTCCATCGAGCGCTCCGGCGACAGGTGGTGCCGGCTGCCATCGACGTGCGACTGGAAGGTGACGCCCTCTTCGGTAATTTTCCGAAGTTTGGAAAGCGACATGACCTGAAAACCGCCGGAATCGGTGAGAATCGGTTTATCCCAGTTCATGAATTGGTGCAGTCCGCCGAGCGCGGCAACGCGTTCGGCGCCGGGGCGGAGCATCAGGTGGTAGGTGTTGCCGAGCAGAATCTGCGCGCCGGTCTCCGCAACCTGTTCAGGAAGCATTCCTTTAACAGTTGCGGCCGTGCCGACCGGCATAAAGGTGGGCGTATCAATTTCACCGTGCGCCGTCGTGATTTTTCCCCGCCGCGCCGCACCGTCCTGTACCAGTTTTTGATATTCAAATTTCATCGGGCAGAGAATACGGGATTTTTAACCACGAAAAACACAAAATACACGAAAAGGAGATGAATTTAGATGAAACCGCGAAAGAACACACAGAACGCAAAATGGGAGGTAGAGTATGGACAAAATCATTGCCGACAAAATCATGAATCAAAAAAACGTGAAAGAGGGTTTCCTCGAGGCAGAATGATGAAGAGATTTTCCTTTTTCTCCCGAATCGATTAAAAAGTCCAAGTTCACGTTGTTAAGAAAACGAACGAAATCTTTTTGCTGAATAAACTGTTCGCTAAAAGGAAAAATCAAATGAGCGCCTCTTGGATTTCCATACTGTTCGGTCTTGTCGGAGTCTTGGGCGGCTCTTTGATTTCGATTTGGATGACTCGCCATTCTATTCGTTTCTCCGAGACACTAAGAATCGTGGCGCTTCTCAAGGATCAGTTTCGGATGTGCCTGACAGACATCAGAAGTAGTCCACAGGGAAACTGTCCGTCTGACATCATCCTCAACTGCGTGAGGAACTCTGAAGCACTCATTACACAACTGAAGAGCTTAGCAAAAGAAGCTACCATCAAGCCCATTCTAAAAGCGTGGACGGTTTTTGCCTATGGCGACACGCCCCAACACTATGACGAGAAAGACACGAAACACGAATACTTCTCTGCCAACGGCGAAGTTAAGAAAACTAGAGATAAGGCAATTGATCGCCTCAATGCAATCCTTTCAAAAAAACTATAGCAACTAGGCTCTTCAAGCTATCGCCCCCCAGCAGTCGTCTCAGCATGAAGGCTGACGTTTCTCGCACGAAAAGTCGGAGATCAGCCCAATTGGCTTTTGCGGTCTTTGCGCTCTTTTGCGGCTAAAACTCTTCCCTCTTCAAAAGACAGGCGTCTCCATAGGAGTAGAAGCGATAGTCTTTTTCTTTAGCGTGTTCGTAGGCGGCGTGCATCCGGTCAAGCCCGGCGAAGGCGGAGACGAGCATGAAGAGCGTGGAGCGCGGCAGGTGAAAGTTGGTCATGAGCAGATCAACGATTTTAAACCGGTAGCCAGGGGTGATGAAGATGTCGGTTTCGCCAGTGAACGGATGAATGATTCCCGGCGCAGTAGCGGCGCTTTCGAGCAGGCGCAGTGAGGTGGTTCCGACCGCGACGATGCGTCCGCCCGCCATGCGCGTGGCGTTAATCCGGTCAACGGTGTGCTGAGAAATTGTCCCCCACTCGGCGTGCATTTTATGCTCTTCGGTATTATCCACCTTGACCGGAAGAAAGGTTCCGGCACCGACGTGAAGTGTGACGGTTTCGAAACCGATGCCGCGTTTTTCCAATGTTTGGAAAAGTTCGGGCGTGAAGTGCAGTCCGGCGGTCGGCGCGGCGACCGCCCCCTCTTCTTTGGCAAAGACGGTCTGGTAGTTTTCGCGGTCGCTGGCGGTCAGTTCGTCGTCGCGCTTGCGCTGGATATAGGGTGGAAGCGGCATGCGTCCGACTTTTTCCAAACATTGGAAAAGTTTTTCGCCGCCGCAGTTGAAGCGAAGGAGAATGTCGCCACCTTCGCGTTTTTCGGCGACGTCGGCATAAAAGCCATCGGCGAAGTCGATGCGATGGCCTTCTTTGAGACGTTTTCCGGGCTTGGCGAAGGCGAACCAGGCGTTATCTCCGGCGCGCATATGGAGGGTGACTTCAATTCTGACTTCTCCGCGCTGTCCGTCGAGCCGCGCGGGTATGACTTTGGTGTTGTTGCCGATGAGCAGGTCGCCGGGCTGGAGCAGGTTCGGCAGGTCGCGGACGATACGGTCGACAAAGGTTTCGCCGGTTAGGTCGAGCAGGCGCGCGGAGGCGCGCGGACTGGCCGGGCGGTCCGCGATAAAGCGCTGGGGCAGTTCAAAATTGAACAGGTTTACTTTCATAAGTTGGAGTACTGGAGGGTGGAGTATTGGATGATTGATTTCAATACTCCATTACTCCAACACTCCACTCTTCCATTTCACCTCTCCCTGCTGGTATGCTCTGCGGCTGAAATGACAAAAAACGAACAACTTTCCGCTTTCGTGAGTGAGATTTTCAGTTCGGCGCAGGGCGAAGGGTTGAATATCGGCCGCCGCCAGCTTTTTGTGCGGTTCTGCGAGTGCCACCGTAACTGCCTCTATTGCGATACGCCGGTCGAGCGGACAGCGTTCGTCTCTGTTGAACGCGAACCGGGCAGCGGACGGTTTGAGCAGATTTCCAATCCGCTTTCCCTTGGAAGGCTTCTGGAGATTTTGGGTGAAATGAACCGTCCGGAGTTTGCGCACGATGATCTGTTTATCACCGGCGGCGAGCCTCTGTTGCAGACGGATTTTCTGAAAGAGTTCTTCCCGGAAGTTCATAAACGGCTCGACCTGCCGGTTCATCTCGAAACCAGCGGCGACCTGCCTGAAGAATTCGCTAAAGTGGTCGAGTGGATTGACCATGTACTGATGGATATCAAACTTCCCAGCGTGACCGGCGAGCCGGAAGCGTGGGAGCTGCACCGCGCCTTTCTGAACATTATTGAGAATACAGAAACCGGAGCGACGATTAAATTAGTCGTCAGTGCGGACACGTTGGAACAGGATCTCAGTGAGTCAGCGGAACTGATCCGCGCCTCCGGTTCACTGGCATCCGTGGTTCTTCAACCGATGACTGCTGCCTCAAAAACCGATCGTGTGCCGACGGCGAAGCAGGTGCTGGCGTGGCAGTCGCACATGGCTGGGCTGCTCGGACGCAGCGTGCGGGTGATTCCGCAGTCACATAAACTGATGGGGCTTCTGTAGAGTGGAATGATGGAATCAAGGATTGATGGAGTGATGGAAGAGAAGAGAAAAAAGGCCGTGGTATTACTGAGCGGCGGATTGGATTCCGCAACAGCGCTGGCAATTGCCAAGGTTCAGGGTTTTGACTGCTATGCCCTCTCTTTCCGCTACGGACAGCGGCACGCCGTGGAACTGGAATGCGCCGCGCAGATCGCCAAAACGCAGGGTGTTATCGAACACCGTACCGTCACCATCGACCTCGGCGCGTTCGGCGGATCGGCTCTGACCGATCCGAATATTGCCGTCCCGCACGAACAGGGTAAGCCGGATGAAATTCCGGTGACGTATGTTCCGGCGCGTAATACAGTTTTTCTTTCCTACGCGCTGGCGTGGGCCGAAGTGCTCGGAAGCACCGATATTTTTATCGGTGTCAACGCACTCGACTACAGCGGCTATCCCGACTGCCGTCCGGAGTTTATCGCCGCCTATGAGAAGATGGCGAACCTCGCCACCAAAGCGGGTGTGACCAGCCGCGAAAAACTGATGATTCACACACCGCTGATTTCACTGACGAAGGCTCAGATTATTCAAAAGGGGCTGGCGTTGGGCATAGACTACGGCATAACGTCCAGCTGTTACGATCCTGCGCCGGACGGCGCGGCCTGCGGAACCTGCGATTCCTGCCGCCTTCGCCTCAAAGGATTTAAAGAAGCCGGCGCGGCCGACCCGCGCCGCTATGTGTAAGGAGAACCGCGATGGAAATTTATAAAACGTTTCGCTTTGAAGCCGCCCACCGTCTGACCGGCGTTCCGCCGACCCATAAATGCTCGATGATGCACGGCCACAGCTATGAAATTCAGATCTGGCTGAACGGTTCTGTTGATCCGCAAACCGGTTTTGTAATGGACTTCGGCGATCTGGCCAAAGTATGTGAGCCGATTTTGAAACAGCTTGATCACGCCATTCTGAATGAACTTCCCGGACTGCAAAACCCGACCAGCGAAAACATGAGCATCTGGCTATGGAACACGTTGAAGCCGCAACTTCCACTGCTCTCCAAGATCGTCATCAAAGAGACCGAAACATCGGGATGCGTTTATACGGGATAGCACTTTGGAGTGCGGCGGCTTGCAGCCGCTTTTAAACGGTGAAGCTCGCTTCACCGAAGTAAGCTTCGGTATACAAAGCGCAGGCAAGCCTGCGCGCTCCATATTAAGAATCGGCGGAGTCAACGCGGACGCTGGAACGAATGCCGCCGCGCGCGGTGAAGTCACCAACGACGATCAGGTGGCGTGGTTTCAGCAGTTCAAACAGATCGCTGTAAATCCGGTTGGTGACGTCTTCGTAGAACGAACCCTCATTGCGGAATGAAAAGAGATAGAGCTTGAGCGATTTGCTTTCGACGCAAAGCAGGTCGGGAATGTATTCGATGGTGATGCGGGCAAAGTCGGGCTGACCGGTAATCGGACAGAGTGAGGTGAATTCATCGGTCTCGAAGGTGATCCAGTAGTCGCGCTGCGGATTGGAGTTTTTGAAGGTTTCAAAAATTGAAATATCCGGTTGGGTCGGATAGTTCGTTTCGCTTTTTTTCAACAATGTCAGTCCTTCGGTATTGCTCATTGTTCTTTCCTCATATTTTCAAACCGCTAATGCACGCGAATATACGCTAATGTGAACATCCTGCAACAGAACTGTTATTCGCGTTCATTGGCGTTCATTCGCGGTGAAAAACTGAACTAACTCTTCAAATCCGTTCCACACCTGATCGGCGGTAAATTCGCCGGGGTGACCGATGCCGTAGGTGACAAACCCGCTTTTGACACCGGCGTTGTGCGCAACTTCGAGGTCCGTATGGTGATCGCCGATCATCCAGACATTGGAAGACTCAATTCCGGATTCTTCCATTAAAGCAATAATCCCGTCGGGAGCAGGTTTCAGGTTCGGCACATCACCGCCACCGATGATGCGGAAGAAAAATCCGCTGACACCGAGGTGTTTCAGGATGGCGCGCGACGGATCGCCGGGTTTATTGCTAAGTACCGCCAACGAATGACCAGCGGTGGCCAGTTTTTTCAAACCGTCTTCAACGCCCGGATATAACGCGGTTTCATCAAGCATATGTGCGGCATAAAACGTTCTGTTGAGAGCCAGCGCCTCTTCAAAATCGACATCCGCCCCCTGTAGAGAGCGCTCGACCAACTTACGAATGCCGTCGCCAACAAATCCGGTTATGGTTTCCAAACCGAGCGGCGGCAATCCGTAATGCGCTCTCATCCGGTTAATGCCGGTCGCCAGATCGGAGCGGGAGTCGGCCAGAGTTCCGTCCAGATCAAAAATGAGAAGTTGTTTTTTCATAAGGCGGGTCATTAAACCCGATCCCCGGCATCCTTTCATAGACAAACTTAATAGAAATATCACCTTCAGTATTGCAAAGAATTTATTAAACGTTATGCTCTGCGACGTCATGTTCACCGAAGTCACAACACCCAAGCGGATTGACACCGTCGCCCACCTCGCGCGGAAAGTCTGGATGGAACACTATGTTCCTATCATTGGAGAAGAGCAGACGGAATATATGCTTAAAAAATTCCAATCGCCGGAGGCGATTGCCGGGCAGATTCAGTCCGGGAATTATCTCTATTTTCTGATTGAACCCGAAAAACACCCCGTCGGCTATCTGGCCGTTCAGCCTCAGAAAGAATATCTTTTTTTAAGTAAAATCTATCTGGAACATGCCCTGCGCGGCATGGGGGTCGGTCATAAAGCGATCCGCTTTGTTGAAGATCTGGCGAAAAAGCTAAAAAAAACGGTCATCACTCTGACCGTGAACAGGAATAACAGCGACTCCATCGCTGCCTACAGTCGGTGGGGATTCCGCATTGTAGATAAAGTCATCACAGATATCGGCAGTGGTTTCGTGATGGATGACTACGTTATGCAGAAACAGCTGTCGGAAGAGAATTAAAGTCGGGCGGTTCCTTTTTTGTAGAAAGGCAATTCGACCACTTTGGCAGGAAACAGCTTTCCGCGGATTTCTACATCAAGGACGTTTCCAGAGGCTGCATGCTCCGCTTTGACAAAGGCAAGCGCGACGGCTTTTCCAAGGCTTGGAGAAACCGATCCGCTGGTGACCTCGCCGATCTCCGTTTTTTCCAACCCGTGGAAAAATACTTTGTCGTGAGCTCGGGCAGCACGTTTGCTGTCGAATTCCAGCGCAACCAGAAATTCCTTTGGATTGGCCAAATCGCGCCGGACGGCCTCTTCGCCGATGAAGCCGCCCTCTTTGCGGATGAACATGCCGCGGCTGGTGGCGACAGGTGTACGCGCCAGAGAGAGTTCGTGCCCGTAAAGAGAATAGCCCATTTCCAAACGAAGCGTGTCGCGCGCGCCGAGGCCAATGGGTTTGATGTTCGGGTTGGCGAGCAGTGCGCGCCAAATGCGAACTGCTTCGGAAGCGGGGAAATAGAGTTCATAACCGAATTCGCCGGTGTAGCCGGTACGGCTGATGAGCATTTCCGTTTCCAATGCCTGGAAACTTTCAGCCTTAAAATATCCAAGGTCTGGAAGCCATTGCATGGCGGCTTGCTGATTTTTCCCAAGAACCATTTCAAGATCAGCTCTGGAAGAAGGCCCCTGCACGTCGAGCTTGGCCAACCCGTTAGAAAGGTCGGCAAAACCAGTTTCCGGCGAAAGGTGCTGTTGAATCCACGCGGAGTCGCCGTCGAGCGTGGCGGCGTTGACGACGAGCATGTAACGTTCCCCGTCAAGACAGTAACAGGTGAGGTCGTCGATAACGCAGCCCTGTTCGTTGAGCATGAAGCCGTAGCGGCACTGGCCGGCGGCCAGCGTAGAGATTTTCATGGTTAGGAGTTTTTCGAGATCGGCAACGGCGGTCGGCCCGGTCAGTTCAAATTCGCCCATGTGGCAAATATCGAATACGCCGGTTTTTGTTCGGGTGTGCTCGTGTTCAGCCAAAATGCCTTCGTACTGAATGGGCATGTCCCAGCCGCCGAATTCAGCCATGCGGGCGCCGAGTGCAACGTGTTCTCCATGTAACGGTGTCGTTTTCAAAACTGCTTGAGCTCCTTCCAGGTATATTGCGAAACGCCTTCGACCGATCGTCCCGCTCCGTTTTCAATCATGATGACCGGACAGCCGGCCGCCTGCGCGGCGGCCACGCCTGCCGGACTGTCTTCGAATACGATAACGTCTTTGGGTTTTAAATTCAGGTTTTTCAGTGTTAATTCGTACATTTCGGGAGCTGGCTTGCGGCAGGTTACATCATCCGCTGTAACAACCGACTCAAACAGGTCGATCAACTGCGCCTTGACGAGAGCCTGCTTTACAAAAACCCGCGGCGAATTGCTGGCCAGCGCCATGCGAATCCGCCCTTTCCATTTGTGAATAAACCCCTCTACACCGGGGAGAATCTCAACCTTGAAATTCCGGTTTACATGAATGCGTTTGTGCTTCAAGACCTCGTCTGAATCGAGATTCAGCCCATGGCGAGCAGCGAGTACCGGCGTAAACACGTTGGTGTGCGCCTCAAAGAATTCACGGCGCTCCTCCGGTGTCAGCCGGTAGCCGCTCAACGTCTCAACCGCATATTCGAAGCCATCGGCGTGATACTTCTCGGAGTTGATCAGTGTCCCGTCCAGATCAAAAATGAAGGCTTTATATTCGTCCAAATAGGTTTTCATGCAGACGTTGAATTTCCCGTATAAAACTTCCTCTGAAAAGAAACTTTTGAGAGATTGTTTCCGATGTTTGGAATATCCGTCAAACGAAACCTTTTCGTAAGCGTTTTTGCCGTCCTGACCGTCGGTTCAATGGCTCTGTTCTTTAATTTTTACGAACCGTGGCAGCCGGTCGGCCCGGAACTGATTCCGGACGGAAGCTTCAGTTCGCCAACCTCTACTAACGGATGGAGCGGATGGAATGAGTGGACCCGGCTGACACCGAATGGCGGGTTCAGAGAATCACCCGGCGTTGTGCTGACCTGCTCCCCGAAGAAACACGGCATCTTGCGCTTTACCGTCCGCGATCTGACAACGATTCATGCCTTTCACGTCTCCATGCGGGCCGCCACAGAAGGAGTTGTGCGGGGAAAGGAAGGTTATCATGTTCCGCGAGCAATTTTCTTCTACCACGATGCCAAGGCCAGAAGCCTTTTCAATCTGCACCACGGCCTGATGGATATTTCCAAAAACACCGAATGGAAACGTTATACCGACGTCTTCCCGGTACCGGCAGGCGCAGTAAATGCCCGTCTGCATATCCAAAACCTTGGCATTGCAGGCGTCATGCGGATTGACGATGTCTCCGTGATTCCGGTGCGCCCACGCCCTTCCGCACCGATATGGAAAATCTTTTTCGGAACACTCTGGATGATTGCCTTTGGGCTTTGCCTGTTCGCTCTGCGGCCCTGGGCGCGACGCTATGGTTTTCTAATCACGGTGACTCTGTTTCTGATCATGACCGGTATCGTACTGCCCGGAAAACTTCTCGATGACTCCATAGAAAAATCTCTGCATACAGCAAAAAGCATGATCCAGGAGCACGTCGCGCCCGAGCCCCCAACCATAAAATCAGCGCAGACACAACAACCCTCCGCGCCTAAACCGAAAGAGGAAGCCATTGTCGCCGCCCCCCCGTCCGACACTGCCGTTGATCATGTTCACGTAATCGGCCACTTCATCATGTTCAGCCTGCTGGCATTCCTTTCGGCACTTTCCTGGCTGATCCCGCCCTCCTTGAAGCGCGCCGCCGCAGTGTTTGCCGGACTTGCCTTGTTTTCCGCTGCCACCGAAGTGCTTCAGTTTATCCCTGCCGACCGATCGGCCGGCCTAAACGACCTGTATGTTGATCTAACCGGAATGGCGGGTGCGGTTGCACTGGCATTCCTGTTACGCAGCCTCCAGCGCCTTATAACCCGTGATTAGCGTTGATCGGAACCGGTTGCACCGCTATCCTGTCCCGTTTTAATCATGAATAACTTCAAACTCATCCGGGAACAGTTTGTCAGCGAGTTCAATGGCACGGTCAAAGAATACCGCCATGAACCGACCGGCGCAGAAATCATCTCCGTCGAAAACACACACAACAACAAAGCATTCGGCATCACCTTCCGCACTCCGCCCGCTGACTCCACCGGCGTCGCCCACATCCTTGAGCACACCGTCCTGTGCGGCTCGCGTAAATATCCGCTCAAAGACCCCTTCGTTCAGCTGCTGAAAGGTTCGCTGCAAACCTTCCTCAACGCCATGACCTACCCGGACAAAACCGTCTATCCTGTCGCCAGCCAGAACGAGCAGGATTTTTATAACCTCGTTGACGTCTACCTCGACGCCGTATTTTTCCCGCGCATCACCCCTGCCTTCTTCCGGCAGGAAGGCTGGCACTACGAACTCGAAAACCTCGACGCCCCGCTCACCTGCAAAGGCGTCGTTTACAACGAAATGAAAGGCGCCTACTCCTCGCCCGACAATATTCTAATTGAACGCTCCCAGCAGGCTCTCTTCCCGGACACCACCTACGGTCTAGACTCCGGCGGAAACCCGGTTAAAATTCCAACCCTGACCTATCAGGACTTCCGCAAATTTCACGAAACCCACTATCACCCCTCTAACGCCCGCATTTTCTTCTACGGCAATGACAATCCCGAACGCCGCCTCAAAATTCTCGGCGAATACCTCGACGGTTTCCAATCTTTGGAAAATCCACCCGACTCATCCATTCCTCTGCAAAAACCATTCGATAAACCTATTTCGATTGAAGAAACCTACGCCGTTGGCGAAGAAGCGGGCAAAGCCTTTATTACCGTCAACTGGGCCATCCCCGACGGAA
>Ga0172380_10008863_pt1 | contig 10843 bp, 25 predicted proteins | sample Leawe162metaG_FD_119747 | JGI IMG/M metagenome (GOLD analysis project Ga0172380, IMG submission 119747) | Leachate microbial communities from a municipal landfill in Southern Ontario, Canada - Leachate well 162 metaG | ecosystem: Engineered > Solid waste > Landfill > Unclassified | place...
TCAACAGGCGCTTCTACAGCAGGGGTAGATTCAGCAGGAGCGGCAGGCTCAACAGCAGGAGTCTCTACTGCTGGCGATTCTACGGGAGCAACAACAGGAGCAGATTCAACGGGCGCTGCTACTACCTGTGGTGTATCCTGAATTGGCTGTTTAATTTGCATACACGCCATATTGCCATGTAACTTATTGAATTGCAAGCAGAAAAAACAGTGCTTGACGTGGACTTGCATGTACGTCATGCTATAGATATAGACATGGGGGGACGATGACTATAAAAAAACAGATTTTATCGGTAAGAGATTTTATCGAAGAATACCCAATTTCGCGCAGCCTGTTTTATGAACAAGTCAAAATCGGAAAAATAAAAATTATAAAAGTAGAAAGGCGCACATTTGTTGCGCGTCAAGATGCCGAGTTATGGCTGGAAAGCCTAAGAAATCCTCAAGTATTGTAGTTCTGATTGCGCGCTGCCGCTTCTTGAATCATTAGCGGAAAATTCTCTGGTGATGATCGCATCACATCACTCAATATCGCATGACCAACAGCCTGAATGCCGCATAATACATGTGTTCCATGCGGGTCGCCTGGTGCAATTGGCGCAGTGAAAACACCACACATATCAAGCTTGGTATATATCCACTGCCGCCCTTCGATGCTATCCATCATTGCTTTCATTACAGCAATCATCGCTTCAACATCAGCAGCTTTTTTTTGTCGAGTTAAATCGCCTTCGGTCATGCGTACCGATTCAATACCAAATTGTTCAAGTTGTTTTTTGTAGGTGTTATCAATCATGGGATATTGCGCCATTCAGACATTGGTTTCCCAAACAGCAAAGCAATTAATTTTTTCCATCCACGCAATTCATATAATCCCTGCTGAGTTACAGTTGCGGACGATGCAGCGCGGGTGGTGATATTCAATCTAATATATCGCACATTTTCTATCATTGCGGAATAAACTTTTGCTGCTTGATATTTGCACCCATCAATGTTTCCAGTCGCGACATGCCGCGCATGCCAGATAATTTTACACCATTGACACGCATTCCATCCAACATAGCAGCGGTTTGTTCCCATTCTGGATCGGAAAAATTTGCAGCCATTTCTCGCGCCGCAGAAGCAGCTTTTTTCGCACCTTCAACGAATGCTTCAATACTTTCACGCTCACTCATTGAACCTTGGTGACGGGTTACTGAACCTTGCACCATATCAACCGCCTCTCATCTGTGGATTTTGTTTTTCAATAGCATCGCGAACAAGGTGCAGCATATCACGCATCGCAACCCATTTCATGCCGTTGTCAGGCATTTGGTGAACAAGTTGACCTGCCGCATCCGTCATGGTGTTTAATCCTTCCATGAAGTCGCCCATTATCTGAATTGCACTACGCTTGGACATTTGCACCCCCCATCATCATTGCTAGTTCTTTTTGCTTTTCGCTTTCCATCATCATGACACAGCAAATTTTTTCCTTGTCGATGGTGAGTGTACAGCCGAAATCATCTTCGACACGAAGAACCTGAGCAGGAATCAAGCCTTTTTGCGCTTCATGAATATTTTTATGAGCAATTTCCGCCGTGGTCATATCGCGAAAAAACAATGCAGCATTGGCTTTATTGTCTGTGGGTACAATTACAATTTGTATCATTTTATTTTCCTGAATATTTAAGAGTTAGAACGCCATCGGATAGTCGAATATCAGCAACCGTAGATTCATAGTGATCTGATTCTGTTGATTCAAAAAGAGATTTTACATAAGTAAAATATTCACTGGTTTTTTGCTCCAGTTCCAAAGCAGATACAGATGCCATATCAGTCCTTATAAAGTCGTTGATAGTCTTTTTTCTTCGCCTTCGCCTTATCTGCAGCCTCAAATTCTTTTGCTACAGATTGCGGAATTCCCACTTTATCCGCGAATTCTTTGTTATGACTAGCGGCACGCATGGTTTTTTCTTGGGCTTTTGATTTCGATGGCATCAGTTTCTCGATTTATATGGAGAAAGCGGCTTATCGGCTTTTGGTTTTTTCGGCTTCTTAATTTCTTTTTTGGGTTTATCCTGAGATTTTGCCATATGCACTCCTGAGTTTCAAAAAATGATAACAGATTATCTGAAAGGGTCAAGTGACAATTATTGCCCGGTGATTGATTCGGCCCATTTACAATGCACCCCCCGCAAGCCGTTTAACGCTTATCAGCGCATCTAATCTCTTGCCTCCGGGCAGAGACATTGAAAGGACGCGGGTTATTCAACAACCACTTTAGAAATGGTCTTACCGTCATCATTGCATATGTAAGCAAAGCATTCAACGGCGAGCCTATTCCATTGACCATCTTTTTTGTAATCAATAAAGGATATATTGGTGGTGCTATGGATTGGTCCATAATCTCTTGTGTCAAGAGGGGAATCGAAGGTAATAATTTCTAAAGGAGAAAGGCCAGTTTCATTAAAAACCCCCGGTCCCTTAGTCAGTGTATTATGCAGTTCTTCGTCGGTGAGTAAACCATAGCGAGCTTTGTGAATATCCACATCTTGCACGTTGGAAATCAGGCGCTCTGTATTGCGATTGGTCATAACTTTAATAAGCATAATAATTCTCCATAATAATGTTAATAATGATAATAGCCCGAAGGCGTTATCAATGTATCAGAAAAGCAAACAAATACAATTACAATCTCTGAGAATTACCGCTCGTACCCAATATAGCTGCTAACGCCGACTCGCCTGAACCAATATCAGTTGTACTCAGCGTATTCGCCGCACCAGCAGCCTTATTCGCCATATCCGCCATCTGAGCGCCTTGCATAGCCTCTTCCTGCTTGCGCTGCGCTTCGGCACGCTGCTGACGCATGGCTTCCACTGTTTTCGGTCCATTCAGAATTTTCTGTTTGTTGCCCAGAAGCGCGCTGTATTCCTGGAGCATCTCATCAGGGTTGATGTTATCCAGCACTTCCGGCTTCAGTTGCGCCAACTGAGCGCTCATATTCACAAGCGCCTCAATGCCACCTGTGCTTGCAGCTTTCTGCGCTAATGCCAAAAGGCTCACAAAATCAATTTCCATCGGAACATCGCGCAACGATTCGGGCGGCGGCGGAATCATTTTTCGGCGTTTCAAAATACCAAAAACACGTTTTAATTTTTCCTGCAAACCTTCAAGCTGGTTTTCAATTACCGGGCCGAGTACGCTCTGCTTCTCAATTAAACGCGCCTGCACGCTGGTAGCGGTCTCTCTATCATGCGAACCTTGCGCAATCATCAGGAACAAATCATTGAATAGCCCAACCTTAATCCGCTGCTGAATCTCTGCCAAATCCCGCGAAATCCACTGCAAATCGAATTGCTGCTCATAAATAGAACGCATGCCCTTACCGTTGCCAATATCATTCAGATAAGTAACATGACCAGGCAGCTGCGATGACGGGAAATTTTTAAGTTCCGCAGAAGCAAGAAGTGGTGGCCTGATGCCTTTTTCAATACCCTCGGCCTTGCGCGCCGTTTCCACCTGTAACTGCATTACATCCGGCAGAATATCCATGCCAGGAGAGCGCCCGTACGCATCATTGCTTTGACGTGACCACAGCGATGCCGTAAACGGGCATTCCATAAATCCGCGCATGGAAAGCGGGTATTTCGTACCCGAACCATATACCCAATAAACTTCACGCCATGCAAATGCACCCTTGATTTTTCCGACACCGGATTCCGTAATTTCAAAATTCGGCTCAATCGAATGGGCAATAAGTCGCTCAGTTGTCAGCGCACCACCCTTTTCTTTCCATAATTTTTGAATTTCAGGCGAGCAATTTTCCAACCCGAAGAAGTCAACAATCTGTGATACGGTCATGACAAATGCGCGATACAGCCCATCAGTGCGCATCGTCGCACCGCATGATAAATAATATTCACCGACACACGGCGTATAGCAGCGAATAATATCACGATCATCTTCATAAATGATATTAACCGAAGTGCCGTACACCACAATATCTTCGCATTCCTGCGAAAATGCATTGTAAAAATTAGAGCGCGCCAGCACGGTATAAACAATATCTTCAACCGTATCCAACCAGACGCGCGCCTCATCATCAATCGCAACACCGCGCATGGCTGGAATAATCTTAAACCATGGTCGTGACGGCGAGCATAACCCAGACATTAATCCACCAGAGCAAATGCGCGCTGCAAATGTTGCAGTAGGATCAAGGATTGATTCGTTTATTTCCAGCCCACGCGTCATCGTATTAGGCGAAGGCAGCCCACCAGCAGATTGCGTCAGCCAAATAGAGCGACGAGGTAAAATGAAGCGGGCAAGATCAGAATAATTTTGTATCCACCATGTATCGCGCCATGTGCGCAGCATCGACAGCCGCCCCTCAAGATGCCCGCGTAAAATCGACCAATCCTTTTCACTTATCCTGCCATCCGGTGTTTTTTTAGACGCTTCGGCAGGCTGCTCTGATTGAGTCAGTGGAGATGCGGATTCATAAAAAGCGAGAGATTCTTCATTTGCCATTTCTAGGTTTCCACCCAGTCAGGAAATAAATCGCAAGTTTAATTCTGGATACATAGGTATAGCTTTTAGGCGTAAATAAAAACTTTACTTGCCAGAGGTGGTGTTTCATTGCCACATCTACCTGCTCTTGTGTAAAATTATGCAAAGCAGCATCCGCATCCACATCGGAAATAAATTGATCGCCAAGCCAAATCAAACCAATTTCTTTGCAAAATTCTTTTGATGCCGTGTAATCGTAATGCATACTAAGGCCCAAGCAGGTTTGATTTAGCTGTTTCAGGGGTAGCCGAAAGATTTGGATTTGATGAACCAGCCGCTGCAAATGCTTTTTTACGCTGGTTTGCTGCCGTCATCGCCACAGCAGTATTTGCCATGGTTGCCGGTGCGGCGGCGGGAGGAGCCGCTGGAAGAGGTGCTACTGCGGGGGTGCTTGGACTGAGAAATCCCAATGTATCCTCCATGGAATTGATTACTATATCATAAGTATAGCTAAATCCAAAGATAAATCAAGCTGTTACGCAGTCCACGGCTGTCCATAATTGTGCGTCATTATTTTAATGTATCGTAAACTACATCCTGCATCGTATCTCTTCGTAAAATATCAGCGACCATGCTCGGCATCATTGTTATGCCGATATATGAATCCTCATGTATTCTTGTGCCTCGGCTATAATTTCCATCAAATCCCCACGCTACAACGCAGAATCCAGCCATGCCATCCTTTTCATAATACCCACCAATTTTGTCAACAAATTCATGCATTAGTTTTGGAAAAGATGAGCCGCGCATATGCGGAACGATTTCTGCCAGATACGGAGCAGATTTATACCTGATTTTCCCTATACGACACCCGCTCATCGCTTAATCCCCCTGCACACATCTCTTGACAGCGGATTATATTCTACCTGGTGCATCCCGCGCGCGTTATCTTCTTCAATCGGATAGCCGTTTATCATGCCACCGGCCTTGCGCACGCGGGCAGCGGATCGCAACATGACGCAGGCATATCTGGTCGCAGAAATTATGTCATCGTACTCTTTCTGAATCTTGCCGTCTTTCCTGTGGTACAGCCTGAACTCCTCAAACCAATCACTCAAATGCCGGAACACCTTAAACCGCCCAGTCTCCATGCGCATCAGCATTTCCGTGACACCAGCCTCAACCGAATTACTGCCATTTTCAAACGTAGCATGCTCCGCTAACATATTCATCCCCATCTCACGATAAGTCACACTCAACTGCTCGCCCGAATTTTTATCATGTATATTGCCATCATGCGGCCATGCCCACGGCAATTTCCCCCATGGCTTCAGCGCAGCGGAATGAATAATAGGCGTAGCCTCACGACGCTTATATGTATTCGTCACATAAATAATATCGTCTTGCGGATTATACAGCAATTTCACAGCCGCAGTAGGGTGATCCCATCCAAAATCTATTCCAGCAATTTCAAGCCAGAAAAACGGCACCGACGCCATATCAAACGGATCGCATGCAATATCTTCCTCGGCTACAGGAAAAATTCTACCACTCCCCAAAATAGGCTGACCCATAATACGTGCAGTACGCTCATGCGCTGGATAGCTATCAATAATGCGCTGCCGCTCTTCCGGTGCAATGTGCAACGCATCTTCAATAGTCATATTAATATCGCAACGATCAGGCGATTTTTCATGCAAGAATTTACGCACCACTTCACTCATGCCCTTGAGCGGCGTAAACGTCATGTATAAAAAACCCTTGGTCGCATTAGTACGAGTCAGCGCCTCAGTATAAATACCCTCATCACATTCCTCATCCAGCCATACAATATCAACGGTATCGGCCTGAAATTTCTCACGACCCTGCTCGTAATATTTCAAACGAATACGAGTCTTACCACCAGACACATGCTTAACATAAATCGTATCAACCAAATCCGCCACACCCCTCGATGGAGTGGTTTCAATAATATCATCCTTGGGAATAAATCCAGTTCCTGGGTTTACAGAATCACCAATAAGCAATTTCTGAATTGAATCGCGCACCACCTCACCCGTCACACCGGCACACCATATAACAGGTGCCTTTTTCAAAACCTTCCCCTCCCACCATGGCGGATATTTTCCAGTTGCATGAATCGCCGTATTCGCGGCGGCGCATAAAGTTTTGCCCTGCTGGTTCCCGGCGCGCAACAGAGTCTCGCGATATTTTCCAGCCGCCCTGTGAAACTGCTGCTGCTTCCTATACGGCCTGTAAAACTCCAGTCGCCGCTTTTCCCGCTCCATCTGCAGGCGGATTAAATCAGCCTCGGTAAATTTATCCTCAATCACGCGCACCTATTTTCTTGCACCCACAGCTACGGGTATTCCCCGAACATAAATTACTTATTCTCACCTCGCACAAATTACCACATTCGCACGCGCATGCCCACACATTCTCACGCCCGGCCTTGCCAATAATGCGAAGCGCTAGCAAGCGCCCGAATTTTAATCCAGCAATGTTTTTAGCATAAGCCACTAATATGCTCCACGTAGCAAGCGCCCGAATTTTTGATTGGTGATATTTTTTGCGTATGCCACTGCAATTGCTCCACGGGGTCATTCATCCACCCCTCGACTCTCTATTTTATACACGCGATTCTCTAATTTTTCAATTCGACGAAGCAGCATTACTATTTCCAATTCATTCGTTACGTCGCCACCAAAACCCTTTGATGGAAATTCATTGCAATCTTCAATCATAAAGCCCCCATTATTTTTATGCAGAATATATTAAAAAAATCATTAGGTCAAGTGACATAATTTGTACGCGGATATTTTTTAGGGAAGTTGGGTAAGTGACATAATTGGAGCCGCGTTGTGGTTGTGGGTATAAAAGGAAAGGCGGCTGGCTCACGGGGGGATCCCCCACCCCTCCCCACCCCATGTTTTCTGCCTGCGCTTGCTCGTGGTAATTCCCCTCATTCATATTAATAATATTTTGTCAAGCACAATCACACAATCTGGATATATCCCTATATATTTTCCATAATATCGAGCCTATTGGCTCCTTCATGATTGCCGAGCGTGTCAATGCACGCTGAAAAGCGTAATAGACCTTGTTTTTATTGGTTGATTAATTGCTAGAAATGATTATAATTATCTCATGTTAGAAATAATCATTGTTTTTTCGTTGCTGTGGTTCATGTGGCATTACTCATTCATGCTGGTATTCACCAGCACGGAGAGATTCGGCACGAACGCAAATGTAATATTAACCTCGCTCGCGATCATTGCCGCGCCAATTGCCTGGTATCCAATAGCTATGTGGTTATTGCGGTGGATGAGCGAGAATTGGTAATTACTCGTCATCCCCTAATTTTTCAGGCATTGGCGGAATTACCACCGCATCGGATCCAAGCATTTTAGAAACTGTTTGTTCAAGCCGAACAAGGCGATCAGTTGACATTTTTTCAAGCGGGTTTGTTTCGATTTTCATTGCAATAGATTGCGCAGGTTTTCCCTTTGTGCGATCCGCCCATTCTTTCAAAACATTTAATGATGAATTTGCCGATTCAGAAGTAAGTCCGGTATGTAGCAGCTTTAAGCGCACAGCCTGGAAAGCCTCATCATCGGACATAATGCCAACGCCCCATATAGCACCAGAAACTTTTTTAATAAGCTTGATTAATTCAGGCTTGGAAAATGTTTCTAATTTATCTAGCGTTTCTTGTGTGATGGGGCCGCCGAGATTAGGCATATTTTTAGCGCCCTGTGGCCTGCCCGATGGATTAGCATTATTGCCAGGCTGGAAAAGCCATGGTTTTGCATTTTTATTTTGTGAATCATTAGAATTTAATTCTACATTATTATTATGTGAATCTGATTCCACACTAGATAATTGTGAAATCGGATAATTATCGATTATGTTCGGTATCTCAACCAAAATTTATCCCCGCAACGGTATATTTCAAGCTCATACAGCACATATTACCCATTCAACCTACATTATGCAAGCAATTCTCTTAAACCCTCTATAATCGCTTCTAATGCGCATCAGTATAGTATTGCTATCATTATATTGATAAATAACAAAAATATATCATATAAATTGACATGAAAAAAAAATACTCATCAAGCGACCAGACTACTTAATAAACAATATCATAAACTTATATGAAAATAAGTTGATATTGCTAAAAACCAGTTGCTACCCCCCGAATCCATGCATTCCTGTAATTGAACAAAGCAGGCAATAAGCAAATAGCAATTTATCATTAGCCTGTAATAACAATATATATATAATAAATAATATAGTAATATACTATTGATAAACAAGGGAAACAGCTTCTTTCGGTAGTAACTATTGAAAATTCCATATCAATCTATTTCACACCAAATAATTGATTTGCATATATAAAAATCAAATAAAACATAAAATTATCCGCCTGTTAAAAGTTGGTGAAAAACACTGTTTGCAATATCTTTTAAATACCGTATCATTACAAAGCCAATTTTACAGAAAGGAAAACGGCATGAAAAAGACAATCATAAAAGAAACAATCCCAGACAATATAAATAATAAAACAAATAGCAAATATGAGTTTCACAGCATTAAAGCAGGTGATGCATGCTTGTATGAAGGGACAGAAAGAGAGTTGATAAACGCAAGAAGTGCTGCAATAGAATATGCGAAAAGGCACAAATTACACTTTATAACGCGAACAAACGAAAAAGGCCTGTTAGTTTATAATGTCACAAAAACTTCTAATGAAGGGCGACAAAACAATTATACACAAAACAAACAGACAGAAAGCACATTTGTAGATCGACCAAAACCCCCTGCAAGCTCATTGGCGGCGCAATTAGAATCTAGTGGCATTAAACCCCATAACCCATTTGGAGATTAGGCAATGACAATATATCACTTTGAACGCATAAAAATGCGTGAATCGGCATTTTACCCGATGCTGGCAGAAAGAGAAAAAGGGTTCAGAGCGGCAGTTGCGGCATGGATGAAAGGAAGGCGCGAGGGCGGCCAATTTGTCGTAATGAGATGCGAAAAAGTTGTTGAAAGGCTTGTGACTGGCGAAAAAATATTTTTAGGAATGAGAGTAACAAAAGAAGAATAAATGGTTGATTATTATATATAATAATTACTGAAAATAATTTCAAATAATGCTTGAATATATCGTATTTTCCTTTATGCTTACAAGGGTAAGTGATTCAATTTAATTATAGAGGTTTTATATGGATACTCGCCGCACACGCCAAGATGCACTTTGCAGAATGATCGACAATGTTTTTAACGATATAAAGCGCATGGAAACCCGCGATATAAACGAACAGCCTTTCACGGCTGAAGAACGCGCCGTTCATGATGAAATGCTAAAGCTTTATAGCGCGCTGCAAGCTACCGCTTTCACCATTGGCAAATTGCCGATTGATTATCAATTTTAGGGGAATTTATGAAAACTCAATACGAAGTAAAATTTAACGACAAGCAGCCGGTTTTAATCACCCGCATTTTCACCATGAAAGACGGCGAGCGCGTGGAGCATACGCTAAACATTGAATACGCAGAAGCGGAAGCAATCGCGCGGGAATGGAGCCGCGTGGAATATTCACAAGAATTTAAACGGAGGAAATAATATGGAATTACTCGAACTAATCCTAAACCCATTTGCAGGCGCGGCAGGCTTCAACCTGGTAAGCGTCATGTTCTATCTAATCATTGCCGGTTGCTGCTTTGTAGCAGTGCTTGAACGTTCATTTAAACAATAGAGAAGGATATTTTTATGAAAGCCATCCAAACAAAATACTTACCAGTCACCAACTCACGCGGATCACGAATTAAAGCATGGGCGGAAGGCGGCAATAGCGTAACTATCCCTTACCCGCATGAATTGAGCGGCGCGGAAGTTCATAGAGCGGCGGCACAAGCGCTTTGCGACAAACTTGGCTGGGGTATGCCCTTTATCACCGGCGGCCTGCCTAATGGCGATTATTGCCACGTTTTCACAGTATAGGGGGATTTATGACAAACAAAGAAAAATACGCGACCACATATACACAAGCATTCATAGACTCATACCCTGAATTGCCAGCGGAGCGCTCAAAGCACCTAATCGAAAACGCCGTTAGGCACGTCACAACGCTAGGTGTTGGCAGAGTCATCATTGACGGTGCCGCTTTCAAACTCACAAGCAAACGCCTGGGCATCAAGCACACGAAAAAGGCAATTACCGAATATTTAAACGCATAGGGGAATGAACATGATTACAGTTTACAACACAGAAACAGGTAAAACTAACTGGTTTACTCGGAAAGAATTTGATGAATTTTTCGGTAAAGAGGAGGGGAAAGAGA
>Ga0172380_10008864_pt1 | contig 10842 bp, 12 predicted proteins | sample Leawe162metaG_FD_119747 | JGI IMG/M metagenome (GOLD analysis project Ga0172380, IMG submission 119747) | Leachate microbial communities from a municipal landfill in Southern Ontario, Canada - Leachate well 162 metaG | ecosystem: Engineered > Solid waste > Landfill > Unclassified | place...
AAATTTAATAATTTAGTCATTCATTAAAAATTCAGAATTAAAAATTTTAAATTAAAATAAAGAGAGGTCCGTCCGCAAATTGGATTTAGAGTCCAAGTCGCAGGCAGACCTCAATGGGTGGGATAGAAGAGTCTCAAGAGTCGAGACTCGGGCGGGACGAACTAGTACAGGTCGTCGGCCGGGTCCTCGAGCTGTCCACCGGTGTGGAGCAGCCGGAGGTGGTCGTCGTCGCAGGCCAAGGCGATCGCGCGATCGCGGTCGCGGGTCTGGCGCCAGACGCCGTCGGGATCCCTCACGAGATCGGCGGGATCGTCTTCTCCGTCGTCGCCACGCTGGTCGGGCGACAGCAGTTCGCGCAGTTCTTCGGACAGTTCGCCGCGGTTCAAATCGCACTCCGCGAAACGTCGGCAAGCCATTCTACCCACTCCTCCTTCCCAACTCCGCTCGGATGAGCGAAGTGATGACCTCCTCCTGATAGTCATCCAGTTGTTTAGAAATTTTTCCAAGCAACTGGATAATTGTCAGGAATTTCCGCCTCTTCGGTGGATTTATTTTTTTAAAAAAGTAGGGGCAGAAGAGTTTTTACGCTCCTCTGCCCCATCGTGTTCAATGCGCGCCCCGCGCTGCAGTTTCGGGGTAGGGCATTCGCGTTTCCTCCCTGCCGTTTGGATGTGGGTGCCTGCCACCAAACATTGTGTGGTCCAGAATACACACCCTGGGTTAGTTGGCCATCGGCGCTCGCCGGGCGGTGGGGGCGAACATCGAAATGTCGCCTGTCGCGTAATCGGTTAGAGCAGCCTTGGCCCAGCTCAGAACAGCCTCATCGCCGGCGTCGTCGTGCCGGCACGCGCTTCGGGGAATCCCGCTTTTGCCAGATGGCAGAGCGGTTAGCTCGGTCCTAAGCCGGTTAAGGCCGTGACAGAGCTTCCCCACGTTCGGTGCCTTTACTTTATCATATTTTTATAATTTTGTCAAGGGTTATTGACAAAATAAGCAAAAAGCCCCAGTTTTATAGGGCTTTTCTTTATTCCGTATTTATGTTATGATATGTGAATAATTAATAAAAATTAGTAATATTATGTTGGAAAAAGAATTACAAAAATTAGGCTTATCAGACAAAGAAGCCAAGGTTTATTTATCTTCAATGGAACTCGGGCCATCTCCGGTGCAAAGCATCGCGAGCAAGGCTGGCGTTAATCGCGCCACAACTTATGTGATGATTGAATCCCTGATTGAACGGGGACTGATGAGTTCTTTTGAAAAAGGTAAGAAGAAATTTTTCACAGCTGAATCGCCTTTGCGTCTTTTGGCTCTACTCCGAAAAGAAGAAGCGGAAATTAAAGATAAAATGAGAAATTTAGAAGAAATAATTCCGCACATGAACACACTTTTGGCTAACACGGAAGAGAGACCGAGAGTTCGTTTTTACGAGGGAAAAGAAGGACTTCGGGCGGTACAGGAGGATTTTTTACGGACACATGATAAAAAAATAGAAACAATTTATTCGGCTGATTATATTCGCCAAGTTTTTACCGATGATGAAAGAAAAGAATATGTGGAAAAAAGAATGGAAAAGGGGATCAAGGTTAGATCAATTTACACATTTGAAAAAGGTACTTTAGTGGATAAAACGGCCACGAGATGTAAAATTCCTACCTCAAAATTCCCGCTTTTTTGCGATATTATTATGTATGGCAACAATGTGGCAATAACTTCCCTAAAAGGGAGATTATTTGGCATTATTGTGGAAAGTAAAGAGTTCGCCGATACCATGAGATCCATATTTGAATTATCCTGGGAAGCTGCGGAAAAATATAAATCAGAAGAGAAAAAATAATTTTTTAGATAAAAAAACAGCCCGATTATTTTGGCGTGCCTATGTCCACTTAATGGATTCGGCAATCGCCGCAACTCTCGGGCTGGATCGCCTGAGAAGGGTAGTGTCCTGCTCTTCACAAGCGGGTTCAACGCTTGCGCGTTGTTGCTCAGTCTCCTGAATCTCCCATGGGGTTCTCCTTGTCGGAGAGGACTATCTAAAGCAGCAAGCCAAGGCCAAAAGCCTCAAAGCTAAGCCGCAAAAGGCGAATGGGTCTCGAACGACCTCTATTTACGCCCTCCTTTCTAGCGGCATGAAGCTTATCAGCTAGTCTGGTGTGGGTAGGTTGGATTGGTTGGCCGAAAGCCGCTACTTCAGAAATCCTCAAGAATTGGGACGAGGGCATCCCGCCCCATTGCTGATTCTAATTTAACACGGTATTAAAGATTTGTCAAGTTCAATTGACAAAACATAAGAAGTTAGCCAATGTTTTCTAATATTATCGGCCATAAAAATATCACAAGTTTCCTGACAAAAAGCTTGAAAAATAGGGAAGTTTCCCACGCTTATTTGTTTTATGGTCCGGCGCGTTTGGGCAAAAAAACCGTGGCTAGCCGCTTTGCTGAGGCTGTACTCGGTCAGCCGATTTTAAATCATCCGGATGTTTATGAGGTCCGCCGCGAGCGAAAGGAAAAAGAAGAAAAATTAGCTAAAAATATTAGTATTGAGCAAGTACGCGAATTGGAGCGAAAATTATCTTTGAGCTCCTTTTTAAATTCATACAAAATTGGTATTATAGAAGAGGCGGAGACTTTAAGTCTTGAGGCGGCTAATAGTTTGTTGAAGACTCTAGAGGAGCCGACGGCTAAGACCATAATCATTCTTATTTCTACGAGTATTTCGGCGCTGCCGGCGACGATTGTTTCTCGTTGCCAGACTTTAAAATTTTTGTCAGTAGCAAAAGAAAAAATTTATGACAGATTGCTAGAGCTTGGGGCAAGCCGCGATGAAGCGAGGGATTTGGCGGGAATTTCTTGGGGTAAGCCCGGCCTCGCGCTTGATTTTTGGGAAAATCGGAAAAATGAGGGGCAGGAGTCGGCGGTCGCGGAATATGAAGAACAAGCGCAAAATATTTTGGATTTAATGAAAGCAGAAACGCTGCGCGACAAAATGAAAATTTTTGATGAGGTTTTAGGAAAAGATCCGGGCACGGAAGATTTGTTTGGTTCCCTAAACCAGATTTTATCTCTTTGGACTTCGGTTTTACGCGACGCGGTAATGCTTCGCGAGGGATGTCCGGAACTTGTGGCGAATATGAGATTTTCCGAAGAGATAAAAAAAGTTTCCAGCCGTTTTGGCACAGAAAAATTTCCCGAGCTCTACCGAGAGATTCGGCTTGCTAGAAAATATTTTGGAGAAAATTTAAATCCGCGTTTGGTTTTAGAAAATTTAATGCTTTCTTTTTAAATAATTTTTTAAATTATGAAAAAAATCTATTTTGTTTTTTTTCTTTTAGCCGGACTAGTTTTGACGGGCGCGGGGTGCATTAGTTTTTCTGGCGGCGGAACAAGCGGAACAGACGGGGGAATTTTTAAATCAGCTGACAAGGCGGAAAATTGGGGGCAAAAAGTTGCCGTGGCGGCGGTGCAGCCAGGAAGCTTGGCGAACGTTAATGTTGTATCTTTGGTTTTTGATCCCGCGGATTCAAAAACAATGTATCTAGCTACGGCCGAGAATGGCCTTTTTTATACGACCGACGGCGCGGAATCATGGTTTACTGCCGGATCGCTTGCTGGCGGAAGAATTAATGCCGTGGCACCGGACGCGAAAGATAAATGCAATGTTTACGCCGCCGCGGGAAATAAAATTTTTAAAACTTCGGACTGCACGAGAAGCTGGCAGAATATTTATGTTGATACGCGCGCCGACCAAGCCGTGACGGCGCTCGCGGCCGATTCTTACACGCCGAGCATTATCTATGCCGGGCTTTCTGGCGGAGATTTTTTGAAATCCACCGATTCTGGGGCGAGCTGGACGGTGACGAAGCGTTTTGAAAATCAAGTCATGAAAATTTTAGTTAATTTTTACGACACAAGAATAATTTACGTTGGAACTCAAGGGCGGGGAGTTTGGAAAACAACAGACGGCGGAGCGAATTGGACAGACTTGAGCGAAAAATTAAATCAGTTCGACGGGGCGCGTGACTACAAAAATTTAATCTTGGATTTTTCTAAGCGCGATTCTTTGATTTTGGCATCTCGCTATGGATTACTCCGTTCGTCAGATGGCGGCTCGTCTTGGCAAGCGATAAATCTTTTAACCCCGCCGGGCAGCGTGGATATTTATTCGCTCGCAGCTAATCCGCAAAATGGAAATGAAATTTATTACGGGACGACTTCCACACTTTATAAAACGAGTGATGGCGGATCAAAATGGGTGACAAAAAAATTACCGACAACCCGCGCCGCGACGTATTTATTAGTTGATCCAGGAAACGGCAGTATTGTTTATCTTGGCACGACAAGATTTCAAAAATAATTTATAAATAAAAATAATTTTATGACAGGAGAATTTAGGGGTGAGGGGGAGTTATCAGGAGAAGCTTTAGAGGAACAAAAACATCAAGAATTTTTAGCCGCAGAAGAGGAAGTGGGCAAAATAATGGAGGAAATTAATAGAATATTTGCGACGATGCCAGACAGAAGAGAGGCGGAAAAAGTTGTATTAGAAAATTGGGGAGATAAAATGGATAAAGCTATGAAGGTGTCAGGAGAAGCCCTTAGAGAGTGGTTGAGAGCCATGGAAGAATCTCAGGCAAAATATAAAAGAGAAATGGGGAAATAATTATATTGAAAAAATATGAATAATTTTTTAGAAGCACATAAAGAAGATTTTGCAAAAACCGTGGAGCATTTGAAAGGAGAGTTGTCGGCGCTCCGGACCGGGCGGGCGAACGCGTCGCTTGTGGAAAATATTTTAGTTGAAGCGTACGGCATCAAAACTCCGATTCGCGGTTTGGCAAATATTACTGTTCCCGATCCGAGAACTTTGGCGATTGAGCCATGGGACAAAAGTGTTATAAAAGATATGGAAAAAGCGATTCAGATGGCGAATATTGGGATTAATCCGGTGAATGAGGGAACGAAAATCCGCCTCTCCATGCCGCAGATGACCGAGGAAAATCGGAAAGAAATGATTAAAATTCTTGGCCAAAAATTAGAGCTGGCGAGGATAAGTTTACGAAACGTCCGCGAGGCGGTAAAAGATGAAATTAATAAAGCGGAAAAAGACAAAAAAATTGGTGAAGATGAAAAATTTAGATTTCAAGAAGAGTTGGAAGAATTTGTTAAAGAAAAAAATGAGGAAGTAAAAACAATCGGTGAGAAAAAAGAACAGGAATTAATGACGATTTAATTTTTATGGCAAAAAAAGAAAATCAGAATGAATTAATGGATAAAATCGTTTCGCTTTGCAAGCGGCGCGGTTTTATTTTTCCTGGTTCGGAAATTTATGGCGGCATGGCGAATTCCTGGGATTACGGGCCGCTTGGCGTAGAACTAAAAAATAATGTTAAACAGGCGTGGTGGAAAAAATTTGTTCATTCCCGAACGGACATGGTTGGAATTGACGCGGCGCTGATTATGAATCCGAAAGTTTGGGAAGCGTCTGGGCATTTGAAAAATTTTACCGATCCGCTTGTGGAATGTAAAAAATGCCATGAAAGATTTCGAGCGGATAAAATTTCAGGTGACAAATGTCCGGCTTGCGGTGGGGAATTGACTACAGCAAAACAATTTAATTTGATGTTTAAAACTTTTATCGGTCCGGCTGAAGAGTCGGCGAACGTCGCGTATTTCCGTCCTGAGACGGCGCAGGCAATGTTTGTGGATTTTAAACAAGTCACGGAAACTTCAAGAAAAAGAATTCCTTTTGGCATTGCCCAGATTGGCAAGGCATTCCGAAATGAAATCACTCCGGGAAATTTTATTTTCCGCACGCGCGAATTTGAACAGATGGAAATTGAATATTTTATCCGCCCGCCTAGACTCGGCGAGGCTGGCGAAAAAGATTGGGAAAAAACTTTTGAATATTGGCACGAGGAAATGTATGAATGGATGAGGATGCTGGGCTTAGAGAAAAAACATTTGCATGATTTGGAAGTTCCGGAAAAAGAACGGGCGCATTATTCCAAACGGACGATTGATATCGAATATGATTTTCCTTTTGGCACGGATGAACTCTACGGCCTGGCTTACCGCACGGATTTTGATTTAGGAAATCATTCAAAGGCCAGCGGCCAGAGTTTAGAATATTTGGATCCGGAAACGCAGGAAAAATTTATTCCGCACGTGATTGAGCCGACGTTTGGCGTTGACCGGTCAGTGCTCGCGGTTTTATGTGAATCGTATAATGAAGAAGAAGCGCCGACTTCGGAAGAAGGGAAAACAGAACCGCGAGTGGTTTTGAAGTTTCCGAAATGGCTCGCGCCGATTAAAGTCGCGATTTTGCCATTATCTAAAAAAGAAGAGTTGGCAAAAGTGGCGCGGCCGCTTTATGAAGATTTGGTCAAAAATTTTGTTTGTGAATACGACGAAACGCAATCAATCGGCAAGCGCTACCGCCGCCAGGATGAAATTGGCACGCCATATTGTGTGACAGTTGATTTTGAAACTTTGGAAGACAAAGCCGTGACGGTTCGCGACCGCGACACGATGAAACAAGAGAGAATCAAAATTGAAGAATTAAAAAATTATTTAAAAAATAAGTTGGAGGAGTAAAATTATGGTTTTTAGAAACAGTCCATCATCAGAACAACACGAGGAACAAGAAAGAATAAAGTGGGCCGAAGAGACAATGAAACGAGAAATTGAACAAATCGCGGCTCAGTTAAACGACATTTTAGGAAAGGAAAATTATGTTATAGATCGAGAGGGGAAGATAACACCTACTCGACAAGGTGATTTAAAATTGGAGCCAAAAGAATCAGAGTTGGTGGAGCAATTGGAAAAGCGCTTGCGGCAAGTTTATGGCGACTTGAAGAAAGTTCATAAGAGTACTTAAGATATTTGTAGATTGGGACTTCATTTGCAGATTTGAATTAATTTTTTATGTTTCAAAAAAAAGTATTAAAAAGTGGATTGCGCTTGATTACCGCGCCGATTTCCGGAACTGAGGCGGCGACAATTTTAGTTTTGTGTAAAGTTGGTTCGCGTTATGAAGAATTGCCGCAAAACGGCGTTTCGCATTTTATTGAACACATGATGTTTAAGGGAACAAAACGCCGGCCAGAGACGATTGATATTTCCAGGGATTTGGACAGCGTGGGCGCGGAATACAACGCTTTTACTTCGCGTGACCACACGGGGTATTACATAAAAATTGAACAAGATAAAATTGAATTGGCACTGGACATGCTCTCTGACATGCTTTGGAATTCTAAATTTGATGAGAAAGAAATTAAACGCGAGTCGGGTGTGATTTCGGAGGAAATCAGAATGTATGAAGATAATCCGATGATGTTTATTGAAGATCTTCTGGAGCAGACGATGTTTGGCGACCATCCACTCGGCCGGAAAATCAGCGGCGATGTGGCGACCGTCAAAAGTTTTAATAGAAAAATGATGTTGGAGTACCGCGATAAATTTTATCAGCCGAATAATACGGTTCTAGCTCTGGCGGGAAAATTTGATGATCGGGCGGTCGGACTTGCTGAAAAATATTTTGGCGCGGGGGGCGTGAAAGCTAAACCAATTTTTAAAAAATTTGATTTTTCCGCGGGAGAAGCGAAGCCGAAATTAAAAGTTCAATTTAAAGAAACCGAACAGGTGCAATTGGCTTTTGGTTTTCCGGGGTTTTCCCATTCAGATTCAAAACTCTACGCCCTACAGCTCATGAGCATAATTTTGGGCGGTTATATGAGTTCGCGTCTTTTTATTTCCATCCGCGAGAAACGGGGATTATGCTATTTTATTAGATCATACGCGAATGTCTACGAAGATACGGGGAATTTAGTAATTCAGTCCGGACTCGATAAAACAAGAATTACTTCGGCAATCGGCGCGATTTTTGAAGAATTGGATAAGGTTGCTCAAAAGGGTGTGACGGAAGAAGAGTTGGAGCGGGCGAAAGAATGTGTTAAGGGCAGGTTGGTTTTGGCGCTTGAAGATTCAAGCCAGGTAGCCGATTGGTATGCCAGGCAAGATCTTTTGACCGGAGAAATTTTGACACCGGAGGAAAAATTGAAAAAAGTTTTTGCCGTGACAACGGGAGATATTAAAAAAATTGCGAAAGAAGTGATGCAGAAAAAAAACATGACTGTCGCTCTGATCGGGCCGTTTAAGGATGAAGCGCCTTTCGCGAAGTTCCTAAATTTATAAAAATTTTAAGATATGAAAAAAAAGATTTTTGTCGCTAATTGGAAAATGAATTTGACCGTGGCGGAAACAGAAGATCTTACGGAAAAATTGAGCCAAGGATTGCGAAGCCTTGCGAACGAAAAAACGGAAATAATTTTATGTCCGGCTTTTCCCGCCTTGGATAATCTTTCTCTAATACTTAGGAAAGAAAATCCGGCTGATTTGAAAATTGGCGCGCAAGATGTTTTTTGGGAAGAGAAGGGCGCTTTTACCGGAGAGGTTTCAGTGAAAATGTTGAAAGAGGCAGATTGTCGTTATGTTATTGTCGGACACTCGGAGCGCCGGAAAAATTTGGGAGAGACAGATGAAATGGTAAATAAAAAAGTAAAAATTTTATTGGAGAATGACCTTACGCCGATTGTTTGCGTTGGAGAAACTTTTGAAGAAAGGCAGAAGGGGATTCGCGATGTCCGGGTTGCCGCGGAAACCACGGCGGCGGTGGAAGGAATTGAGCTTTTTGGAAATAAAAAAATTATTATCGCGTACGAACCAGTCTGGGTAATCGGCACGGGCCAGGCGGTAGAACCGGAAGACGCGGAACATTCTCATCGGATGATTCGCGAGGCGTTATTAGAGATTTTTCCGCCAGATGCTATTGAAAAACATTTCCAGATTATTTATGGCGGGAGCGTTGACAGCAAAAATATCAGAGATTTCGTTGATAGGGAAAATATTGACGGAGTTTTAGTTGGAGGAGCATCGCTTAAAGTTGAAGAATTTGTTAAAATGATAAAAGAGATAGCATAATTTTTATGCCACTTGTCCACATCAAAAATTTATTGAAAGACGCGAGCCGCGGGAAATTTGCCCTCGGCGCATTTAATACGCAAAATTTAGAAACTACTTTGGCGATAATGCGCGCGGCGGAAGTTAATCGCGCGTCGTTTGTAATTCAAGTCAGCGAGGCGACGATTGATTATGCTGGATTGGAATCAATTACGGAAATTGTGAAAACCGCGGCAAAAAAAGAAATGAGGAATTCTCGGGCGGCATTGCACCTTGATCATGGAAAGAAATTTGAATCAATTGTAAATTGTATCAAGGCTGGATTTTCTTCAATTATGATGGACGCCTCGCATTTGCCTTTTAAAGAAAACATCGTAGTGACGCGCCGGGCGGTACAATACGCACATAAACACGGAGTATTTGCGCAAGGAGAAATAGGGCGGCTCGCGGGAGTGGAAGATGTTGTTCGCGTTGCCGGACACGAAGCTTTTATGACCCATCCGGACGAAGCAGCGGAGTTTGTTAAAAAAACCGGCGTTGATACTCTCGCGGTTTCTATCGGAAATGTTCACGGTATTACAAAAATCAGAGAAGGCGTGCCGAAACTTGACTTGGAGCGCTTGAAAGAAATTGAAAAAAAAGTTAAAGTTCCATTAGTGTTGCACGGTGCTTCGGGTATTCCGGAAGAAGAAATAAAAAAGGCAATAAAATTGGGAATTAGAATAATTAATATTGATACGGAAATAAGATTGGCCTTCACGGATTCCTTGAGGGCGACGCTTTCAGGCGACAAAAATATTTTTGATCCAAGAAAAGTTTTAGCCCCGGCAATCTTGGCAGTAGAAAAAGTCGTGGCGGAGAAAATGAAGATCCTCGGCAGCGCAAAGAAATAATTTTAATTTTAAGTATGTCATCTTACGATATTATTCCTTTAGGAACTATTGTTCTTTGTTTGGCTGGAATGATTTTTATTGTTGTGAGAAAATTTCCCGTTTTGGCGTCCATTAATATTGAAACCATAAAGAGCGAACAGGAAGCGGTTAAAAAAGAAAAAATTGTAGCCGAAAGGCTCAGCCGGAAAATTTCTTCCGCGGGAAAATTTTTATACGTCCTGCTTTCTCCGATTGGCCGGGCAGTAAAAGGATTATTTTCTAAAATTCACGCGAAAGTTTTGGATTGGGAGAAAAAATACGGTAATAAGAAAAAAGAAAAACAGATCTCTCTTCCTGATGCCGGCAGCCAGATGAAAACACTTTTTTTTGAGGCAGAGGAATGTTTGAAAACGGGAAAACTGGAAGAAGCGGAACAAAAATGTATTGGCATTATCGCGCTTGACCATAAAAACATTGAGGCGTACAAAAAATTGGGCGCGGTTTATTTAGAACAGAAAAATTATGAGAATGCCTTTGAAACTTTTAAGCATATTCTTAAATTAAATCCTGATGATGCGGAAACAATTCTTGATCTTGGAGCGCTTCACCGAGAGCGGGGGGAAAATGACGCGGCACTCGCGAATTTTAAGAGAGCGGTTGAGCTTGAGCCGGGGAGCCCCAAAAACCTTGATTTTTTAATTGATATCAGTATAATAGTAAAGAACAAAGATTTGGCGGAAGAGACGCTTAAAAAGTTGAGAGAGGTAAATCCGGAAAATCAGAAATTGGCGGAATTCGCGGAGCGGATTAAGGCAATTTAAAAAGGGTGTAAAAATTGAAGATCGCCCGAAATATTTTTTGTTTTTGGCTAGGTTATGCCGTTGTAGCTCAGTTGGTAGAGCATCTCCATGGTAAGGAGAAGGTCGCCAGTTCAATTCTGGCCAACGGCTCCATTCCTTTTCACAATCGGGGCCCCCAAACGAAGTTTGGGGAAAAACATTAGGGGGCAGGT
>Ga0172380_10008865_pt1 | contig 10841 bp, 8 predicted proteins | sample Leawe162metaG_FD_119747 | JGI IMG/M metagenome (GOLD analysis project Ga0172380, IMG submission 119747) | Leachate microbial communities from a municipal landfill in Southern Ontario, Canada - Leachate well 162 metaG | ecosystem: Engineered > Solid waste > Landfill > Unclassified | place...
AGACAGCACGTGGTGTTCTTCCTGGTGGCGGCCTAGCGGGCCATAGGCGCGCGCTTGCATCTCGTACAGTTTGGGGTCGTTGCCGTTGAGCAGCACTTCGTAGTCCAGTAGTTTCAGCGCGTTCACATATTGTTTCTCTTCCAACATCAGCTCGGCGTAGTCGTAGATAAGGGCGCGATGACGTGGGAATTGTTTCAGCGCTTTGCGATAGAACGCGGATGTGTCTTTTTCTTTCTTATCCAGACGTTTGATCTGCCCGGCCAGTGACTCGATGGTGGCGTTGTGCGGTGCGCTCTTGTACAGCGTTTGGAATTCTTGGATGGCGAGCGCGTCTTGTTTGTCGCGCATCAGTGAGATGACTAGGCCGTAACGTTGTGCGACGGGGTTGCCGAAACGTTGTTCGCCCAATGCGCCGTTAAAGAAGGCGACTGCATCGCGCGGGGTCTTTTGCAGGGCATGCACGCGGGCACGCATCAGTTGGAATTCGAGGCTGTCGGGTACGAGCTTGAAAGGGATCTGTTGCACACGGCCATCCACGTCGGCCACACGTTCGGTGGTGAGCGGGTGGGTGCGCAGGTAGGTGGGGGTGTCGCCCTCGAGTAGCTGTGTGGCTTTTTGCAGACGCTCGAAGAAGAGCGGCATGCCGCGTGTATCGAAGCCGCTCTTTTCCAAGATACCGAGGCCGATGCGGTCTGCTTCTTTCTCATGTTCGCGGGTGAAGTCGAGTTGGCGCTGCATCATGCCGCCCTGCGAGCCCACGATGGCGGCGCTGGCGACTTGCGGGTTGTCACGCGCGGCAAGGATGGCGATAGCCATGGTGGCCATGGCGGCGAGGGAATCGTATTTTTGTCCCGATACCATGCGCGCCAAGTGGTGCTGGGTGACGTGCGATATCTCGTGGCTCAACACAGAGGCGAGCTCGGATTCGCTCTGCGAGAGCAGGATGAGGCCGGTGTTCACGCCGATGAACCCGCCGGGCAGGGCAAAGGCGTTCACGGCGTTGTCGTTGATGACGAAGAACTCGAAAGGTTGGCTGGGTTCGCTACTGTTCGCTACCAAGCGTCCGCCCAAGGCGTTCAGATAATCGGTGATCTCGGGGTCGTCCAGATAGTTTCCACTGGCGCGGATGCGGAACATGCTCTGTTCGCCGATCTGGCGTTCCATCTGCGGCGATACCATGGTCTGCGACACGTCACCCAGATCGGGCAGACCATCCGCGTTGAGTTGCAGGGGGAGTAGCAGGAGTAGAGCTAGGGATATTTTTCGCATGGTAGCTATGATAGCACCCGCTCGTTTAGGTTCCTTTGAGCGCATGCGAACTGGACAGTGATGCCTCAAACCCGCAGAATGTCGGCGTTTTAAAGATCGTTGATTGTGTCGTCATCCCCGCGCAGGCGGGGATCCAGTTTGTTGATTGAACTAGGTTCCCGCCTGCGCGGGAACGACGCATGAGACCCAATAGTGCGCTAGGTAAAGCAAAGACTTGCATGGATCCCATCGGCAAATATCAGATCGTGAAGGAACTCGGACATGGCGCGACCAGCACCGTGTACTTGGCGCTCGACTCGTTCAATGGTCAGCAGGTGGCGCTCAAGCTGTTCAATCCGATCGTGATGCAGAACACGGGTAGCGGCAAAGCCTTCCGCAAGCTGTTGCTCACCGAGGCATCTCTCGCAGGCAAGCTATCGCATCCTCACATCGTCAAGATCCACGATGCGGTGATGGAAGGCGAACAGAATTATATGGTGATGGAGTACGTCGAGGGCGAGACGCTGGAGCGCTACGCCGAGGTGGACCATCTGCTGTCGCTGGGGCGCATCGCCGAGATCATCTACAAGTGTTGTAAGGCGCTGGAATACGCGCAGTATCAGGGTGTCATCCATCGCGACATCAAGCCTGCCAACATCCTCATCAAAGGCGAGAGCGACATCAAGATATCCGACTTTGGCGCGGCGATGTTGGAGAACCAGCAGACCACGCAGGTGAGCGGTGTGGGTTCGCCCGCGTATATGTCGCCGGAGCAGATCAAAGAGTTGACGCTGTCGCACCAGACGGACATCTATTCGCTGGGGGTGACGATGTATCGCATGCTCACCGGCAAGCTACCGTTCGATGCGGCCAACAACTACAGCATGATCTACCAGATCATGAACATCGAACCGCCCGCTGCCAGCACCTTCCGCCCTGAGATACCAGCCGCATTGGACGCCATCGTGCAGCGCGCCATGTGCAAGGATGTGGCGCATCGTTACCAGACATGGGATGAGTTCGCGCGCGATCTGGTGTCGTTCATCAGCTACGAAGTGCCGCAGCAGGAGCAGATATTCGATACCGAGAAGTTCGATACGGTACGTGCGCTGCCGTTCTTCGCCGATTTCAATGATGTGGAGTTGTGGGAAGTATTGCGCATCAGCGAATGGCGCAAAGTGCCCAAGGACGAGAAGATCGTCAGCGAGGGTGAGCCGGGGCAGAAGTTCTACATCGTGGCGAAAGGTTCGGTGCGCATCGTGAAACAGGGCAGGTTGTTGAGCCTGTTGCACAAAGGCGATTGCTTCGGCGAGATGGCGCACCTGAGCGGTAAGGATGCGAAGCGCACGACCGATGTTTTCGCCAAGACCGATGTGAAGCTCATTGAGATCGACCCGGAAGTGTTGGCGCTGGCGACAGCCAACTGCCGTTTCCAATTCGCCGAGGCGTTCTTGCGCATGTTGGTGAGACGCTTGAGCGTGGCCAACACGCGCATCTCACGTCTGCTCAGTGACCACGGCGAAGAACAATAACTAAGGTCCCACCGAATTTGCTCCCTCTCCCATGAGGAGAGGGAATTTGATGTGTTATTTTTTGGAGAAGTAGAAGTGTCAGATTTCAAGAACATCACCGTGGCTGAATTACCCGCACTACTTGCCAGTGGCGCTGCGCAACTGGTGGACGTGCGCACCGATGCCGAGATCGCGCGCGGCCGCATCAAGGGCGCCATCAGCTTGCCATTGCATCTGTTGCCTTTCCGATTGAGTGAGTTGGATACAAAGAAGACCACCGTGTTCTATTGCCAGATGGGTGGTCGTTCCGCGCAGGCCGCTGCGTTCGCTGCGGCGCAAGGTTTGAATGGCGCGGCGAATCTGCAAGGCGGTATCACCGCTTGGTATCACGCTGGGGGCGAGGTCGTCGCATGAGCGAGATGGCGTTCGATGTGGAGTTGGATGTGCGGCAGTTGGCGTGTCCGTTGCCTATCTTGCGTGCCAAGAAAGCACTGTCGCCGATGACGAGTGGTCAGGTGCTGAAGCTGGTGGCGACCGACAAAGGCTCGCCCAAGGATTTCATCGACTTCTGCGGCAAGACAGGGAATGAGTTGTTGTCATCGACGACGCAGGGCGACGAATTCATCTTCCTCATTCGCCGCCGCTAGTTCGTCATTCCCGCGTAGGCGGGAATCCAGTGTTTTCATCCAACATGCTTTTTGGTTTTGTCTTCGCGTTGCGAAGATTGATGTATCGACTGGATTCCCGCCTGCGCGGGATAACCAGCGACTTGCGCATGTTTCATCGCGCTTAGTCGAATGGCTAGTAGTTCCACCAATGACATCAGCCCAGCTTCTTGCGTTGTGCCTGCAACTGCACCAGTGTCGCGCCGAAGTCTTCCATGCGTCTCTTCTCTTGCTCCACCACCGCTGCGGGCGCACGGGCGACGAAACTCTCATTGCCTAACTTGGCTTGTGTCTTGGTGACTTCGTTGGTCAAACGATCGATTTCCTTATCCAGACGCACGCGCTCGGCAGCCACGTCGATCTCCACCTTCAGCATCAGTTTGAAATTGCCGACGATGGAAACGGGCGCGTCGCCTTCCGGCAACTCGGCCACCACATTCACTTCGCTCAACTTGGCAAGGCTGCTGATGTAAGGCGCGAGTGCGTTCAGCACCGTCGCATCACCGGCGGCGATGAGCGGCACACGTGCGGCAGGCGACAGATTCATCTCGCTGCGCAAGCTGCGGCAAGCGGTGATGAGTTCTTGTAGCAAACCGATCTGTGCGATAGCGGCATCGTCGATCTTGCCGTCGTCTGCTTTTGGATAGGCCTGCAACATGATGCTGCTACCTTTTGCATTCGCCATCGGTGCGACGGATTGCCACAACTCTTCCGTGATGAACGGGATGATCGGATGCGCGAGACGCAGGATGGTCTCAAGCACACGCACCAAGGTGCGGCGGGTGGCGCGTTGACGCACTGCTGAATCCTGATTCCCGACTCCTGAATCCTGTAGTTGTACCTTCGCCAGCTCCACGTACCAGTCGCAGTAAGTGTTCCACACCAGTTCGTAAACCGCGCGTGCGGCCATGTCGAAACGGTAGTCGGCGAAGTTGCTCGCCATTTCCGCTTCAGTCTGTTGCAGCAAGCTGATCATCCACTTGTCGGCGGCAGAGAATTCCAGCGGCAAACTTTCATCCTGACCAACATCCTTGCCTTCGCAATTCATCAGCACGAAACGGGTGGCGTTCCATAGCTTGTTGCAGAAGTTGCGATAGCCCTCACAGCGTTGCATGTCGAACTTGATGTCGCGGCCGGGCGAGGCGAGCGAGGCGAAGGTGAAGCGCAACGCATCGGTGCCGAATGCGGTGATGCCTTCGGGGAATTCTTTGCGCGTGCGCTTCTCGATCTTCTCCGCGTCTTTCGGGTTCATCAATCCGGTGGTGCGTTTCTTCACCAGTGAGTCGAGATCGATACCGTCGATTAGATCGATGGGGTCGAGCACGTTGCCCTTGGACTTGGACATCTTCTGGCCTTCCGCATCGCGGATGAGACCGTGCACGTACACGTCTTTGAAAGGGATCTTGCCGGTGATGTGCTTGGTCATCATCACCATGCGCGCCACCCAGAAGAAGATGATGTCAAAGCCGGTGACGAGGACGGTAGAAGGCAGATATTTCTGCACGAACTCGTTCTGTGCATCGAACGGTTTGTTCATGTCCCAATCCAGTGTGGAGAACGGCCACAGCGCGGAAGAGAACCAAGTGTCGAGTACGTCGTTGTCGCGGTCGAGTTGTCCGGCGTAGCCAGCCTTGTCGGCCAGCTTGCGCGCTTCGTCTGCGTCATGCGCGACGAACACTTCGCCGTTCACGCCGTACCACGCGGGGATCTGATGACCCCACCACAATTGGCGCGAGATGCACCAGTCTTGGATGTTGTTGAGCCACTGGTTGTATGTGTTCACCCAGTTCTCGGGATGGAACTTGATCTCGCCGGAGCTCACACATTCCAGTGCTTGCTCGGTGATGCTCTTGCCGTTGTCGCTCGGCTTGCTCATGGCAACGAACCATTGGTCGGTGAGCATCGGCTCGATGACCACGCCGGTGCGGTCGCCGCGCGGCACTTTGAGTTTGTGTTTCTCGGCCTTGTCGAATACGCCCGCCGTCTCCAGATCGGCAACGATCTGTTTGCGTGCGGCGAATCTATCCATTCCTTGGTATTGCTTGGGCGCGTTCTCGTTGATCTTCGCATCCAGCGTGAGGATGGAGATCATCTCCAGCTTGTGACGCTGACCGACGGCATAGTCGTTGAAGTCATGCGCAGGTGTGACCTTGACCACGCCGGTGCCGAATTCTTTATCGACATATTCATCCGTGATGATGGGGATAGTGCGGTCGCACAGCGGCAGCGTGACTTGTTTGCCGATGAGGTGTTTGTAGCGCTCATCTTCTGGATGCACCATCACGGCGACGTCGCCCATCATGGTCTCGGGGCGAGTGGTGGCGACCGTGAGGTGACCGCTGCCATCCGCCAGCGGATAACGGATGTGATACATGAAGCCGTCTTCTTCCTCTTGCACCACTTCGAGGTCGGACACGGCGGTGTGCAGTTTCGGGTCCCAGTTCACCAGGCGCTTGCCGCGATAGATCAGGCCTTCGTTGAACAGGCGCACAAAGGTCTCGGTGACGGTCTTGTTCAGCGCGGGGCCCATGGTGAAACGTTCGCGCGACCAATCGGGCGAGGTGCCGAGGCGGCGCATCTGGCGTGTGATGGTGTCGCCGGAGAATTTCTTCCACTCCCACACCTTCTCGATGAACTTCTCGCGACCGAGGTCATGGCGCGATACGCCTTGCGCGTCGAGTTGGCGCTCGACGACGATCTGTGTGGCGATACCCGCGTGGTCGGTGCCCGGTTGCCACAGGGTGTTGTCGCCGCGCATGCGGTGGTAGCGCGTGAGCGCATCCATCAAGGTCTGGTTGAAGCCGTGGCCCATGTGCAAGGTGCCGGTGACGTTGGGCGGTGGCAGTTGGATGCAGAAGTTGTCTTGCTTGGCGGCATCGACACCGGCCTTGAAGTAGCCGGCGGCTTCCCATTCGGGATACCAACGTGCTTCGATGTCTTTGGGGTCGAAACTTTTTGCGAGTTCTTTTTGAGTCATGTTCGTGCGGTATGTATATCAGAGATGCGGCGCGAAGCCTGTCCTGAGCTTGTCGAAGGAGGGCGCGATTATAGCAATTCAGAAGGTGCTTCAGACTCAAAACACGTCATTCCCGCGCAGGCGGGAATGATGAGGATTTAGGTGGGGTCTTGCGGAGTGGCTAGGGCTTTGCGGATGAGTTCGGGTAGTTCCGCTTTCAATTCGGCAAGTGTCTCTGCGATGACCTGTTGTTGGGCATCGGCCAAGCGTTGTTGTAGGCGTTGCGCCAACACATCCTCAAGGTGCGTCTCGAGGTGGCTCAACAGTTGCGGCGAGATGTCGAGCGGCATCTCTTCGGGAAGTAGGACGTTGGCGGACTCGGTGGAGATGGGCGCGAAATCTTGTGCTTCGACTTCTATCGTCGCGTCCAATGTGGAAGGTACTGCTTCTTCAACGATCTCGGTCAGCGTGGGGAATCCGCCCGAGGCTTCGCCGACCACTTCGGTCAACACGGGCAGGTCTTGCGGCAGGTAGTGTTCGGTCGTCATGCGCGCAGTTTCGCCAGATCGGTATGGCCCACATCGTAGCCACGGTCTTTGTAGAACTTGAAGCGCGCGCGGCCCAGCTTGGCATCATCGTCGTGGCTACCGACGATCTCGATGACGCGTTCGAAACGGCTGAAGAAGGTGGTGCATTCATCATGCAAGCTGATGAGCAGTTCCGAGTGTGGGAAGTTCTCGTCGCGCCCGATGACCACAGGCATGGTCGCCGCATCGGCTTCGTGGCTGTGACAGTGCGGCAGGAAAGCGGTGGCGGGGTAGTGCCACAGCAGCTTGTCCAACTTGTCTGCGGTGTCGTCGTTCGGCACATGCAACAAAACACGCAGCCCGTTCTGCATGGCTTTGTGGCTGAGCTGACAAGCGGTGCGCAGCTTGTCTTCAGAGCCAGTATAGAAATCGACTTTGGTCACAGACACCCTCGCAAATCTACTGTGCAGTCCAATTGTGTCGTCGCGTGCTCGTTCAATCCTCGCCTACCTAAATGGTATGTCTCGTCTTTCACTGCGCGGCTCCTTGCACTTGGACTTGCTCGTAACGATTTTCGAAGGTGTCTGAGCGCGATGTCAGTTCTTTTCGGCTCGGTTGATCAAATATTGCGTGAGCATCGGCACGGGACGGCCTGTCGCACCTTTCTCCTTGCCGGACTTCCATGCAGTACCCGCGATGTCCAAGTGTGCCCAGCGATATTCCTTGGTGAAGCGCGCCAAGAAGCAGGCGGCGGTGATGGTGCCACCCGCGCGTCCGCCGATGTTCTGCATGTCGGCGAAGTTGCTATCGAGCAGCGGTTGGTAGTCGTCCCACAGGGGCAGTTGCCATGCGCGGTCGTGCGATTGTTCGCCAGCGGCTAGAAGTTCCTTCGCCAGTTTGTCTTCGTTGGCGAACAAGCCGTGGGCGACGTGACCCAAAGCGATGACGCATGCGCCGGTGAGGGTGGCGATGTCGATGACGGTGTCGGGGTCGAACTTGGCGGAGTAGGTGAGTGCGTCACACAGGATGAGGCGACCTTCAGCGTCGGTGTTCAATATCTCGATGGTCTGGCCGGACATGGAGGTGACGATGTCGCCCGGTTTGGTGGCGATGCCGGAAGGCATGTTCTCGCAAGTGGGGATGACGCCGACCACGTTCAGCTCCAAGCCCATCTCGGCGATGGCTTGCATGGTGCCGAGCACGCTGGCTGCGCCGCACATGTCGTATTTCATCTCATCCATCTCGGCGCCCGGCTTGAGCGAGATGCCGCCGCTGTCGAAGGTGATGCCTTTGCCGACCAGCACGATGGGTTTCTGTTTCTTGTCACCGCCCTTGTATTCGAGGGTGATGAGTTTTGCTGGTTGTTCGCTGCCGCGTGTGACGGAGAGGAAAGAACCCATGACCAACTTCTGCATGTCCTTCTCTTCCAGCACGGTGGTCTTGATCTTCTTGTGTGCTTTGTCCAAAGCCAATGCGTGTGCAGAAAGATAAGTGGGCGTGCAGATATTGCCGGGCAGGTTGCCCAGAGTCTTGGCCAATTCCATACCGTTGGCGATGGCGGCGGTTTGCTCCAGTGTGGTCTTGAGTTCTGCCACAGGCTTGTCGAGCGTGGCGAACACGACGTGCTTGAGTGTAGAGGGTTTTGCGGGTTCACTCTTCAGGCCGTCAGCGCGGAAGGCTTGTTCGGCGGCGCTGAGTACGGCTTGTTTGATGACCCATTGCGAGTTCTTGCCGAAACCTTCGTCGCTGATGAACAGCGCCGCATCTTTCGCGGGTGTCGCATTCAGCGCCTTGAACGTCGCACTGAGGATATCGAGGCTGACCTTGCTGTTCAGTTCGCTGGCTTTGCCCAATCCGACGAGCAGTACGCGCTCGGCGGTGATGCCGTTGAGTTTGTGCAGGAGCAGGGTAGTCGCGGATTTGCCAGTCATGTCGCCACGGGCGATGAGGTCGCTCAGGGCGTGTTTCGCAGCTTTGTCGAGCGCTTGCCCTGCCTTGGATAATTTGCCGCCATCGAACACGCCGACCACCACACAGCCGCTCTTCATCGAGTCCGGGCTACCTTGTTTTATGCTAAATTCCACGTGTTACTCCTTAAATTCAAATATCCATCGATTAACCTGCAATGGCCGATTATCCGCAATCTCAAGGCATAAAGTCAAAGAAGCAATCGCCTCGAATCGTGCGGGGTATCTTCTATTGGTCGTTGGTGCGCGAGTTTGCGAGTTCAGGCCTGCTCATATTCTCCGTACTGATGGGCATCGTGGTGTTCACTCAACTGATCAAGTTGCTGGGAGAATCGGTGAGTGGCGGGCTGGCGGTGGATGGTGTGTTGGTGATGTTGGGTTTCAGCGCGTTGAGTTTCATTCCCGTGTTGCTCTCTGTCAGTCTGTTCCTGTCGGTGTTGCTCACGTTGTCGCGTATCTATCGCGACAGTGAGATGGTGGTGTGGTTCTCTTCTGGAATCGGGCTGACACGCTTCATCCGCCCTGTGATGGCTTATACGGTCCCGGTGGTGTCCATCATCGCCTTGATGAGCCTGGTGTTGTCACCGTGGGCTTGGTCGATGGCGGATGAGTTCAAACGCAGATTGAACAGTCGTGACGATGTCGCTTCTGCCGCACCGGGGGTGTTCCGCGAATCCAAGCAGGCCGACCGCGTGTTCTTCCTGGAAGAGGTGGATACCGAGAAGAAGCGCGTGCAGAACGTCTTCGTGCAGTCGGTACAGAACGGCAAGGACGGCACCATGGTGGCGAAAGAGGGCTATCAGGAGATCGCGGCCAACGGTGATCGTTTCCTCGTGTTGCTGAATGGATCGCGCTACGAAGGTGTGCCGGGGCAGGCGGATTTCAAGATCGCGGAGTTCGAGCGTTATTCCATCCGCATCGAACCGGTGGATCTGCCGCAAAATACGAGTAATCGCAGAGCCCACTCCACGCTGTACCTGATCCAGCACCCTGATCCATTGAATCAATCGCAACTGGTCGAACGCATCGGCATGCCCTTGGGGGCGTTCATGCTGGCGTTGCTGGCGATCCCGTTGAGCTATGTGAATCCGCGCGCGGGTCGCTCATATAGTTTGATCGCCGCCATCGTGCTCTATATGTTCTACAACAATATGGCGACCATCTCTGTCTCGTGGGTGGCGCGCGAGAAGGTCAGCATGCTGGTCGGACTGTGGGGCATCCATCTGGTGTTGCTGGCGGGGACGCTCGTGTATTTCTATCACCGTAGTTCACCCTTCTCCTGGCAAAGGTGGCGCCGATGAATCTGCTCACGCGCTACTTGGCAAAAGAGATATACCTGAGTGTGCTCATGGTGTTCGCGGCGCTGCTCATGTTGTTCGAGCTGCTCGACCTCATCAATCAGATGAACGAGATGGGTGATAGCAGCGGCTATCACATGGGTTATGTGTTGCTGTTCGTGTTGTTGACCGCGCCCAATCACGTCTACGAACTTTTTCCGGTGGCGGTGTTGATCGGCACCATCTTCGCCTTGGTGCAGATGGCTGCCAATTCGGAGTTGACCGTGTATCGCGCTTCGGGCGTGTCGTTGAAACAGATGATCTATGCGCTGTTGCGTATCGGTCTGCCATTCATGATCGCCTGTTTCGTGGTGGGCGAGTTCGTCGCGCCACCGAGTCAGCACCTGGCCAAACAGATCAAACTAAAAGCCAAGAACGCGAATGTGAGTCTGAGCGAGTTTCGTTCAGGCGTGTGGGTGAAGGATGAGGGGAGCTTCGTCAATGTGAAGGCGGTGCTGCACGATACGACCTTGTTGGGCGTCAGCATCTATCAGTTCGACGAGCGCTATCAATTGCGCAGCATCACAGCGGCAGAACGTGCTTCCTACCAGAATGGGCAGCGTTGGGAGCTGACGGGCGTCAAGCAAACCAAATTCAGTGATACTGGGGCAACGGTCAACCAGTTGGGTG
>Ga0172380_10008866_pt1 | contig 10841 bp, 13 predicted proteins | sample Leawe162metaG_FD_119747 | JGI IMG/M metagenome (GOLD analysis project Ga0172380, IMG submission 119747) | Leachate microbial communities from a municipal landfill in Southern Ontario, Canada - Leachate well 162 metaG | ecosystem: Engineered > Solid waste > Landfill > Unclassified | place...
GCGGCGGTCTTGTCCCGCTTGGCCCGCAGCAGAAAGTCGATGGGGTCCCCTTCCTTGTCGACAGCCCGATAGAGGTACTTACACTTCTCAGAACCATGATATAGGTCTCGTCCATCCGCCAGCTGCTCGCAACGGGTCGCTTGTGCTTAGGGAACACCTTCTCCCGCAACGGCAGAAAACGGATCGCCCAGCGATTGACCGGCGAATGATCAACCGAGACGCCACGCTATTCCATCATTTCTTCGAGGTTGCGGTAACTCAGTGAATGCGTGGCATACCACCGGACGAAGACCAAAATGATTTTCCTTGGAAATCGCATCCGACTCATCTTCAGCATCTTGTTTTGCCTAACCGACCAGAAACCAAAAGCATAATTCCATTCGCGCTTCGTGGCCGGTAATGCGACACAGCCAGCGTAGCAGCATCACTACTTTCTGGAGTTACAATGAGCAGGGCGTCGCGTAGAAGGAGAGGTAAACAGTGGAAGTCTACAAGGCAGACGTAGCAATTGTTGGCGCCGGCGGCGCAGGCTTGCGGGCGGCGATCGCGGCTGCGGAAACCGATCCGGCGTTAAAAATTGCGCTGATTTCCAAAGTGTATCCGATGCGAAGCCACACGGTGGCCGCCGAAGGGGGCGCCGCTGCGGTGACACGGGCGGACGACAGCCTGGATTATCATTTCGATGACACCGTGCACGGCGGGGACTGGCTGTGCGAGCAAGACGTTGTCGAGTACTTCGTTGCCCACGCCCACGAAGAGGTGGTGCAGATGGAGCATTGGGGCTGCCCGTGGAGCCGCAAAGAAGACGGCCATGCGAATGTGCGCGCCTTTGGCGGGATGAAGATCGAGCGTACCTGGTTTGCCGCCGACAAGACCGGCTTCCATATGCTGCACACACTGTTCCAGACTTCCATCAAGTATCCCTCGATCAAGCGCTTTGACGAGTATTTTTGCACTGACCTGATGGTCGAGGACGGTCGCTGCCAGGGTGTGCTCGCGATCCAGCTCGCTACTGGCGAGTTCACGCTGATCCAGGCGAAAGCGGTGATCATCGCCACCGGGGGCGCCGGCCGCGTATTCCGCGAGAATACCAACGGCGGCATCGTTACCGGCGATGGCATGGCGCTCGCCTACCGCCACGGCGTGCCGTTGCGCGACATGGAATTCATGCAGTATCACCCGACTTGCATGCCTTTCACCGGTCTCTTGTTCACCGAGGCGTGCCGTGGCGAGGGCGGATTCCTCGTGAACAAGGACGGTTACCGCTATCTGCAGGACTACGGGCTCGGGCCGCCCGAGCCGTCGCCGCGCAACAAGGCGATGGAACTGGGACCGCGCGACCGCTTGAGCCAGGCTTTCTGGCACGAGAAAAAGAAAGGCCGGACGATCGAGGGTCCGCATGGCGCGTTCGTGAATCTGGATCTGCGCCACCTCGGCGCGGCGAAATTGCACGAGCGTCTGCCGCTGATCTGCGAGCTGGCGGAAGAATTCCTCGGTGTCGATCCGGTACACACGCCGATACCGGTGCTGCCGGCGGTGCATTACACTATGGGCGGAATTCTGGCCGACGGCAAGACGGCCTCGTCGTTGCCGGGCCTGTATTCGGTCGGCGAATGCTCCAGCGTGGGCATCCACGGGGCCAACCGGCTGGGGTCGAACTCGCTGACCGAACTGATCGTGTTCGGCAAGGTTGCCGGCGTCGAGGCGGCGAAATTCGCGAAGTCGGTGGCGATCAGCAATCCGGCCGCGATCGAGAAGCAGGCCGAGGCGGCGCGCTTGCGCGCGCTCCGCGTTGTCACCCAGTCCGGCGGCAAAGAACGCCTGGCGGTGTTGCGCACCGAGATGGCGAAGAGCATGGAGGATGGCTGCGGGATCTACCGTCTCCAAGCCGACATGCAGGCTACTTGCGACAAACTCCGGGAACTCAGGGAACGCTACAAGAACCTGAAGATCGACGACCACTCGAAAGTCTACAACACAGAATGGCTACTCGGCATAGAACTCGGCTATCTGCTCGAAGTCGCCGAGACGATCGTGCATTCTGGGCTCAACCGCAAGGAGTCACGTGGCTCGCACCAGCGCCTCGACGGCTATGAGCAGCGCGATGACGTCAATTTCCTCAAGCACTCGCTCGCCTACTCCACTGGGGACGGCGCGCCGCGGATTGAGTTGCAGGACGTGAAGATCACCAGATCCAAGCCGGGCACGCGCGCTTACGGCGCCGCCGGCGAGAAGGCGGCAGCAGAGGAACGCGAGCGCGAGGGAGCAGGCAATGGCTGATACCGAGAAAATAATCGAGATCGAAGTCTTGCGCTACCGCCCGGAGCAGGACAAGGAACCCGTACTGCAAACCTACAAGGTACCGTTCATCGAGGATACCTCCGTGCTGCAGGGCCTGCAGTACATCAAGGATTATCTCGATGGGACGTTGAGCTTTCGCTGGTCCTGCCGCATGGCGATCTGCGGCAGTTGCGGCATGATGATCGACGGCAAACCGAAGCTCTCGTGCAAGACTTTCCTGCGCGACTACTACCCCGGAAAATTGCGCATCGAGGCGTTGGCGCACTTCCCGGTCGAGCGAGATCTTATGGTGACGGTCAAGGATTACGTCAAGAGGCTCGAGGGCCTCAAACCCTACCTGATCCCCAAGGAAGCGCGCACTCTCGAAGCAGGAGAGTACCTGCAGACGCCGCAGCAGCGGGATCGCTATATGCAATTCAGTGCGTGCATCAACTGCATGCTCTGCTACGCCGCTTGCCCGCAGTATGGGATGAATCTCAAATTCATTGGCTCCGGACACATGGCCATCCTGGATCGTTACAACGCCGATTCGCGCGACGGCGGGCGCGACGAGCGCATGGGACCGGTGAACGAAGAGGATGGGGTGTGGGGCTGTACCGCGATTGGCTATTGCTCTGTCGTTTGCCCCAAACAGGTCGATCCGGCCCACGCGATCAATATGTACAAGATCGAGAGCACGATGGATTATTTCACCAGGTTCGTCACCTCAGGGGAGGCAGACAAATGAGCATTCGGCAGCCCTACGTCCGGTCCATGGATGGTTGGTGGAAACGGAATGCGTACTATATTCGCTACATGGCGCGCGAAATAACGGCGGTGTTCGTGGCCGCCTACGCGCTGGTGCTGCTCGACGGGGTGGTGCGCCTGGGCCAAGGCGAAGCGGCTTTCAACGGCTGGCTGCAGGCGCTGAAAACCCCGCTGTCACTGGCGTTTCATCTGGTCGTACTCGCAACCTTCGTCTATCACACCTGGAGTTGGTTCAGCATTATGCCCATTACCATGCCCATAATGTTCGTCGGCGGCAAACGGGTGCAGCCGGGGACGATCACCGGTACCGGACTCGTTGCCGCAGTGATCACATGTGTGGCGGTGTTTTTCGTCGTGGAGGGTATAAGTTCATGAAGCGCTCCAACGAACCGATTGTCTGGTCCTTGTTCGGCGCCGGCGGAATGCTGGCGGCGCTGATTGGCCCGGTACTGGTTTTCATCACCGGCATCGCGGTGCCGTTTGCCTTGATGAACCCGGACACGATGAGCTATACGCACATGCTGGCATTTTCCCGACATTGGGCTGGCAAGTCATTTGCTTTTGCCGTGATTGCGTTGTTCATGTGGCATGCGGCGCATCGCATCGCAATCCTGCTGCACGATTTTGGCGTGCACGCGGTTGCGTTGGTCAAGTTCGGTTGCTATGGGCTCGCCTTTCTCGCTACGGTAATCGCTGGCTACACGCTGCTGACGCTGGGGGGCTGAGACCGAGCGTGCCTGCGGCGCCGCGTAAGTGCCTCGCATCTCGTGCGCGTATCCGCGGGCAGGCGCCAGCGCCGGCAACGCGCCCGTGATTACGGGCATCGTGAATGGAGACGCTGGCAAAACGAAGATCGCGTGGACCGTCGCCGGCGGAAAGAAGACCGTATTGCCTGCGATAAGCCGGTATGGATCCGCTTCTCGCCCATGCGCACTAGGCGCCGTGCCGCTGGCGATCACGGCAGTCAAGGGCTACATCGGGGTGCGCGCGATGCGGGACAATGCCTGCAATTGCGTAGTCGCTGTCCCCAATGTAATTACGAAATCGTGCTGGCGTAGACTAAAGCTGCGTGTTAGCACCTATCACAGTTACGACCAAGGCAGCACGTGCCCACGGAAACTGCAATTTTACTTTCTCCATTGCTGCCCCGGTATATTGGAATTCGGCGGTACCCGAAACGCAGCATCCCTGGCCCGGGCTCCTCGATCCTTGAACCTGCCGGGACGCAAAGAGCAACTCGATACGATTGTCGGATTTGATGTTCTCCTCAGTCCTTCGCATTCCCCCCACCGGAATAAGAATTGTCTCGTCGGTCATGCCTAGTGCCTTCACGTAGTCGCCCCAAGTGCCGACCAAATGCGGGCCTTCTTTGCCGTTGGAGGCGATGGCGACCCATTCCGACTTGTCGATCACCTCTTTGCAAACACCATCGATCATTGCCATATTTCTCTCCTATTAGGACAACGCCGCGTTGCCATCGCCGCGGGCCGTTGTTGAACAAATCGATATTACAGCAAAGTGATAGACAGCCTGCCATGATTCGGCAGGAACTCGCGCAAAGAATCCGATGTCCAATAGATATGGCTTATGATGCACTGGCATATCCTAGGATTTACAATAAATCACTGGATCCGGCGAATAAAATAGTCGTACCCTGTTGTCACGATGGCAAATATCACGGATGTGAAAGAACCGGTACGGCTGCACGAACACCTGGTTGACCAGGAGTGGTTTAATGCGCTGCTGGACTCTTCCCTCGATTGCATCATCGTTATCGATCATGACGGTATCATCGTTGAATACAACCACGCTGCCGAAACCGTCTTCGGTTACCTGACAGAGGAAGCCGTCGGCAGGCGCCTGGATGAACTGATTATTCCGGAGCGCTACCGCAAGCGGCATCGGGAAGGGATGGTGTGCTACCTAAGAACCGGCAAAGGCAACATCATCGGCCGCCGAGTCGAGGTGCATGCGTTAACCAAGCGTGGCAAGGAGATACCCGTCGAGCTTACCGTGCTGCCGATTCATCCCGGCCGCAGCCCCTATTTTACGGCCTGCCTGCGCGATATTACTGAACGAAAAGCAGCCGAGGAAAAAATCCGGGGATATTCGATTAAGCTCAAGGAGTGCCTGGTCGAGACCATCAACTCGGTGTCCGCGACCGTCGAAATGCGCGATCCCTACACCACCGGCCACCAAAGGCGCGTAGCTGCCCTTGCTTATGCCATTGGCTGCGAGTTGAAGCTTGACGAGCAGCGTCTCGAAGGCCTCTATTTCGGTGGCATGGTGCACGACATCGGGAAGATCATGGTGCCGATGGAAGTGCTGGCGGACCGCGACCATCTGGACCTCTCTGCCTGGAATACCATTCACCTGCACCCGACCATGGGCTACAATATTTTGAAATCCGTGCATTTCCCCTGGCCGATCGCGACCATGATCTTGCAGCACCACGAAAAACTCGATGGCTCCGGTTACCCAAACGGCCTCATGGGCGACGATATCATTCTCGAATCGCGCATCATCACCGTCGCGGACATTGTCGAAGCCATTCAGTCGGCCCGCCCCTACTGCGACGCCAAAGGCATCGAAGCAGCCCTCGACGAAATCACGCGGTGGTCGGGAATCAAGTACGATGCGGCTGTCGTTGCCGCATGTCGCCATCTGATCGTCGATCAAGGCTTCGACGTCAAAGACAATAGCTACACGAACACGGATTTCGTCAATCGCGCCTTCATGAAGGTGAGGGAGGCGCTAAGCTGACCACTCGTATGGTGGCGGTTGTAAAACAAAGCCTGGTCGGCTAATTATGCGCAAAACCACTGCGCGCTTGATAAATTCACTCATAATCCGGTATAGCTTAGCTAATGCGACACCATACTGAGCCCCAGGCGGGATTGCTGGCATTAAATCAAACTGCGGATACGGCCGATACGGTAGCCCAAGAAATGGGTATCGATCTGGCCGAGATAACTCAGCGCAAGGAATTTCTCGAATTCGGTGCTACCGACATTGCGCTGCTCAAGAACATCCATGGCCAGATCTCCGCTGCGCGCCAGGGCTTTGCCGAGGGATTCTACGAGTACCTGCGCAGCTTCGACAAACTGAATCCGTTGCTGCGAGATGACGAAACCGTCGCACGTTTGAAGCGTGCCCATAACGTTTATTTCTCCCAACTCACAAAGGGCGAATACAACTGGGAGTATGTCAAGAACCGCCTCAAGGTGGGTGCAGTCCATTCGCGCATTGGCCTGGAACCGAAGTGGTATGTCGGCGCCTACCGCAAGTACCTGTCCGACATGCTGCAGGCTGTGTGGGATACTACTAGGGGAGACCGAAAACAATTCACCGCCACCTTCGATGCCTTGCTCAAGGTGGTGGTATTCGACATCTGTCTGACTCTCGACACGTACATTCACGCTGACCAGAAGAAAATCCTGCACCTTAAGGAAGACGCCGAAGACAGCGCCGCCAGCGCCAAAGTGGCGGAACAACGCTATCATGACCTCGTACAAGGTATTAACGCGATCGTTTGGGAAATGGATCCAGCGAGTCGTCGTTTTACCTACGTTAACCGGCGTGCAGAAACCATTCTTGGCTATCCAGTGGCGGATTGGCTTGCGGCTCAGAATTTCTTGGAAATGATTATTCACCCAGATGATCGGGAGGCTGCATTGAGTTATTTCTTCAAGACGGTTGGAAGTGAGAACTACAGGGATCGCCAAATCGAATTCCGCGTCCACGCCAAGGACAAACGGGAAATATGGCTGCAGGTAATGGCTGAAGCCGTGTCAGCGACAGATGAACAGCCGCTCTTGATCCGAGGACTCATGCTGGACATCTCAGAGCGTAAGCGCGCGGAAGAACTGCGGCACCTCGCGACTCATGATGTGCTTACCGGTCTACCCAATCGCAGGCTGTTCCATGACCGGTTGAGCCAGACGCTGGCCCACGCGCGCCGCGAAGGAAAGCTGGTAGCGGTATTATTCATAGATCTGGATCGCTTCAAGCAGATCAATGATAGCCTTGGACACGCCGCAGGCGATACGGTTTTGAACGAGGTGGCGGCAAGGCTGACACGCAGCCTCCGCGATAGTGATGAAGTGGCCCGCTTAGGTGGGGATGAATTCGCGATGGTGGTAGGGTCCTTGGCGGTGCCAGAGGATGCGGCCATAGTGGCACAGAAAATTCTCGAAAGTCTGACCCAGCCGATGGTGATCGACAGTCACGAGGTTCCCCTTGCTGGCAGCATCGGTATTAGCCTCTACCCCCAAGACGGTGCGGATAGTGAAGCCCTGATCAAGAACGCCGATGCCGCCATGTACCTTGCCAAGCAGGGCGGACGCGGGAGGTTCTGCTTCTATTCTGCCAAGACGGATGCTAATCCTGCATAGCGCAGCACTTACGATCTTCACGCGCTGCCCATAGAACAGAACAAGAGTGCGATTCATTACCTGGTGAAGACGAGGCGACTCTGGCGGTACATATATTTGGCTGCCGGAGGATCAGCTGTTGGTGCTGACGTCCAATTGACCCAGGCTGCTGATTTTGACTGACCCATCGTCAACATCTGAAGCTTCATGGCGCGCCACTTCTTCTGAAGCATGCGAGTGGGGCAACGAATTCCGGCACCGTGGGTCAATTGGACGTCAGCGCCAACAGAAAGGGAATGAGCGATATCCAGAAACAATGTTTGCTTGATATGGTGAGCTATCAAAAGGACGCTGTCGTCAGCAAGACCCTTATCGATAAGAAGACGGGGACGGTAACCCTGTTTGCCTTTGACCGGGGTCAGGGGTTGAGCGAACACACCGCGCCTTTTGATGCTTTGGTTGAGATTCTCGATGGAGCGGTAGAAATCAGGATTTCTGGCAATCCGTTTTATCTGAAGCAAGGCGAGATGATTATCATGCCCGCCAACCAACCACATGCCTTGAAGGCCATCGAGGCATTCAAAATGTTATTGACAATGATCAAGTCATAGGGCAGCAACCTGAGGTTGAAGCCCTGAGCAAACAGGTGATTAGCAATGTCCGCGAGGGTTCTGGTTGGGTTGCGCTTGACAACAGGAATCCATTCCAAGGTCTAACCCGCAAACTCCATGGGAACAACAAGATGATGCCGGAAAAAACTACGCCCAGTTTTGAAGAGCCGTTGGCCTTGCTGACCGCCTGCCATGACAAGGTGCGGCACTTTGCCGCGCTGAGCTTGAGGCTCGACATCCATATTGCGCAAAAAGGTAACGACGAGGAAGCTCGAGAAGCCGCTCGCAGTATCCTCCGCTATTTTGATATGGCAGCGCCCTTGCATCACGCAGATGAGGAAGAGGATTTGTTTCCGGCCTTATACGCTCTGGGTGACCCAAAGCTGAATCGCTCGCTCGAAGAATTGGAAACAGAACACGCCGAGTTGGCTGTACTTTGGCAAGCGGTTCGACGCTGGCTAGAAGCCGTAGCCCAAAATGGCTTGCCGGTGCGGCCGATGGAACTGGCCGAATTTGCCATACGCTATCCTGCCCATGCAGACCGGGAAGAAGCGGAAGTGTATGGCGCAGCAAGCCTCTTATCATCCGCAGAGCTGTCCAAGATAGGAACGCGCATGTGCCAGCGGCGCGGAGTGAAATCATGATTACCCTGTTTCCAGGTTAAGCGATGCTGGGCACTATTTCTTGGACGGGTATAAATGGAACCTTTCCTGCCGTGATTCGTTTATAGCATGTAATGAACAGTATGCTGGGCTCCGATGGTTCCGACGATGACTGGGTAAGGCGTGCTCAAGCGGGTGATCTGAAAGCATATTCCGAGATGGTGAAGCGACATCAGGATCGCGTGTTCCGCTACTTATTGCGCATGCTAGGATCGCACGAGGATGCGTTAGAACTGACTCAGGAGGCGTTTATCAAGGCTTGGCAGGCACTGCCGCAGTGGCAGCCCGAGGCACAATTTCGCACTTGGCTGTTTCGGATCGCGAACAACACGGCGCTCGACGCTCTGAGGCGCAGAAAGCTGGTCGAATTCGTGCCCCTCGAGGACTCCTTCGATACACCGGGTTCCGAGCCGGACCCAGAACGCCAGGCACAGGCCACGCAGGAAGTGCGGCAACTGGAAGCGAATATGAAGAAGCTGGCTCCAGAACATCGCCAAATATTACTGCTGCGCGAGGTAGAAGAAATGAGCTATGAAGAAATCGGACGCGTGCTGTCGCTCAGCGAGGGAACAGTGAAGTCGCGCCTGGCCCGGGCGCGTGCCGCTCTGATCGAGATCTACGCGAGGAGCCGACCATGAGTCCTGAGGATAAATGCCCAAGAACTGAAGCGCTTTCGGCCCTGGTCGACAATGAGTTGCCTGAGCCCGAACGTGGCGCACTCGCTACGCATGTCACGGGCTGCGCAATCTGCGCACCGGTATTGGCCGAGTTCAGGCAGTTGCGAACCACCTTTGCCGCACTGCCCGAAGTTGCGCCCGGTATCGACTTCGCATCTCTGGTGGATCGCCGCATTGCCACCACTGCCGGCAGCGCTAAGCCACTACTACGGCCGCAACGCTGGCGCTGGTGGCAGATTGGGCCGGCAGCGCTCGGCGGCGCGCTTTCAGTTTCACTCGGAGTTTATCTGGGCAGCGCGCTGATGCTCGGCTCCCAGGTCACCGCACAACCCGCGGCGCTTCAAATGGCCGCCTTCACTGCGATTCCACCGGGCGCACTGTGCCCGGTCATGCAAGTCTGCAATTCAACGGGGCACTGACATGAAACGCTACTGGGTTTATCTGCTGCTTGCTCTATCGCTGCTGGTCAATGCGGGGGTTCTGGTCGGCGCATGGTATCAGTCATGGCGCGCGGAAGGCGCGGCCGAGCTGGCTTTCTTTGGGATGGGCCACGAACGCGTTCCGGAGTATTTGAAGCTCGATCAAGCGCAACGCATGCAGTGGCAGGCTTTGGAGCAGAATTTCGTAAAAACCCTGAACGACGCCGGCCGTGAAATTCAGGCTCACCGCGAGCGCCTGGTGCGCGAGACCCTTGCAAGCCAACCCGACGCATCGATCATTGAGCGTGAGCGCGCGACGATCTTCACATTGCAGGAAGCGCAACAGCGAAACGTCATTGCTCAATTGCTTAAGGAGCGCGAGATGCTGAACGCGGAGCAGCGGGTTGCCCTGACCGGTTTGCTGCTCAAGCAGGATCCACGGCACACGGCAGGAGTCCCGCAGCCGAACGCGCACTGATGTGAGCATTGCTTTCGAAAAGAATCCGGAACAAATCTCCCGCCACTTCGTTTAGGTAAGCAGGACCCGGTCGAATCGGGACCGGATCGGGATGCCCCGCGCCGCGTGTGGTGTCCCGGTCGAAAACGAAATTCCGCAACCAATCTTGGAGAATGACACATCATGACATTTCATAATATCACTGCCAAAACCGCGGCCCTAAGCACCATTTCGTTAGCACTGCTATTCTTGCCGGGCCCTGCATCCGCCCATTGCGACAGCCTCGACGGGCCGGTAGTCAAGGCAGCACGGCAAGCGCTCGACACCGGCAACGTGAATCGTGTGCTGATCTGGGTGAAGCACACTGACGAAGCGCAGATCAAAGACGCATTCCGCAAGGCTTCTACGGTCAGGCAGTTGAACTCATCGGCCAAGGAACTGGCTGACAATTACTTTTTCGAGACTTTGGTGCGCGTCCATCGTTCCGGAGAAGGGGCGCCTTATACCGGGATTACTCAGCAGTCGCCGATATAGGCGACAGAAGGTGCCTGGAAGAATGAGCGGATTAGATCTGGCATTTGCCGCAGCAGTGAC
>Ga0172380_10008867_pt1 | contig 10840 bp, 10 predicted proteins | sample Leawe162metaG_FD_119747 | JGI IMG/M metagenome (GOLD analysis project Ga0172380, IMG submission 119747) | Leachate microbial communities from a municipal landfill in Southern Ontario, Canada - Leachate well 162 metaG | ecosystem: Engineered > Solid waste > Landfill > Unclassified | place...
CAGGTAATGAAAGTAGTGCTGGATTATGCGGATGCACATCCCGAAACTCTGGTAGTGATTACCGCAGATCATGAAACAGGCGGAGTGAATATCGGGTACGACGGGCGTCCTTTCTTTAGTACAAAAGGACATTCCGGAACAGTAGTTCCAGTATTTGCCTACGGTCCGGGGGCAGAAAACTTCACAGGTTTGATGGACAATACCGGTATTCCGGAAAGATTGCGCTCTTTAATGGCCCGGTAAATTCCAGGGTTCGTAGGCTGCTTTTCTCAGCTCCTTTGCATTTCTGAACGGTCTGGGAGGTTTGAGGTATTTTGCCAGGAAACGGTAAATGTCTAACCGTATGTCGGAAGCTTCAGCCATATCCATACGATCAAAGGAGTGACCTCCGGGATGGTTTTCAAAAATTTTGTATTCGAAGGATTTCCCCTCGGCTTTCAAGGCCTTGATCAGGTGTTCCACTTCCAAAGAATTGACATCGGCATCGTTCGTGTTGGTATGTATGAGAAGCGGTGTCTGTAATTTGGCGGCTTGCCAGGCGGGGGAGCGGCGGCGGTATTCGGCTACATCTTCTTCGGGTGTTTTCCCGATATGGTACGGTGCCGAGAACAAAGCCATGTATTCCGGACCTTTATAACCCAGACGCGTAATAACGTCACTTACCGGAACACCTGCAAACCCGCAGACGTAGTCTTTGGGATGGTCAAACAGGTTCATCAGGGTGATCATTCCCCCGTGACTCCAACCCATGATACCTACACGGGATTCGTCCACTATGTCGTAATTTTTAACCATGTAATTCCGGCCGTACCAGACATCCTCATTTTCCAACCCCCCGTAATCGATGTTTTCGTACGTAGTTCGTCCGTATCCCGTACTGCCGCGGTATTCGGTAGCTACGATGATGTACCCCTGGGCTATCAGTTCCCGGACAATATGGGTGTAATATGTAGTAAAATCTCCATGAACACCCCCATGCGGCAGCACTATAAGCGGGTATTTTTTTCCCGGATCAATATCCCGGGGAACAAAAATATAAGACCACACCTTGAGCGGATTACCGGCCCCCTGTCCCGTGGGATTGTCTTCTTTCCAGCGGGGTACAGTAGGAATGTAAACTTTGTCAATATGTGCCACATCACCTACTTTTTGGTACCACATGAGATCGTCAATTTGTTTTGCCAGGCTGAGTGCCTGATGATCCACTTCCTGCGTGGAAAGAGACCACGCAGGAAGCAACATCAGGATCAGAAAGATCCATTTTTTCATTCGTAAAAAATTTTTAACAGTCTGTTTACATTTTCCTGTCCTCAGGAGTGCCGGGCAGCGGTTCGTAAGACTCAAGTTCTTTCATCAGGACTTCAATAGCCTTATTCAGCTGTGCGTCATTTCCCAGAAAATCTTCAAAAGGATTTATATCAACTTCAATATCGGGATCCACGCCGTATCCTTCAATGATCCATTCCCCGTTTGTGGAATAGGAAGTAAAGAAGGGTGTACGGACATCCTGCCCGTCCAAATAACGTTTGGAACCCGAGATGCCCACAATGCCTCCCCAGGTGCGTGTTCCAATAAGCTTGCCGAGTCCCATTTCGCGGAACCCATAGGGGAACAGATCTCCGTCGGACATGGAGTACTTGTCGATCAGGCAAACTTTGGGTCCCGAGTGGCTTTCGTTGGGAACCGGGACATTGGTGCCGTTCCGGTACATGCTCATGCGGTATGCCTCGCGGGCCAGGCGTTCCAGGATCATAGGCGAAACGTTCCCCCCTCCGTTCATGCGATCGTCAATGATCAGCGCTTTTTTGTCCAGTTGGGTATAGAACAGTTTGGTAAACATATCCAGTCCGGGCCTTCCCATGTCGGGAATGTGAATGTAACCGATCTGTCCGTTGCTGGCTTTGTTTACTTTGCGTATATTTTCCTGTACCCATTCGTAATAGAGCAGGGGAGATTCATCGGCAATGGGTTTTACGTAAACGGTCCGGGTCCCGGTCCGGGAAGGCGTGCTGTTCACTGTAAGGGCAACGGTTTTTTCTGCCTTACCCAATAAACCTTCGTAAATAACCTGCATGTTGGAGCAATCTATACCGTCCACTGCCAGGATGTAGTCGCCAACAGATACGTCAACGCCTCCGTCCAGGAAGGGGGAACGAAGCGATTTGTCCCAGTTTTCTCCTTCATAAATTCTGGCCACTTTGAAAGCACCTGAAGGGTCTTTGGTAAACCGGGCACCCAGCAGTCCTGTTTTTACACGTTCCGGACCGGGAATGTCTGAAGGAGATGTGACGTAACAATGTCCCACATTCAGTTCCGATATCATCTCCCCGATAACATAAGTAAGGTCTTGACGGTGTTTGACATACGGGAGCAAAACTTCGTATTTGTCTCTTATATCTTTCCAATCGCGCCCGTGCATAGTTTGCAGGTAAAAATGATCCCTGAAAACGCGCCACGTTTCATGGAAGATCTGTTCCCATTCAGCAGGATAATCTGCCAGTACCTGAACCTGGTCCAGGTTTACTTTTTTATCTGATTTCCAGGTGGGAGCTCCAACTATGCGAAGGTCCCTTCCTTCCATGATGAGCATTTTCTTCCCTTTAGGTGCAAAAGCCACCGGCATTCCCTTGGTCACGGAGGACTCTTTCATGTCATCAAGAGATATCTTTTTGATCTCCCTTCTTGTCCAGTAATACAGATCTCCGTCAAAAGCAGCCATTAACTGGTACATACCGGGTTCCAGCGGCAGGGCGGAAGCCCGTTCTACAATGCCGTCCGTATCTACCAGAACTGTCGTTTGTTTTTCCGAAGGTTCTTCCGTTTTTTTGTTTTTCCGGGTTCCGGCCGAAGGAGCAGGTTTTTCTTCTTCTGCTTCTTTCACCTTGTATTCCACGGCTTTCAGGGCGGTGGGATCCGGGGTGTCTTTGGCCAGGGGAATGACAAATACATAACTGGAAAGGTTGTAGGAAGCGTTCCATTCCACCCGTGAATAAGAGGCATTGAAGTCTCTGTAGGAAGTAAAGAACAGGTATTTTCCGTCATCCGAAAAAACTCCTGAACCTGAATCATACCAAGGACTGGTAACAGGATAGGAAATGTTATCCTCAATATTATACAAGTATACAACGCTTACCCTGTTTTCTGCCTGTGTGGCATAAGTGATCCATTTTCCGTCAGGAGAAATGTCAAAATTGCGAATACCTTCGTAAGGAGTCGTAAACAATTTTTTGGATGTTCCCGACACCTGGTCAGCCATCCAAAATTCACGTTTTTCAGTAGTGAAAAATAATTTTTTGGAATCCGGAGACCAGGTAAGATTGTCGGGATATCCTTCTGTAAAATCAGTCAGTTGACGGGCAGCTGCGGGGTCGTCATACGGCATGACATACAGTTGATATTCCCCGCTGACATCTGAGAACCAAGCCAGTTGTTTCCCGTCAGGAGACCATCCGGCCGAACGTTCGTGAACACCGGGTGTGCGTGTCAGGTTGTAGGTCGCCCCTTCCGTACCGGGTACCGAGAACACGTCTCCACGTGCAGTTACCAGGACACGTTCCGCGTTGGGAGAAAGGGAGAACCCGGCTGCCTGATCCGCCACATCCAGCAGCTTTGATCTTGCATAGAGGTTTTCATCGTGGATTTTTATATCTACCTGATCTAGCTGCTCAGACTGGATATCGTATGTGTAAATATATCCGCCATTCTCAAAAACAATATGTTTCTGGGAGGCAGATGGAAATTTGATGTCGTACCTGTCGAATTCCGTGATTTTTTCCGTAGTCCTGTTTTCCGTATCGTAACGGAACAGGTTCATGATGGAGTCCCTGTCGGAAATAAAATAAATACCGGACCCCACCCACATGGGAAAAACATCCTGTGCCCGGTCACCTTCACCGGCGGTAATATTTTCCAATTGCGTAGTTCCTACTTTATTTACCCAAATATCATCGGCCTGTCCTCCTTTGTAGTATTTCCATGTTCTGAATTCTCTAAACATACGGTTCATGGCCAGATATTCACCGTCAGGCGAAAAAGAACAAAATCCTCCTTCGGTCGTGGGTATCTGTGTCAGTTCTCCTCCCTCAGCAGGGACCGTAAATAAATGGGCCCGCATTCCGGAAAAACTGTACCACCGGGAACGGAAAACAACATGTTTACCATCCGGCGTCCATCCCATGACAATGTTGTTTGGTCCCATGCGGTCTCCGATATTGTCCCGGTCCAGAGTGGACGTATATGTCAGGCGCCTGGGAACGCCTCCTTCCACCGGAATGGTATAGACCTCGGTGTTGCCGTCGTATTGTCCGGTGAAGGCAATGGTTTTCCCGTCAGGTGATATTTTTGGGAAAACTTCGTACCCAATGTGGGAAGTAAGTCTGACAGCTGTTCCGCCTTCCAGGGGAACAGTGTAGAGATCACCTGCATAGGAAAAGGCAATCACCCCGTCTCCAACAGCGGGAAAACGGAGCAGGCGTCCTTCAGACTCCTGTGCATGGAGTGTTGTCAAAGCAAATAATAAAATTACGGTAATTGGAAATTTGAATTTCATAATATGGTATTAATAAATGAAGAATCAGTCAACTTGTAAAGTTAAAAAAGATGTTCCAACCAATACCAATTCTTTTTATATTTACTATTACATTTAGCTAAAACTTACATTATGTCAAAGTTTATTCAGGAGTTTAAGCAATTTGCCATGAAGGGCAATGTTGTGGACATGGCCGTCGGTATCATTATTGGCGGTGCATTCGGTAAAATCGTTTCTTCACTGGTTTCCGATCTGTTAATGCCGCTTGTGGGGGCATTGGTGGGAGGTGTCAATTTCATGGACTGGAAATGGACCGTTGTGGGAGAACGTGTCAGTAAAGTGGATCCGGAAATTCTGCTGCCCGCCGTTACCCTGAATTACGGGAACTTTATCCAGGTGCTCATTGATTTCATCATCATTGCATTCTGCGTATTCCTGCTGATCAAAGGGATCAATAAAATGAATTCCTTGAAAAAGAAAGAAGAGGAAGCCCCTGCTCCTGCTCCCGACCCCAAACCCACTAAAGAAGAATTGCTATTAACCGAGATCCGGGATCTGCTTAAGAAATAGAATTGTCTTCAAAAGGATCTACGTGGACGATCACGTGCGTATCCGGACCAAATTCAAGGACGAGCCTGTCTTCGATAGCTGCAGCTATCCTGTGTGACTCGTGAACCGTCAGGTTGCCATCCAGCCTTATGTCAAGCTGGATAGCTCTGCCGTTGCCTATTCGTCTGGTTTTTAATTTATGAGGATCTTTAACCTGGGGGAATTCCAGGGCTACTATGTTCAGGATCAACTGTTCATCTACAAGGGGGAGGGATCGTTCCATTAGCTCTTCAAAAGTGGGCTTTAATAGTTTGTAGGCGACCCGGATTATAAGCAGCCCTACAAAAACAGCGGCAACCGGGTCCAGAATGCGCCACTTATCACTCAGGAAATAGGCCAGACCTATCCCGGTTAGTGTAGCTACAGAAGAAAGGGCATCTGAGCGGTGATGCCAGGCGTTTGCCATAACGGCAGACGAATTTACCTGCCTTCCTTTTAACATAGTATACCAATAGAGGAGCTCTTTAATAATAATGGAAGCCCCGGCTGCCCAAAGGGCAATTTGCCCCGGTCGTTCCGGGATAATTTCTTCTGAAAGAATCGCCAGAATTGTTTTCCCGTTGTCCCTGATCAATTCAAAAGCTACGAAGATCAGGACTATCCCAACCAGAAACGTGGCCAAAGTCTCGAATTTTCCGTGACCGTAACGGTATTTTTCATCAGCGGGTCTTGAAGCGATCTTAACAAAGATCAACACTACCAGATCAGTGGCAAAATCGGATATGGAATGAATGGCATCGGCGATCATTGCTCCGCTGTGGCCAAGAATTCCCGCGGCAAGTTTTCCTGCTGATAGAATAACGTTTACCAAAAAACCCACCCAGGTAACCCGAAGGATGGTCTTTTCTCTTTTCTTATGGTTTATTTGTTCCTGATTCATGATCTTATATTGTGGTGAACCACTGTGCGATACGGTCTGCATAAGTGCGTGAAACGGGAATGTCGGGCACTTTATCCGTTCCCAGGTCCAGAACTATGCCGCTACGGGTTCTTTTTGCGATTTTCACCTGGTCCAGATTCACCATGAAGGACCGATGACAACGTACAACAGCCGTATGTAAAAAGCGTTCTTCCATTTCCCGGAGGGTGTTCCGGATAAGGTATTTATTTACTCCCGATTTTGATAAATACCAAACCGATACATAATTGTCTGCTGCTTCCAAATAGAGCAGGGAATCTTTTTTTATAGAAAGCAGCAATTCTCCTTTTTCATCATGGAAGGTCAGAATACCGGCCGATAACTGGGCGTTTGCATCTCCGTGGTCCAGTTCTTTTTCAAGCTCTTTAACACGGCGGGCTTTTTCTTTCCAGGAAAGAAAAAGGATGGTAATAATATAAGGCAGCAACAGGATCAGGCTGGTATTTCTGGCAGATGACCGATATACTTCCATGAAATCCCGGGTTTCATCCAGTGTGTATGAATATAGGGTGTAGAACAGGGACATGAAAAAGATCTCTCCGATAACCCATATTATGTATTCCCAATAAGTCAGAGTCCTTTTTTTTGTGTAATAGAACATGATTATCCGGCTGATCACCACTACAAGGATTCCCGTTAATATGATCAGGCTGGAATACAGAAAATATTCAAACTGTGTAATAGGATACCACTGGGGAGACTCAAACGGTTTGTAGATGTTGATGAAGAAAAGAGCAAATACAGCTGTGAAGATCACCAGCAAGGTAAGGTTGGACCTTTTATAAATAAAAGGGGGGATCTTTCTTCGCATAATACTCATATTACAAAGGTAAAATTTTGCCCCAAATAAATACTGTTCACCCCTTAAAAGACACGTTCATCCCTTTTCCTGTGATCCGGTCCCATTTATTTGTACGCTGGCAAAGAATGAAGTTGTTTTGAACCATGCAACGAACAAAACAGTTGAATGCGTGGTTCTCATACGATAGTCCGGTAAACATTCCTGACAGCCCCGTAATGACAGTTCCTTTTCTTTTTACCCAGGAAACCGGCCGGGAAGAAGTCGGTAAAATACGGGAACAAATCAACGCCGCTCCATTTTACCCCGGGTCTGACTCAGCCATAGAAGAAAACCGGCAATTCCGTTATGTAGTATTCGCTCCTGCCGGAACATCCCGTTTCAGCAAAGCTATTATTATGCTGCACGGTCTGAATGAACGTTCATGGAGTAAATACCTGGTTTGGGCCGAGGACCTTGTCCTGAACTGCGGTATACCTGTTATTTTGTTTCCCATTGCTTTTCACATGAACAGGACACCTGCCGGCTGGTATACACCGCGTTGGCTTCAGCCGTGGCTTAACCGGCGAAAACAGGAAATTAAAAACCTGGTCAATGCCTCTTTTGCCAATTTGGCCCTGAGTTCACGACTAACAATAAGTCCGTTGCGCTTTTACAGTTCCGGTCTGGAATCGGCTTTTAACCTGAATCAGCTTGTTAGAGATATAAAACAGGGAAAACATCCATTATTTGCAGAAGATACCGGGGTGGATTTTTTTGCCTACTCCATAGGGGCGTTACTTTCCCAGGTGGTAATGATGGCAGATGTTGACGGATATCTGAAGGAATCCCGGTTGTTTGCGTTCTGTGGCGGAGCAGTTTTTGAAAGAATGAACGGGAATGCTCGTGATATTATTGACCAGGAGGCTTACAATGCCATCCATTCCTATTACCTGAAGGACTTTTTGAACCATACATTTCTTGAGGATGACCGGGAAAAATCCCCGGGCCTTTTATTGGAAACAGCATTTAAAAACATGATTCCCAGCTCTGACATTACAGGAAAACGTCAGATCTTTTTTGCCGGTGCCAAAGACAGGATAAAAATGATTTCTCTCAAACAAGATATTGTAGTACCTACCGTTGGATTGCAGGAAGCTGTTGGACAAGAACTCTCGGAACACATGCTGGAAGAATTGGATTTTTCTTACCCGTATTCTCATCAGACGCCTTTTCCCGAAAACGGGAAAATTTCCGACAATGAAATCAGGGAATCATTCAGGGCGGTGTTTGATCGTGCCGCTTCGTTCCTGGTATGAAAATCAAATTTTTATCGCAAATTTCTTCAATCGTGTATCCAGCATATCCGGAGGAATGATCTTTTTTATGGTGTCGGCAACAGCATTCAATAGGCGTTCACGGATAAAATCATGGTATACGATAAGGGATATTTCCCTGACCGGAGGCGGTGCAATTACCTGACGCACATTTTTGAGTTGTGTTTCATTGAGCATTGGTAAATGCAGTTGGGGGATCAGTGTATAACCTCCATTCGTATCTATGATCCTTACCAGGTTGTCTATGCTGCCTGCCTCATAAACCTGTTTGTCTGCGGGGGTGTTCTCTGTGCAAAAATTGAATATCTGGTTTCTCAGGCAATGTCCTTCCTGTAGTACCCATAAATGTTGCAGGGGAAGTTCTTCGGCCGGAAGTTCTTCTTTATGGTAATTGGGATCGGAAGGCGATACATAAGCCACAAATTTTTCATAATACACAGGGATTTCCAGCAAATCCGCATCCATAAGGGGTGTGGCCAGTAATCCCATATCAATTTTAGCGTCTTTCAGGTCTCTTGTGATCTCATGGGTGCGCATTTCCAGGATACGAACTTCTGTCAGGGGATAGAATTCCTGAAAAAGACTAATGAAACGGGGAATGATATAAGGAGCCACCGTGGGAATTATGGCCAGGTTCAAATGCGTAGCCATTACTTCTTTTCGAGAAGAGACGGTTTCTTTCAATTGCATGCTGTTTTGCAGCACTACCCTTGCCTGGCGAAGGATGTCCTGTCCCACGGGAGTCGGTTCTACGGGGTGTTTGGACCGGTCAAAGATCCTGACGTCCAGTTCTTCTTCCAGCTTTGAGATCATGGCACTCAGGGTGGGCTGGGCAACCCCGCATGCCTGTGCCGCTTTAACAAAATGCCTGTGACGGTCAACCGCCACTATATATTCCAATTGTTGCAACGTCATGGCACAAATATATAGAAAATATCAATAAATACATAGAAATAATCTGTTTGATAAATATAATAAGCCCGCTTACCTTTGTATCAGAAATAAAAAAACTACTCTATACTATTAAAAATTTACGTATGAAAACATTAGATTACATCAAATTGGACAAACAAGGGATTGTCCCTGTTGTAGAAGAACTTCACAAATTACTGGCTGACATCCAGGTGTTTTATACCAACCTGAGAGGATTTCACTGGAATATTAAAGGCAAACAGTTTTTTATGTTGCATGAAAAATTCGAGGAGATCTATGATGACATGAATGAAAAAGCCGATGAAGTGGCCGAAAGAATACTCATGTTAGGTCATATTCCGGCAAACAATTACAGTGATTATTTAAAAGTTTCTGAAATAAAGGAAGTAAGCGGGATCTCTGATGGAAGAGAAATTGTGAAAAGGATCCTGGATTCATTCTCTGCCCTGATGGCTCGCGAGCGCAAAGTGCTTGATCTGGCCGAAAAAGCAGAAGACGAGGTTACAGTAGCCATCATGAGCGATTATTTAAAAGAACAGGAAAAAACCGTATGGATGCTTGTCGCCTACCTTGACGAATAAGAAATGTATCCCTGAACCGCTGCACTTACTAACACATAAATTTTTTTAAAAAATAAAAAGCAATATCATGGAAAACATTAATAATGTAAAAGAACACAAACCGATCCCCAGAATTGGAGAACCCGCGCCCGAATTCAAAGCCGTAACCACCCAGGGAGAAATTAATTTCCCGGCTGATTATAAAGGGAAATGGGTTATACTGTTCAGCCATCCCGCCGATTTCACGCCTGTATGTACGTCCGAGTTCATGACCTTCGCCTCTATGGAAAACGAATTTAAGGAATTAAATACCGACCTGGTAGGTTTGTCCGTTGACGGTCTGTATAGCCACATTGCCTGGCTGCGAACGATCAAAGAAAAGATCCAGTACAAGGGGATGAAAAATATTGAAGTAAAGTTTCCCCTGATTGAAGACATAACTATGGAAGTGGCCAACCTATACGGCATGCTCCAACCAGGAGAAAGCAATACAAAAGCTGTTCGTGCCGTATTTTTCATAGATCCAAAGGGGATTATCAGGACTATTATTTATTATCCTTTATCCCTTGGCCGTAATTTTGACGAGATCAAACGCGTATTGATAGGATTGCAGACAGCAGATAAATTTAACGTAGCCCTACCTGCCGACTGGCGTCCCGGAGACGACGTTATTGTTCCTACGGCAGGATCCTGCGGACAGGCACAAAGCCGTTTGGAAGTACCCGAAGAAGGAGTGACATGCTACGATTGGTTCTTTTGCACCAAAAAACTGGAAAAAGAGAAAGTGGAGAAAGCTTTATGGAACAAATAACAGGTTGGATTCAGATTTTGTTAATTTTGATAAAAATTAATTCTTATGGAAGAAGATTACCTGATCTGTTATTGCAACGAAGTGTACAAAAGTACGATCGTTAAAGTCATTAAAGAAAAAGGCCTGAAAACCGTTGAACAGGTAGGCGAAGAAACAGGGGCCGGCCAGGTTTGCGGGCAATGCCAGCCCGATATCCAGAAACTACTGGACGAACTGAACGGATAAAAAGATCCCTCTTGTCATCAAGACAGGAGGGATTTCATGTTTTTGGCAACAAGACGGCTGGCAAATCCGGGGCTCAGACGATACAATCGATTCAACATCCGGGAGTCTTTTCCTACAAATATCCTTTCTTCCTTTTTTTC
>Ga0172380_10008868_pt1 | contig 10840 bp, 12 predicted proteins | sample Leawe162metaG_FD_119747 | JGI IMG/M metagenome (GOLD analysis project Ga0172380, IMG submission 119747) | Leachate microbial communities from a municipal landfill in Southern Ontario, Canada - Leachate well 162 metaG | ecosystem: Engineered > Solid waste > Landfill > Unclassified | place...
ATCGTTCGGACAGCCACAAGGGTTATAAGGGCAACTGTAATGGTTCCCGCCCCGGCTATTTTTGAGAGGCAGAATTTCTACGAACGACTCCCGCTATAAGGCGGGAGTTTTGTTTATTGCAGCAATGAGTACGTCGGCAATTTTTCGAACCTCTGAAATTGTTTCCGTTCCGGCCGAGATGCGCAGAAATGGTTGTGTAATTCCGGTTGCATTCAGCGCTGTTAGATATAATCGCGTTGTATTAAATCCAAAACTTGTGCCGGCAATAAGATCGATTCCCGCTTTTTTTCCAAGATCGATTGCGTGAGAAATAAATTTTTTGTAGACCTCGGGACAATACAGTTCGGGTTTGCAGATGATGGTAAAATAGCTTCCGTTAAATTCGTTGGCCTGTGTCCATGCGTATGAACTATGATGGGCAAGCCCCGGATATTCAACGTGAGTGAAGGGGGTTTTTGCGGACGTTTTAATGTACTCATCAATTTTTTTTGCAAGAAAAAGTGCGTTGCGACCATGTCGAAGCATGCGCGCGCGTAGGAGAGTTCGGTTGGGCGAGGGAAGCGTTACGGCGGCGATGTCTGAAATATTAGTCCCCAGGTGCATTCGCCATTCGTGCAGCCGAAGAGGCGGCAATCCTTTGGTCCATATAATCCCGCCTGTTACGCGATCCATGCCAAATTGGTGGTATTTTGCGAGGCTTTCGAACGTGATGATGAGAAGTTTTGATGTAAAAAGTGGGAGATCTTTAAAAGGTTGATAAAAAATGCCGAGGCCGGTGTTGTCGAGAACGAGCGTTGTTGGGCGTTTGATTTCTGCGACGAGTCGTTTGATAATCTCGCGCATATTTGGGACTGTAATTGAGGCGGTATTACAGAGTGTATCAAGAAAAATAACTGCGGGTTGGAGTTCGCGTACTGCGTCTAAAATGTTATCGACCGAAGTTTCGTCGACGAAATATAAGGTATCGGGAAAAAAGTTTTGCAAAATTTGTCGACATTCGAAATAGCAGGACTTACCCGCAAGTACAGGGCCGTCAATAAATTTATCGAGCTGGAGCGCGGTTAAAATTGTCGTAAACGCGGACATTCCGCTTGAGGTTGCGAAAATCGCGGTTGGAATTCGAAAACCAGTGTCGATGTTGTTGTGGTAAAATAATTGTTCATATTGCGCTGCATCCAAGTTGCGGTCGCGTTTGTAGTCATTGATAGTTCCTTCGATTTTGCCGATTTGAGTGCCTGCTTGCGAGAAGTTTGTGTATTCGTAAGAGGGTGCTTGCCAATCAACAGACACAAGCGCGGCGCTAACGACTCCTTGGAGTGTGCGAACCACTCTGCGCGTTTGATGAATGGTCTCGTGTGTGATTGCGGTGCTTAATGTATGTTTGCAGCGAAGATATTCCTGGCGTGGCTCGCTGAGTTGTTTTTGTGCAATGAGAAGTGTTTCGGGTTGAATTGCGATTGTACGCGGCGTTAGCTCTAAAAATTTGTCTATTCTCGATAATTGCGTGTCAATTAAAAAAATAAGCTCGGCAGCGTCGTCTGAAAGTTCGCGGCTATCTGAAACGTCTTCCATAGAATTTTGCTGATTATACATCTCATGATATTGTTGTGTCATGTTACAAAATTTATTTTCAACAAAAAAATATCGATCGCTGCGAACTCATTCGTTAGATTTAGGCGATTTTGATACAAAAATACCTGTTTTTGATCGAAAGGGTGCGGTGTCGGGGCCGACGATTGTAATTACTGCGGGAATGGACGGGGATGAATATGCGGGGATCGAGGCGGCATATGAGCTCATCGAGGAGTTTGAGCAGAAAAATTTTGTCGGGCGCATCATTATTATTCCAATTGTAAACACAACGGGATTTGAGGGGGAGTGTAGTCAGTGTCCGCTTGACGGAAAATATCCAAAAAATATTTTTCCAGGGAGCGCGAAGGGGTCGCCAAGTGATCGGCTCGTCCATTGGCTGCACACGAACTATGTTTCGAAGGCGGATGTGTGGCTTGATATGCATTCGGGGGCAATTACAGAAGGATTGAAACCATTTTTGTGGGTTTTTAAAACGGGAGATGATGCGCTGACTAATGCGATTATTAAAAATAATGTTGCGCAGACGATTGTTATTGAGGAGGCGTCGTGGAGTTCGATGCAAAGGCAGATTGGAAAAAATGGATGTGCCTATATTTGTGCCGAATCGGGGTCGCGGGGCGGGCGTTTAGCGGAAGATGTGAAAAGGCATGTCGATTGGGCGCATAGCATTTTGGAGCTTGCACAGGTTTCGAATTACACGCAGGAATATGCGCGAATGCCGGCAAAAATTATAAAAGATATTTCGTTTTTAATCGCGCCATTCGACGGAATTTGGCGGCCGAAGTTTTCGGAAGATGGGGAATATATCGAGGGGGCGGTTGTTGGCACTGTGTGCGCTATGGACGGATCGCATCCGCGAGAGCTGCGCGCTGGCGCAACAGGGACGGGGCTTTGGTGGAAAGAGACGATGCAGATGCGCGAGGGGGATGTATTACTTGCGATTGGTCAATGAGCGAAATTTTGCGAGACACATAAGTGAAGCGCCGATTAGGTCGAGTAGAAGATCATGCATCGTGTCGGCAAGACTAGGTTGATTGTGTGTTCCAAAGAGCTGGTCAGATAAAAATTCGTACCACTCCCATGCGATACCGAAAAGAGCGACGAAGGAAAGAATAAAAATAATTTTCCACGGACGGGGAATGTGCTGCCACCACGAAAATTTGTATTCGTGTTGCATCGTTAAAAACATGAAGGCGATTGCGAGGCCGCCGAGGCCATGCATGAGTGTATCAAAGTGCTCATAGTTGCTGTAAAGATAAATTCCAACTCGTGATGAGCTCAAAATAAAAAGGAATGTTGGAAGCCAGAGTACTTTAAAAATTCGTTTCATAGATTTGTGTTATAATTGGAGAGCATGACAAGCGAAAATTTGTTTGAAAATTTGCCTGAGAAGCTTTTGTGTCCGCCTGCACATGCGTGGGAAGGGCCACAACCGGGATTACATGCGCAAGCTGATGAAGCGTGCCGCTATTATTTTTCGCAAAAAACAGGATGTCTGAAAAGTATTGTACACTACAACAGCAGCGGTAATCCAGATCGGAAATATTTATATCGCGTCGAGAGTGTCGGATCAAAAAAACCGTACATTTTTGAAATTCAATCGTGGAATGGGGCTGAGTTTGTGTCGAAAACGATTTTGTCTCAAGGAGGGAGAACGCTCGTGTCGCATTCGTTGCCGCGCGTTATGATAAGCGAGCAGGGAATTGAAAAACCGATTGCGTCGGCTCAGGGAGATGTTTTTATTACAGCAGCAGGTGAGGTTGTTCGACTGGAACAGGTTGCACATCAGCCGCGCGCAGTTTATTTGGGTCGCGTGAAAGGGTTTGATCCGCTCTCGCCATATAAAGTTCGAACATTGGCAGGGGTTCAATCGATTGCGGTTGATCGAAAAGATGTGATTGTAAGCCCTGATGGAGAGGTTTTTGAATTTTCAGCAGCGGGCCTTATATTTGTTGGTGAGTTAGTTGTGCCGGAGCTTGATATAGAGGAAGAAAAAAAAGAGGAATTTAATATTGCACATGATTTTTTTTCAATTCGGATAGTGCCACACGAAAATTTTGTTCAGATGGATATTCGTGATCCACATATGCGCGAAGTAGTTGAGGGTCCGGTGCATAAAATTTCAGGCAAGCACGCGTTTATTCATCGCAGTGTGCCGGAGCTTGTTGATGTACATGGAAGTTTGACAGCGGAAACGAATCTTCGATTGGTCGAACGCCACGCGCTTGAGCTTGGGCTTGTATTTTTTGCGATAAAAAATGAGTCGAATCCGCATAATCGAGCGGCGTTTTTAAAAGCGGAGCAGGTATTAGAACATGCGCTGTGGACGGCGATCGATGTGTTTGAAAAAAGTTTGGGTGCGAACCGTCACACAATTATAAATGCGCAAGATATTCGCTGCTGGATTGATTTTGCATCGACGAATCCTCACGAAGCATTGCTCGAATTGAAAGAAAGCGCACAGAAAATGTATGCAGCTTGATAAATTGGTGAAAGAGTTTCTCGATCATCTCGAAATTGAAAAAAATCGATCACTGCTCACGAGGCGGAATTACGAATTATATCTTCGGCGATTTGTTGATTTCATAAAAAAGACGTACAAGAAAAATGATCCGGCCGCGATTAATTACGAGGCGGTGCGCGCGTTTCGTTTGTGGCTCCACCGATTTATCGACGCGCAGGGCGAGACACTTGCGGCATCGACACAAAACTATCATTTGATTGCGGTGCGATCGTTTTTGAAATATTTGTCGAAGCGCGAAATTGTGTCGCTTGCGGCGGAGCGCGTGGAACTTGGAAAAATGCCGGAGCGGCAGGTTTCGTTTTTGTCGGGCGAGGAGTTGCAGCGACTTTTGAATGCGCCAACGAAAACAGAAAACACAGATGTGCTGATTGCGCGCGATAAGGCGATTATGGAGTTGTTTTTTTCAACGGGCTTGCGCGTGTCAGAGCTCGCGGGGCTAAAACGCGACGACGTTGAGCTGTCGCGTGGTGAAATTGGGGTTGTTGGAAAGGGTAGAAAGCGCCGCGTTGTTTTTGTGTCGGAGGATGCGCGGCTGTGGGTGAAGCGATATCTGACGGTGCGCCGCGATATGTCGCCATTTTTGTTTGCGAATCACGATCGTGCGGCGGAAACGCGCGAAAAAAATAATGCGGGAAGTGAAAAAGGGGTTGAAGGCCTCAGTCCGCGCTCGATTCAGCGCATGGTCCAAAAATACGCGCGCGAGGCGGGGATTATGAAAACCGTGACGCCGCACGTTTTGCGTCACTCGTTTGCGACGGATTTGCTGCACAATGGCGCGGACATTCGTTCGGTGCAGGTGATGCTTGGGCACTCATCGATCACGACCACGCAGGTGTATACGCACGTGACGGATCCTCAGCTGAGGAAAATTCATCAGAAGTATCATGATAAGAAGGTATAATTTTATAGTTTTGATCTAGGTGTTTTTAAGGCTTGTTTAACCGCTTCTCCAACTGAAATATGGCTGATGAATATTTCTTTGTTTTTATTAAAAAAATCAATGAATAAATTGAATAATAAAGCAATCATGACAAGGTATATGCTTCCGGCAAATACCGAGGGCATATCATATAGAGATCCCGCGCGAATCATAAAATGTCCCAGCCCCTTGTCGGATGAAATATATTCTCCGATAAAAGCTCCAAGAAGCGCAAAACCAGAACAGAGTTTCATGGATGTGAGAAGCCATGAAAGCAAAGAAGGAAGCATTGTTTTTTGAAATATTTGTATTCTGGTTGCTCCAAAAATCTTCAAAAGGCGAAACTCTTCAAGGTTAATACTATTTGCTCCTTCTTGTGCCTGTGTGAGCGCAACAAGAAATGCTCCAAGTGTGGCCATTGCAATTTTCATATTTAAACCAATGCCGAACCAAATGATAATCATGGGCGCAAAGGCAAAGATGGGAACAGCCCCTAAAATTATTAGGTAGGGCCTTAAAAGGCGTGACATAAAAGGCGAATACCAAAGAATGAATCCAACAAAGGATCCAAATATAATCCCAAAAACGAATCCAACCAATGCTTCAAAACCAGTTATGAGGGCATCAAACAGAAGAGACCCGTTTACGGTATTACGAATAAGTGAAGCCCAGATTTCAGTTGGTGCGGCAAAAAGAAAATGAAGTCGAGGAGACTGAGAAGTTGTTGCTTCCCATAACCCCAATAGGATAATGAATAGTAAAAGCGGAGAAGACCTATGTGGAATATATTTCATAGTCCCTTGCCTAGTAATTTCCAAACTTTCTCAAATAGTTTTTGAAAATCAACATTTTTTCGGAGATTAATTAAATCTCGAAATTCGTTTGATATATCAATGTTTGTTTGAAAAACTATTTGTGCGGGACTTCCGCTAAGCACGACTAATTTGTCAGATATAGCAATTGCTTCTTCTATATTATGAGTAACAAAAATCGCAATTTTTTTTGCAGATGTAATGTATGAACGAACCTCTTTTACTAACTGTAGTCGAGCATCGAAGTCTACTGCTGAAAACGGTTCATCAAAGAGAATGATATTAGAATCTTGAAGAAGTGCTCGAATAAGAGAAACTTTCTGCCTCATCCCACCGGAGATTTCTGATGGGTAAGTTTTTTCGAATTGTGTTAGGCCGTTGCGTTGTAATAATTTTCTTGCTTTTATGACCAGACTTTTTAGATCCAGTTTTTGAATTTCAGCGGGAAGTAATATGTTTTCTATTAGTGTTCGCCAAGGTAGAAGCAGGTCTTTTTGCGGAACATATCCAATTTTGCCTTGTATGATAACTTTTCCTGCTGTTGATTCTTCGAGACCACTAATAATATTTAGAAGCGTTGTTTTTCCTGAACCACTCTTACCAATGATTGCAAGAATTTGACCAGCTTCTACGTTGAGCGAAATGTTTTTAAGAACTAACAGTTCTGTTTTATTTGAAGAGAATTGTTTATATACGTTTTCGATTTTTATGGAAGATTGATTATTTTGCATTATCTGAGAAGTAAGTGATGACATAATTCTCGTAATTAGCGGGTTGTTTTAAATCACCAGCGTCTAATCGTGCTTTGATAGCTGCATCCCAGCCATTTTTGGTGATACGCGTATCTTCTGGAAACACTCCTGCTGCGATCATGTTTTTTACTGCATCTGCGGCGATATCTTTGGAAACATCAGGAAATTTTTTTATAAGAAGGTTTGATGTTTCATTTGGGTGCTGATGAATATAGCTCATTGCTTTTTGAAGCGCATTGACTATCTTTTGGGTTGTATCCGGATTTTGTTTAATATAATTAGGCAGTGCTGTCATTCCCGTAATTGCAAATTCAGGAGAATAATCGTTCAGTGAATAAACAATATGAGCCCCATTTCTTACTGCGGTAGAAACATTAGGTTCCAATTCAAGAGCAATATCAACGGCGCCGGTATCAAGCGACGCGAGCAATGAACCAAAGGCTATTTCTTTTATGTTTGGCTTGATGTTACCCAGCTTAAACATATTTTTTTGTAGAGTATACGCAGTTGATGGAGAAGGAAAAGTGGCTACACTATATTTGCCTAAGCCACGAGGCTCTGTAATCGGTTTAATCTCTGTTTTTTTTGCGACTCCCCAAAAAGGTGTTCCGCGTAACACCGCAGCAACAACTTTTCCAGGCTGTCCTTGCTCACCAGAGACTGCGACAAAAGTTGGATCACCTACAGCAAATTGTGCATCGCCGCTTAAAAGTGATGCAAACGCCTTCTCATCTCCTCCCGCTGTAACTATGGTGACATCAAGTCCCTCTTCTTTAAAAAATCCTTTGTCTTCAGCTATATATAGTGGCGCATATAGAAATACTTCAAAGGCTTGTGCAATTGTAATTTTTTTAAATGCCTGAGGTTGGTTCATGGCCTTTGTTTGGTGATATGAGCGCAGTCCTCCAAATAGGATAATTGTTGTAATAAGGATGGTGATAGCTGTTTTTTTCATAGGTTTTTAGGAAAGGTGTCTTATTGTTTGACTAATAAATATATCAATAAATTGATATATTGTCAATAGAATTAGCTAAATAGTTTAATTAAAATTGACAAAATGATGAAAAAATGATAAGATTTAAAAAATTGATATGACCGAATTTGATAAAAATCTCCTATTTGAGCTTGATAAGGATGGCCGAAAAAGCTATACAGAGATCGCAAAAACACTTAATACGAGCCCACAAGTGGTGAAATATCATCTTGAAAAGTTACAAGATGACGGTATTATTAAGCATTTTTGGGCATTCATCGATTATGATAAAGCTGGCTACCATGTATTTTGGGGCTATTGGCTCAAATTCGTCGGACTGACTAAAGAAGTAGAAGCTTTAATGTATGACGATTTTCGTACTAATAAAAACATCCCAATTGTTATGCGCTGCGACGGTTATGCAGATGTCATGCTTGGTATTATTGGGCGCGACGTATTTGATCATAATAGAATTTTGCAGAGTGTGCTTGCAAAGTATGGACAGTACATTGCGAAGAACGACCTGGTTGTTGGTCTAAGTTTCCATAAATTTCCACGCACATATCTAATTGGTGGCGAAAATTTGTCCGGCGAGCAAAAAATGTCTGGTGGTGCGCCGGGCGAAGTGAAATTATCAGAGCTCGATCGAAAAATTTTGTCGTGCTTGCAAATCGACGGCCGTATGGAATTCACGCGCATTGCAAAAAAGTGTGGTGTAACCGCGGGGCTTGTACAAAAACACTTTGTCCGTCTGACGGAGCAGAACGTAATAACAAAAATTACGTACACGCTCGATTATCAAAAAATGGATATGACGCTGTATCGCGTGTTGTTCAAGATTGGACAGTTCAATTCATCGCGCGCGGAGCAGCTGTTTGCATATTTCGCAAAGCATCCGAACATTATTAATTATGTGCGATGTATCGGCGAGTGGCAACTCATGGTTGATATTGAAATCGATAGCCGCACACACTTGCGCGATTTGTTGCGCGGGCTTAAACATGATTTCAAAGATTTAATTTCTCAAATTGAGGTAAATGAAGTTTATAAAATTGATAAATTTACGCAGATGGCGATTGAATATCCGGAATTGGGCGAATAAAAAAACGACCCCGCGAATCACTTTAGGTTCAAGTGACTCGAGCGGGGGAGGGTAAAGGTGCTATTTGAATAATCCCGTGCTTACCAAGAAAATTTGTGCGACTAAAAGGAATGTTCCAGGAAGCTCTGTTTGTGGGCCTTGCACACAAAAATAAACACTAAGTAGTAACAGTGGTACTTTCTTCAAGCTGTACCTCCTCTTCGATACTTACTATATACGACATATTGATCCACTCTGAATTTGGGTTGGGACTACTCATTTCTGCAGTCCACGAAAAACCTCTTGAGCTATTAACGTCTCCTTGAGCTCTGTTATTGGAAACGCTAGTGACTCTTATCCACCCAGCAGCAATCTCGAGAATGTGGCACGATGAGGTGTTGCGAGCACTTTGCTCAGAAAATTTTATCCAGACGTCTTTCCCAGCAAGTTTCGCAATGCCTTTTGAGTTTTTGATCATGTGCGTGCTCCTTCTAGGTTGAAACCAAAAGCTGTTATTAGGTCGACTAATAACGACATAATATATCAAAATTATAAAATATTGTCAAGTATTAAATTGCTTAAATTTGATAAAATATGGTATATATTATATATCAAATATAATTTTCACATTAAAAAAAAGTATGGTTAGCAAAATTTCATTTTATAGTGCGCTTAATAAATCATTGGAGAAATTGGGCTTAACTAATCATGAACGGGATCTATATTGTTTATCGTTGTCTCTTGGACCAGCTTCGGTTGCAGTTCTTGCTGAACATCTTAAAATTTCACAACCAAATGTATATAAGGTAATTCGAGGCCTTGAGACACACGGTCTGGCAATTTTTTCAAATAAAAAAAAATATACAAAGCGATTTATTGTTGAGCCGCCAACTATTGTGATGGATTTGATTCGTAAACACCAAGAAAGTATTTCGCAGACGCGTGAACAGCTTACAATGACAATGCCAGATTTGTTGGCGTTATATAAGCAGGGCGAGCTACCAACTAAGGCATCGATACTTCAGGGCGAGCAACAAATCCGTAACGCATTTGCACGGACATATGAAGAAGTAAAACATGAAGTATTGTATTTTGGTTCCTGGTCGCATTTTATTAAAATGCTGTCTCATGAAATTGGAGAGCAAACAATAGATCGTCGTGTTGCACATGGTGTATGTGTGCGTGGATTGTTATTGCCGGCGGAAGAAAATGCGCGTTTGTTTAAAAATCAGGGAAAAGAGTTGCGGGAGTTACGCACGTTGAAAGGTGCGGCACCATTTACCACGTCTTTTCATTTATTTTCTAATAAGATTTTATTCTGGCAACCGAACGCTCCTTTGGCACTCCTCATTGAAGATGAATATTTAATTGCAATGTTTCGTTCAATGTTTGAATGGATGTGGAAGCGAAGTGAGACTGAATAATTTGACATTTTTTCAGTTTGGTTTTATATTCGAGCCATTATTCAATTTTAAGGGGGTATGTTTAAAAAATTTTTCGAAAAGTTTGTTCGACTGTTCAAGCCGGTTGAACTATATCCAGAAGCGCTTATTGCGTATTTTCACCGTCTTCCGAGTCAGATCAGTGTGTCATGGTTTCGGGACGATGGGTTTATCGTTGGTACAATAAAAACTGACGATGGCGCAGAGTTTATGACACAAGGCGTTAGCGCACGGGAATTTGTGGAAATGGTTAATGAGTCTGTTTTTGTTGTGTACGAAATACCGGAAGATTATTTTGATGCGCTTGGTGCAAAGAAATTTGTTCCAACACGTGAAGAATTTGAGATGTTGAACAATGCTGCTATCAAAAAATCGACGCTACAGTTGGATAAACTACCAATGGCTGCATAAATAAAATTAAAAAAAAGGGGGGCATCATCATAAAGGCAGGTAGCAAACATTATTTTTCGATAATGTATATTGATTGGAGTCGGCCATTCCCTATTCCAATTCGGCATGGAGGCGCAAATAAATTTATTATTCAAGCACTTATGCGACAATTGTTGGAGTCAGGTGTTTGCACGAAAGAGGAGTTTGATGAACAGATAAAATAAAAGCACCCTTTGATTTCATATTATTTCTGCGCTATACTCCTTCTGATATGAAAATTCGGAAAGCAATTATCCCGGTCGCAGGCTACGGGACACGGTTTTTACCTGCAACAAAGGCTCAACCAAAGGAAAT
>Ga0172380_10008869_pt1 | contig 10839 bp, 9 predicted proteins | sample Leawe162metaG_FD_119747 | JGI IMG/M metagenome (GOLD analysis project Ga0172380, IMG submission 119747) | Leachate microbial communities from a municipal landfill in Southern Ontario, Canada - Leachate well 162 metaG | ecosystem: Engineered > Solid waste > Landfill > Unclassified | place...
TCAAGGCGCGCTCCGCCACCGGCGCCGCGATCAAGGCGCTGCTCGGCCTGGCGCCAAAGACCGCGCGCCGCATCCGCGACGACGGCAGCGAAGAAGACATTCCGCTCGCCCATGTGCATCCGGGCGACCGCCTGCGTGTGCGCCCCGGCGAGAAAGTGCCGGTCGATGGCGTGGTGCTCGAAGGATCGAGTGCGGTCGATGAATCGATGCTCACCGGCGAGCCGATTCCGGTGAACAAGTCGCCCGGCGACGCGCTCATCGGCGCGACGCTCAACGCCAGCGGCGCCCTGCTCATGCGTGCCGACAAGATCGGCGCACAGACGGTGCTCGCGCAGATCGTGCAGATGGTCGCGCAGGCCCAGCGTTCGCGCGCGCCGATGCAGCGCATGGCGGATGTGGTTGCCGGTTACTTTGTCGTCGGGGTGGTTTTCGTCGCACTACTCACGCTGCTTGGCTGGGGTTTGTTCGGGCCACAACCCAGCTGGGCCTACGGCATCATCAATGCCGTTGCCGTGCTGATCATTGCCTGCCCCTGCGCCCTCGGCCTGGCGACGCCGATGTCGGTGATGGTGGCCACCGGCAAGGCCGCCAGCCACGGCGTGCTGTTCCGCGACGCAGCAGCGATCGAAACCCTGCGCCGGGTCGATACCCTGATTGTCGACAAGACCGGTACGCTGACCGAGGGCAAGCCGATCTTTCATGGACTGGCCGCCGCCACGGGCTGGCACGAAGACGAGATGCTGCGCCTGGCGGCGAGCCTCGACCAGGGCAGCGAGCATCCGCTGGCTCACGCCATCGTCGCCGAGGCGCGTCGGCGCGAACTCAAACTCAGCACCGCCACGACATTCGAATCCGCCTCGGGCATCGGCGTGCATGGAAGCGTCGATGGGCAGGCGCTGGCGATCGGCAATAGCGCGCTGATGGACGAGGACGGCGTCGATTGGCATCCGCTCGAAGCGCAAGCCGAAGCGCTGCGTCAGGAAGGTGCCAGCGTGATGTTTGTCGCCATCGCCGGCAAGGTAGCCGGTCTGCTTGCCGTCTCCGACCCGATCAAGGCCTCCACCCCAGCCGCGCTAAGCAGCCTGCGCGCCAGCGGTCTGGCCATCATCATGGCGACCGGCGACGGCCTGACGACCGCCCGCGCCGTCGGTCGTCGGCTGGGCATCGACGAAGTCCATGGCGAGGTCAAGCCACAGGACAAGAACGATCTGGTCGCCAAACTCCAGGCCCAAGGCCGCATTGTCGCCATGGTCGGCGACGGCATCAACGATGCGCCGGCGCTGGCCCGCGCCGATGTCGGTATCGCCATGGGCACCGGCACCGACGTCGCCATGAACAGCGCCCAGGTCACGCTGGTCAAAGGCGACCTGCGCGGCATCGCCACCGCCCGCCAGCTTTCGCTCGCCACCGTGAGCAACATGCGGCAAAACCTGTTGTTTGCCTTTGCCTATAACGCGCTCGGCGTGCCGGTCGCGGCCGGGGTGCTGTATCCGTTCTTCGGCCTGCTGCTTTCGCCCCTGATTGCGGCGCTGGCGATGAGCTTCAGTTCGGTATCTGTAGTGAGCAACGCATTGCGGCTACGCAAGACGGCAATCTGAGATTTTCGGCCCGACACCGTCCACCGTACCGTCAGAGTCACCGGCATTAAATCAACAGCAATCCGCAGAAGAAAAAGAAAACCCCCAGCAGGGCCGGGGGTTTCGGTGTTTTTTCGACTGCCGGCAACAGCAGCTGAGAGACGTTGGATCACTCCCACTCGATCGTTGCCGGTGGCTTTCCAGAAATGTCGTAAACCACGCGGTTGATACCGCGTACTTCGTTGATGATGCGGTTCGACACCTTGCCAAGCAGACTGTGCGGCAGTTCGGCCCAGTGGGCAGTCATGAAGTCCTGCGTCTCCACGGCTCGCAGCGCGACGACGTATTCATAGGTACGGCCATCGCCCATGACGCCGACCGACTTCACCGGCAGGAAGACGACAAAGGCCTGGCTGGTCTTTTCGTACCAGCCGGCAGCGCGCAGCTCGTCGATGAAGATGGCGTCAGCACGACGCAGCAAGTCGGCAAATTCCTTCTTCACTTCGCCGAGAATGCGCACACCGAGACCGGGGCCGGGGAACGGGTGGCGATAGACCATGTCGTGCGGCAAGCCGAGGGCAATGCCGAGCTCGCGCACTTCGTCCTTGAACAGTTCGCGTAGTGGTTCCAGCAGCTTGAGTTTAAGGGTATCCGGCAGGCCGCCGACGTTGTGGTGACTCTTGATGGCGTGTGCCTTGCCGGTCTTGGCGCCCGCCGACTCGATGACGTCCGGGTAAATGGTGCCCTGCGCCAGCCATTTGGCGTTCGGAAGTTTTCCGGATTCGGCCTGAAAGACTTCGACGAACTCGCGGCCAATGATCTTGCGCTTCTGTTCAGGGTCGGAAACGCCCTTCAGCTGGCCCATGAACTGCTCGGTGGCATCGACATGGATGACCTTGACGCCGAGGTTGCGGGAAAAGGTCTGCATCACCTGCTCCGCTTCGTTCAGTCGCAGCAGGCCGTTGTCCACAAAGACGCAGGTCAGCTGGTCACCGATGGCCCGGTGCAGCAGCGCCGCGACGACCGACGAATCGACACCGCCGGAGAGACCGAGGATCACCTCCTCCTTGCCGACCTGGGCACGCACCTTCTCGATTGCTTCGTTGACGTAGTCCGGCATGTTCCAGTCGTGGCCGCAACCGCAGATCTCGTGCACGAAGCGGGCAAACATCTCCTTGCCCTTGATTGTGTGCGTAACCTCCGGATGGAACTGCACGGCGTAGAACTTGCGGGCCTCGTCGGCCATGGCCGCAATAGGGCACGATGCGCTACTGGCGATGACCTTGAAGCCGGACGGCAGATCGGTCACCTTGTCGCCGTGACTCATCCAGACGTCAAGCAAGCCATGACCTTCGTCATTGCTGCGATCCTGAATGCCCTTGAACAGTTCCGAATGGCCACGGGCGCGGATTTCGGCGTAGCCGAATTCTCGCTTGCCCGAACTTTCCACCTTGCCGCCGAGTTGCTGGGCCATCGTCTGCATGCCATAGCAAATGCCGAGTACGGGAACGCCCAGCTCGAACACCACCTGCGGCGCATGCCAGTCCTGCGCTTCATAGACGGAGTTCGGCCCGCCGGAAAGGATGATGCCCTGCGGCTTGAAATCACGAATGAACTGCTCTGATACGTCGAAGGGGTGCATTTCGCAATACACCTGCTGCTCGCGCACACGGCGGGCAATGAGCTGCGATACCTGGGAACCGAAGTCGAGGATGAGGATTTTCTGGTGAGCCATTTTCTAGCCTTGAATGAACAAGGGCGGCTAAAGAGCCGCCCTGGTGAATACGAGGTCGATCAGTCGACGTGGTAGTTCGGTGCTTCCTTGGTGATCTGCACGTCGTGGACATGCGACTCACGAACACCTGCCGATGTGATCTCGACGAACTCGGCACGTTCGTGCATCTGGTCGATACTCGAACAGCCGAGATAACCCATCGACGAACGCAAGCCACCCATCAACTGGTGAATCACGGCCAGTGCCGTGCCCTTGTAGGGGACGCGGCCTTCGATTCCCTCGGGAACCAGCTTGTCGACGTTGGCAGTGGTTTCCTGGAAGTAGCGGTCAGCGGCGCCGGCAGCCATTGCACCGATCGAGCCCATGCCCCGGTAAGACTTGTACGAACGGCCCTGGAAAAGCTCGACTTCACCCGGGGCTTCTTCGGTACCTGCCAGCAAGCCACCGAGCATGACGGCATTGGCACCGGCAGCGATGGCCTTGGCGATGTCGCCGGAATAGCGGATGCCGCCATCGGCAATCAACGGCACACCGGACCCTCTGAGGGCTTCGGCAACGTTATTGACGGCGCTGATCTGCGGTACGCCGACACCAGCAACGATACGTGTGGTGCAGATAGAACCGGGGCCGATACCAACCTTGACGCCGTCAGCCCCCATGTCCATCAGCGCCTTGGCTGCATTGGCAGTGGCAATGTTGCCGCCGATGACTTCGACATTCGGGAAACTGCGCTTGACCCAGCGGACACGATCCAGCACACCCTGCGAATGACCGTGCGCCGTATCGACGACGATCACGTCAACACCGGCTTCGGCCAGCAACTCGGCACGCTCCTCGGTACCGGCACCGACACCGATGGCAGCGCCAACCAGCAGGCGACCATGGTTATCCTTGGCCGCATCGGGGTGTTCGGTCGATTTGAGGATGTCCTTGACGGTCATCAGACCGCGCAGTTCGAAAGCATCGTTAACCACCAGAACACGCTCAAGGCGGTTCTTGTGCATCAGCGCCTTGGCTTCCTCGGAGGTGCACCCCTCCTTCACCGTGATCAGGCGATCGCGTGGCGTCATGATGTTGCCGACCGGCTGGTCGAGATTGGTTTCAAAGCGCAGGTCACGGTTGGTGACGATTCCGACCACGAACTTGCCTTCGAGTACCGGCAGGCCGGAAATCTTGTGGGTGCGGGTCAGCGACAGCACGTCGCGCACGGTCATTGTCGGCGTGATGGTAATCGGGTCTTTGAGTACGCCCGATTCAAAACGCTTGACCTTGGAAACCTCGGCTGCCTGGGCGCGCGGCTTCAGGTTCTTGTGCACAATACCGATGCCACCTTCCTGCGCCAAAGCAATGGCCAGGCGGGCTTCAGTAACAGTGTCCATGGCAGCAGACACCAGCGGCAGATTGAGGGTCAGCTTGCGTGTCAGGCGCGTTTTCAGGCTGACATCGCGGGGCAGGATTGCAGAGTGGGCTGGCACGAGAAGGACGTCGTCGAACGTCAACGCCTTTTGAATTACACGCATGGCCTTTGTTCCAGAGTCACAAAAACGTATTATACAGCAAGCCTTGTTACCACTCGATAACCATGAAACCTTCAATTGCGCTGATCGCAGCCCTTCTCGCCCTACTGACGGCGAGCTTTTCGGCTCAAGCCCAGATCTACCAGTACAAGGACGCCTCGGGGAAAACGGTAATTTCCGATCGGCCACCTCCCGGCGGCACCAGCAAGGTACGCACCGTTGCTGGCGAAGCATCTACCGAGAGCCCGTCCACGGCTGCAAGCGCAGCATCGGCGCCGAAAACAACGGCTGATCGCGAGCTGGAGTTCAAGAAAAGAGCGCAGGCGCAAAAAGAAGCCAATGACAAGGCACAGAAGGAAGCTGCCGACAAAGCTGCGCGCAAGGAAGACTGTGAAAGGGCGCGGCGCCAGCTGGAGATGCTCGAATCCGGTGAGCGGATGACTACCCGCGACGAGAAGGGGGAGCGTGTTTTCATCGAAGACAGCACACGTGCTGCCGAAATCGACCGTACCCGGAAATTTGTCGCGGAAACCTGCAAATAAGCCCAGCCAAGAATTACTCGGTGCCGGCCTCCTCGCCGGCACCTTTCTTCATGACCTTCCCCTCCGCCGCCCGCTGCTTGCGCACTTCCTTCGGGTCGGCGATCAAGGGGCGGTAGATTTCCACCCTGTCGCGTTCCCGCAAGACGGCATCGACCTTTGCCAACTTGGCGTAGATGCCGAACTTGTTTTTCTTGACGTCGATTTCCGGATGCTTCTCCAGCAACCCGGAGGCTTCCAGCGCCTGCATCACGGTACTGCCTTCCGGCAGATCCAGCGCCACGGCTTCGGATTTCTCCGGGAGGGAATAAATGACTTCAACTCTCATGCGTTGGCTCCATAAACTTGCTCAGCCCGTTTGACGAAGGCATCGACGAAGCTGTTGGCGATATGGCTGAACACGGGGCCGATAACCTTCTCGAACATACGGCTGGAAAACTCGTAGGCCAGTTCGAATTCGATCTTGCAGGCAGTTTCGGAGAGTGGCTTGAAGCGCCACATCCCTTCAAGCCGGCGGAACGGGCCATCGACCAGGCTGATTTTCATCCACATCGGCGTCGTCTGCGCCTCTTTCTCGTTTTCGGTCGTGAAGTGCGATTTGACGCTGTGATAATTGATGAACAGCGTCGCCGCCGTCTTGTGCTCGTCGCGGAATTTGAGTTCGGTTCGGTTGCACCATGGCAGGAACTGCGGATAGTCCTCGACACGGTCCACAAGCGCGAACATCTGCGGCGCGGAATACGCGATCAGCACTGATTTCTCGACCAAGGCCATCGCCCGTCAAACCCCGTGAATACTGTAGAATGGCGCATTTTAGCGCGCATTGACGGGAAATCCGAAGAGTCATGAGCATCTCCACGAACAAGAAGGCTTTCCACGATTATTTTGTCGAGGAAAAGTACGAAGCCGGCATCGTCCTCGAAGGCTGGGAGGTCAAGGCCATCCGTGCCGGCCGCGTACAGATCAAGGAAGCCTATGTCGTCATCAAGGGCGGCGAACTGTGGGTGCTCGGCATGCACATCACGCCGCTGACGGAAGCCTCGACCCACGTCAGCCCCGACCCGACGCGCACGCGCAAGCTCTTGCTGCACGAACGCGAGATCGCCAAGCTGATCGGCAAGGTCGAACGTGCCGGCTACACGCTGGTGCCAGTCGACCTGCACTACACGCGCGGCCGCGTCAAAGTGGAAATTGGCCTGTCGAAGGGCAAGAAGCAGCACGACAAGCGCGACGTCGCGCAGGAAAAGGACTGGAAGCGCGAACAGGGGCGCCTGCTCAAGGAGCGGGCGCGATGAGTCGGCGCGACTAGATCGACATGGCCGAATACATCTACTGGATCGGCATGGCGGCAGTGGCCGTAAACGCGCTCACCGGCGTCATGGAAGCCGAGCGCAAGGAAGTCGATCTCATCGGTGCCACCTTCGTCGCCGTCGCCACAGCGCTCGGAGGCGGAACGCTCCGCGACCTCCTGCTCAATCGCAACATCTTCTGGATCGCCGACCAGACCTACCTGATCACGGCGGTCCTCTGCGGGCTGGTGGCCTTTTTCGTACTGCGTAAAAAGGCAATCCAGGCTCGCTGGTTCCTCATCCCGGACGCCATCGGCCTCGCACTTTTCACGGCGATTGGTACGCAGGCCGCCGTGCAGTGGCATGCCCCCTGGCTGGCTGCTTCACTGCTTGGTGTTATTACTGGCGTCTTTGGCGGCGTTCTGCGCGATGTCCTTTGCAACGAAATTCCCCTGGTGATGCGGGCGGGAGAGCTTTACGCCTCAGCGGCCTGGGCCGGTGCCCTGCTCTTCATCGGCCTGAACGAACTGGGTGTGCATACGGTGTGGGCGAGCATGGCGACGATGGCATTCATCCTTGCGATTCGCCTCGCTGCAATCCGCTATCATCTGACCTTGCCGGCCTTCCCCGTAAAACGAATTTGATGCCAATACTTTTCGAGTTTGCCCAACGCGCATGAGCCATCCTTTCGATTCCGCCACGAACGCGCCTGCCTCAGCCGCTCCCGCAGACTCCTTCTTCGTACTGCGCGACGCACGCACCCTTTTTCAGCAACAGCTGACGAAAATTGTCCGGCAGGCTGGCGCCAATACGCCTTCGGTCCTGGAGGCCTTCACCGAAGCCCTGGGCACGGCCCATGACGAGCTGGCGAACGCCAAGCAAACAGACGGTTTTGAAATGGCTCAAGGCCTGACTGCCTCGCGTATGACACTGATGTGCGATGCCGATCTTGAGCTCGATATCCGTATCGGTGACATCGCCAAACACGTCATCGAAACAGGTGGGAACGCCCTATGGCGCGCGCAGCTTCGCTACATGACGCTTCTCAGCCGTCCGGAGATGACCCCGGAAGGCAATCCGGTCGGCCCCGAAGCCATCTCGCAGGGGCTGTTGGCGCTTTGTCAGGCGGGAAATCTCGGCCTTGAACGCAGCCTGCAATTGCTGGATCGAATCGAGGAGAAATTCTCCAAAGATCTGCCTGCAGCATACAGCGCACTGAACGACCTTCTCGCCAGCCACAAGGTCGAACCGGCACAGTCGAAGGTGTCCAGCGCGGCCAGCATTCGGGCGAGTAACAGCACGGGGACAGCTACGGGAAATGCGACGACAGCAGGGAGTGAAGGAAAGTCCGATGCCTTTTCCGCACTTCAGCAAGCCCTGAATGCACAGTTCGGCAGCGCCGTCCCCGGTACCGGGATCGCCACCGGCGGAGCCTTTGCAACCGGTCAGGGCAATGGCCCCGGCAACATGGCGCTTAATGCGGCTACCCTGGTGATGCTCAACCAGCTCACCACGCGCCTCGAACAACTGCAGTTATCCACCGGTGCCAATCCGCCAGGCGGCGGGGCCGGAGATGCGGCTGGCGAAATGCCGACCAGCCCGCCCCACGCCTTCAAGGCCGCTGATCTTGATCTGCCGCTGGGTAATCCTGAAGCGGTTGCGCTGGAAACGCTCGGCCATATTTTCGAAACCATTTTCAACACCTGGGATCTGCCCGACACCGTCAAGACTGCCATCAGCCGCCTGCAGATTCCGCTGCTCAAGCTATCCGTTTTCGACCCCTCGCTGTTTTCCGACACCGCCCATCCGGCACGACGCCTGATCAATACCATGGGGCGTGCAGCTGCAGGCTTGCCACGCAACATCGACCGCGCTCACCCGGTCTCGGTACGCCTGTGGACAATTGCCGGCATGGTTTCCGAAACCCTGCAGGGAGACGCCGCAGCACTGGCCACCCCGATCAGCGAGCTGGAAACGCTGATCGCCGAGCGCGATGCCGGGATTCGTGAAGCAGCACAGACCTATGTTCCTTTCCTGGCTGCCTCCGAGGCACAGGCGCAGGCCGATCAGTCGGCCAGTCGCTGGCTGCACGAAGTCTCCCAGCTGCCATCAGCGCAGGAAATCCACGATTTCATCCAGCAGTACTGGGTCAGGGTCATGGCCGCCGCCGCCCGCGATGGTGGCGAGGATGGCACGAGCTGGCAGGAATGCAAGGCAACCATTGCCGACCTGATGTGGAGCGTAGAACCGAAACCCGGTGCAGACGAACGCAAGCGCCTGTCGCTGCTGGTAGCCACCCTCCTCAAGCGCATCAATGGCGGGCTGGACCGCATCAACGCCACCCAGGAACAACGGGCACCATTCCTCGACGCCTGCTTCAACCTGCAGTTTTCCACCATGCGCGGCACACCACCACCCCTGGTTGTCCCGGCGCCAACGCAGGAAGCTGGTGCAGAAACCCCGGCCGATTCGGCAGTGACGATCACGACCGAAACCGTTGAGGGCAAGCAGTTGAAGATTCTCGCCCGTTCCGCTAGCAGTTCGAGCGCCTACCGCAGCACTGGGGGCGGCGTGCAGGCCGGGCAATGGCTGCAGTTCAGCCTTGAAGGCAACGAATCACATTGCGGGCTGGTCGCCTGGGTGCCCCCCCGCTCCGGCAAGCTGCTCGTTGCCAACCCTGACTGGCCCTATGCGGTTGCATTGGCTGCCGATATCGTCGAAAAGCAACTGCAGAGTGGTCAGGCCACAGTCGTCTCGGCACGTGCGCTGTTCGACGTGGCGGCCGAACAGGCCCTCACGCAGATCGCCAAGGGGGCCGCGACGCCACCTGGCGGCACTGCCAAACTTCAGTAGCGGTTGTCGCCCAGCCGCTGCAGTTCCGCATCCAGCAGCGCTACCAGCCTCGGCTCGCCGCCTGGGCTGACGCGGAACTCGCCATATTTCGCCTTCTCGTAGCGCTTGCCCGTACCTTCCTCGAAAAAGAAGGCGTTGGTGGCAAAGCGGACAGCACCGCCACGAATGCCGAAACTCGCCGCCCCGGCGCGCACGCGGTAGCGCACTGCCACCTCGCCAGCATTGCGTGGTGCCGGGGTGGGCTGCACGCGCACAAAGCGGGCGACGCCCCTGGCATCCGGCAGCAGAACCACATAAGCATCTTCACGCTGCTGGCTGCTGCGCAGACGGTTGTTCACCTCATAATTCAAGGCCATGTAGTCGCCCTGCAGCAGCGAGCGTGGGTCAATCGGTGCCAGTTCGAGCCTGACCACAGCCCCATCAGCGAGAATCGTCTCATTCTCGTAAACGCTCCAGCTGACGACGCCCAGCACCAGTGCCAGACCGGCAATAATCGCTGCCCGTGTTCCAGCGCTAGCTTGCATCGTTGCCCCCCTTCAGCACCAGCTGGCGCACGGCAAGCAGCAGCACACCGCCAAGGGCCAGATATCCCGACTTGATCAGCAGATCGACCTGCAGGAAATAATAAAAACGCCCGATCGCCGCCAGCGCCACCAACCCGCCCAGCCAGAGCAGCCAGCGTCGGCTATGAGCAAAACCGAGGGCCATGGCGGTTATGCCCAGCCCGACACCCGGAGATTGCCAGGTAACAGCCAGCCCCCCGCCCAGCGCAGCCAGCAGCAGCAAGCCTCGCGGCGAACGCCATCTGGCCCTGCCAAGCCACGCCAGACAAACAAAAGAGACCAGAGATAGGGCCGCCTGCGCCATTCCTGGCTGCAGACGATGCGACATCCCCCCCCCTCCACCCAGTTCCATGAGCAGCGGCAGTGATGCAGAGCTCAGCGCATGCACGGCCAGCGCTGACGCGAGTGCAGCCAGCAGCGGAGCGGCCCGGGTCGTACGCCAGCGCAATTCGTCGACGAGTAACGCACAGGCAGCCGCCCAGTAAAGCGGCGAAAGCCAGACACCGACCCAGAGATCACCGCCACGCGCAAAAAAATGTCCGAGCGTTGCCGCCTGAATGGCATACAGCGCCGCCAATGCAGCAACAAAACGATGCATCGGCCAAGCGACAAAAACACCTACTGCCAACTCGAAAGCGGCCACCAGCCACCAGCCTTCCCCCTTGCCCAGTTGCACTGCCCCCATGGCAAATGCAGCCTGGCCGGCAAGCGAGAACGGCAGCAGGAACTGTCTAACGAAAACACCTCGTGCCGTCTGCAGCATCCA
>Ga0172380_10008870_pt1 | contig 10839 bp, 8 predicted proteins | sample Leawe162metaG_FD_119747 | JGI IMG/M metagenome (GOLD analysis project Ga0172380, IMG submission 119747) | Leachate microbial communities from a municipal landfill in Southern Ontario, Canada - Leachate well 162 metaG | ecosystem: Engineered > Solid waste > Landfill > Unclassified | place...
ATAGTTATAGGAGCTTCAGCTATTTGGCCCCAGGGATAATTTATTTCTTCGGAAGCCTTATATTGCTGCCCGCTTAATTTTACACCAGAGCTTTTTTTAGCAGTTTTAATGCTGTTGTTAATATAAAAACCAATCGCAATTATAAAAATTAAGACTAGAGTTAAAAAGAAAATAACTAATATGCCCCACCAGGTTTTAAACCAAGGCTTATATGTATATTCCATTGATATTTTTATTTAACTGTTTTATTATAAAGTTATAAATATTATAACATTTATTTATGAATAAACAAAATTTAGATAAGCTGGAGCGGGAAATGGAAAAAAGGCAAAAATTGAAGGAAAAAAGGAAGAGAAAGCGGATGAAAGTTAGCGGCGGAGGAGTTAAAAAACTCCAAAAGATTATTGTGAGCTCATCTCAGAAATAGCTATGGCTAATTTTTTGTCTTTTTTTGGCTGCAAAGTTAAAAAATTTCGTCGGCATAATAATTTATTATGTCTCCTTAATTTTTTAACTTTTCGCGGGAAAATTTCCTAAAAAATGTACTTATAGCTATTTTTGAGACGAGCTCGTTGCAAAATAATCTGGCTGATGTATAATTAAATCACGTCGCTTTGGCGGCTCTTAATTTTTAATAACAAGAAATTTCAAAGGCTTAAAACCAGAAAAATTTTCAGAAGTCATTATGACAAAATACAAAAAGTTTTCTAATTTTTGGAAATTGGGTGAAGAGCAGTTTAATACCGAATCTTTTGGCATCTCTAATGATGGTGAATTAGTGGTGCGCGAAGGAAATTACCAATATAATATTTTTGATTTGGTAAAAAAATTTGGCGCGCCGTTAGAAATCGCTTTTCCTTTTATTGTAGAAAAGCGTTATTTAGAATTAGTGCAGACTTTTAATTTTTATATTAAGAAACATAATTATAAAGGCAGATTCTTTTATCATTATCCGATGAAGGTTAATCAGAATAAGGAATTTGTTTTACCCTTAATTTCCGAAGGTGCAAATTTAGAAACCGCTTCATATAATGAACTGTGGTTAGTTAGAAAACTTTGGGAGCAAGATCAATTTCATTCACGCATTCGCGTCATCTGCAATGGTCCGAAAACTGATAAATATTTAGCTCTAATTCAAGAATTAAAAGAAAAGGGTTTATTTATTATTCCCATCATAGAAGATGTTAGCGAATATGAAGCTTTAAAGAAATATAAAGGAGAGGTTGGTATTAGAATGAAGATGGAAATAAAAACTAAATCGCATTGGAATAAAAAAAATGATCGTTACGGCCTATCACCAGAAGAAATTTATGAATTGGGGCGAGTGCGTAATTTAAAAATTTTACATTATCACATGGGTTCGCAAAGTATGAGCCAAGACGGAATTATTGAAGCCGTAAAAACTGCGACGAAAGTTTATGCCAAGTTGAAAAAAAATAATCCCACGCTTGATACTTTAAACATTGGTGGCGGTATGGCTATACCATATGAAAAAAGAAAGCATTATAGCACGGCCAATGTAGTTAATCGAATAATCACCACCATAAAAAAGGTTTGTGCCGATACCCAAACAACGCACCCAAATATTATTGCCGAGTGGGGTAGATATATTATGGCTCCGGCTCAAATAACGATTTTTAAAATTTTATGTCAAAAGCCGATTGCTAAAGCTACGGCAAAAAAATGGTATGTTATTGATGGAAGTTTTATAAATGATTTAATTGATACTTGGGCGATTCATCAAAAATGGCATATTGTTCCGGTTAATAATATGATTGCGGAAAAATTATCCAGAGTTTGGTTAGCTGGTGCTTCCTGTGATTCGGATGATTGTTATACTGCCGGTGGCGGACAGATTCTTTTACCGCGCCTAGAGGATGCTAATGGAGATTATCAATATATAGCCTTGTTTGATTCAGGAGCCTATCAAGATGCTTTGGCTTCGCATCATTGTCTTCTATCTTCACCGGCTAAAGTTATTGCTCAAAACGGTATTTTAACTATAGCTAGACGTCGTGAATCAGCCGATGAAGTTGGAAAACTTTTTGGCTGGTAAAATATTTAAAAACTTTTTTAGAAAAAGTTCATTTTAACAAGCTTAGTTCTTTTTACGGATTAAGCTTGTTTTTATAAAAATATATGGCTCTTAAAAAATATCAAGCCAAAAGAAAATTTAATAAAACACCAGAACCCAAGGGCGTTATAAAGAAAAAAAGTTTATCGCGTTTTGTAATACAAAAACATCAGGCCAGCCATTTACATTATGATTTTCGTTTAGAGATTGGTGGTGTTTTAAAATCTTGGGCCGTGCCTAAAGGTGTACCAGAAAAAAATGGCATTAAAAGATTGGCGGTTCAAGTTGAAGATCATCCGGTTGAATATATAAATTTTTCCGGCATAATTCCGGAAGGTGAGTATGGCGCCGGTGCAGTAGAAATTTATGATAAAGGGAAATGGCAGATTTTAGAAGGAGATTTTAAAAAAGGCAGCTTGAAATTTAAATTGGTTGGTAAAAAATTAAAAGGGGAATATGTGTTAGTAAAATTAAAAGATAAGAAAAATTGGCTTGTTTATAAAAAATAATTTTGCTTGCATTTTCGCCAATTTTACGATAAAATAAACCCACCCTTACCCTCTCTTGTCAGGGAGGAAAAAAATTATGAATAAATACGACCATAAAAAAATAGAAGATAAATGGCGAGAAAAATGGGAAAAAGAAAAATTATATAAAACCGGCGAGGATAAAGCCAAGCCGAAGTTTTATATTTTAGATATGTTTCCTTATCCTTCTGGCGTTGGTCTTCATGTCGGCCATCCTAAAGGTTATATTGCTACGGACATTTTTGCTCGCGCTAAAATGATGCAAGGTTATAATGTGCTTCACCCTATGGGTTGGGACGCTTTTGGTTTACCGGCGGAAAATTATGCTATTCAAAATAAAATTCATCCCCGGGTTGCTACTGAAAAGAACATTGAAACTTTTAAAAGTCAGTTGAAAAAATTAGGTTTTACTTATGATTGGGATAGGGAAATAAATACTACTGATCCGGAATTTTACAAATGGACGCAATGGACATTTATAAAAATGTTTGAGCGTGGGCTAGCTTATGAATCAAACGAGCCGGTTAATTGGTGCCCAAGCTGTAAAACGGTTTTATCTAACGAAGATTTGGAAAATGGCAAATGCGAACGTTGCGGTTCAGAGATTGAAAGAAAGCCGATGCGACAATGGGTTTTAAAAATTACTGATTATGCCGAAAGAATGTTGAATGATTTAGAAAAATTGCCATATTGGGAAGAGTCAATTAAAGAAATGCAAAAAAATTGGATTGGCCGATCAGAAGGCGCGGAAGTTGATTTTGAAATTAACGGCGAGAAAGTAACCGTTTTTACTACGCGACCGGATACTTTGTTCGGCGCGACATTTTTTGTTATGGCACCGGAGCATCCATTAGTTAAAAAAATAATAACCGCTGAACAAAAATTAGCAGTAGAAAAATATATTAAAGAAGCGGCCAGTAAATCAGATATGGAAAGAACCGAATTAGCTAAAGAAAAAACCGGCGTTTTTACCGGAGCTTATGCAGTTAATCCGGTTAATCAAGAAAAGATACCTGTTTATATCGCTGATTATGTAATGATGGGGTATGGCACAGGCGCGATTATGGCCGTGCCAGCGCACGATGAACGAGATTGGGAATTTGCAAAAAAGTATGACATAGATACTAGGTGTGTAATAGAACCAAGAAATATTAATGATTTAGTTGTTAAATATAGAGATATTGATGCTTCAGCTCTAAAGCCGTCATCAGTTTTAGAAAGTATAAAAAAAATAACAGGAGAAGCAGTAGTGTATTGGGTGGGTAGTGAAACGCCCGAAGATGGTTTTAAACGATTTCGTAAAAAAGTAGTAGAAGGAAAAGATCGTCACACAGGTGATGGTTTGTTAATTAATTCTGATTTTTTAAATGGGCTGGAAGTGAATAATGCTAAAGAAAAAATAATTAAATGGCTAGAAGAAAAAAAATTAGGTAAACGCGCGATAAATTATAAAATAAAAGATTGGGTGTTTTCTAGGCAAAGATATTGGGGCGAGCCGATTCCGATTGTGCATTGTGAAAAATGTGGTAATGTAGCCGTTCCGGAAAAAGAATTACCTTTGAAACTTCCAGAAGTAAAAAATTATGAGCCGACCGGAACAGGCGAGTCGCCGTTAGCAAATATAAAAGAATGGGTTAATACAACCTGTCCGAAATGCGGTGGACCTGCTAAGCGTGAAACTAATACTATGCCGCAATGGGCTGGATCAAGTTGGTATTTTTTAAGATATATTGATCCGCATAATGATAAAGCTTTGATTGAAAAGGGGAAAGATAAATATTGGTCGCCGGTTGATTTTTATGTTGGCGGCGCTGAGCATGCCACGCGGCATTTAATTTATGCTCGCTTCTGGCATAAATTTTTATTTGATATTGGCGTGGTAAATTATGACGAACCGTTTACCCGCTTGCAACACGTTGGTTTAATTTTAGCCGAAGACGGACGGAAAATGAGTAAGCGTTGGTATAATGTTATTAATCCTGATGAAATCGTGGAGAAATATGGCGCTGACGCGATGCGCGTTTACGAAATGTTTATGGGGCCGTTTTCCCAGCCTTGCGCTTGGAGCACTAATGGATTAATCGGCGCTAGAAGATTTCTGGAAAATGTCTATAAATTAAAAGATAAACAATTATATGATTGCCAAGCGGATAGTTATATAAAAGAGTTAGGCATGCCGCAGATGATTCATAAAACTATAAAAAAAGTTAGCGAAGATATTGAAAATTTCCGTTATAACACGGCCATCGCGCAAATGATGATTTTCGTAAATTTTGCTGTTAAATTTGACGAATTGCCGCGCGGAGTTTTTGAGAATTTTTTAAAACTTCTAGCGCCATTCGCGCCACATTTAGCCGAGGAATTGTGGGCTAGTTTAGGCAATGAAGAGTCGATTTTCAAACAAGCTTGGCCAAAATATAATCCGGATTTAGTTAAAGATGAAAATATAAATTTAGTTATTCAAGTTAATGGTAAGATTCGTGATACTATCGAAGTTTCGGCTGATATTAGCGAGGAAGAAGCAAAAAAAATAGCTTTAGAAAGTGAAAAAGTTAAAAAATGGCTTGAAGAAAAAGAAATAAAAAAAGTGATATTTGTAAAAGGAAAATTAGTTAATATAGTAATATAAAATTTATGCTTTGGATATTATTTTTGGGATTAACTATTTTTGCCTGGGGTATTAATGATGTTTTCTTTAAAGTCCTAGGTAATAGTATGAATTATTTTTTGGCAGTATTAATAATGGGGGCATTACAGGTAATTATGTTTGTACCATTTATTATTTATGTTTATTATTCAGGTGAGTTAAATTATACTACTAAGGGATTTTATATTTCCGCTTTAATGGGAATTTTACTGGGGTTAGGGACTATTTTTTTCTTTTATGCTTTTAAATATGGCGCACCCTTATCTGTGGCTATGCCCGTTTATGGTATTGGTAGCCTTATAATAGGGGTACTCGCTGGAGTTTTTATTTTTCATGAAACTATCAGCCCGACGATTTTAGCTGGTTTAGTTCTTGGAACGATCAGTATAGTTTTATTGACGGTTAAATAAAAAACACAAATTAAACGAATTATAACGAAAAGCACTGATGATTTCGTTAAGTTCGTTTTTTTATTCGTGTTTTTTTGTGTCTTATTATAGATTCGTCATCAGCCAAGTTCCGTCTGATTGTTTTTCTACATAATATTTTACTGGTATTTTATAACCACCTAGAGAAAAATAAACATCATTAGAATAAATTTTTTGATTAGCGGTTGAGCTGGTTAAGCTTGAGCCGGAAATAGTATTAGCTAGAGTAAGCCTGCCATCAGCATCAAGATAATTTAAAATATAATCAATCATTTTTTCTAGATTAGGAGAAAAGAGTTTTTTAACTTCCGTTGCGTTATTATTTCTTATATTGGCAGCTGCTTGCTCCATAATATTTGAATCATCAATCGGTTGTATTGGTGGTTGTACGGTAGTCGTTAATTGACCAATAGTTATTTGGCTTAAATCTTCATCGGTAATTCCTAAGCTTAAATTTTTCATGATAACAAAAGCATCATCAGGCCGGCCTAAAAAATATTTTTTTTGGTCAGTCGGGTTAATATACCAAGCTTCGCCATGCTTTTCTGTTTGTAAAAATATTTTTCCTAAATTTTGTCTAATAAAATTATTATCTAGTGTTAATCGCCCCGAACCAGTCGGGTTGTAATTATTATTTAATTCAACTAGATCGTTATAACCATCATTGTCAGAATCGGCTTTATTAGAATTTGTGCCTAGAGCCGTTTCTAGGTTGTTAGATAAACCGTCACCATCATCATCTGTCACACCGGAATTATTTATTATACCAATTGGTATTTTAGCTAAATTAACATTGGTAATGCCGATACCTAAACCGCACATCAATATAAAAGCTTCACTTGGTTTGCCAAGGCTGTATCTTTTTTGGTCAGTCGGATTAACATACCAAGCTTGGCCTTTAGATTGAACTTGCAATAATATTTTACCGCTTAGTCTTTCGCTAAGGCTAGCGGCGAAAATCGGTTGAACGTAAAATAAACTGATAAGAAGCAGAATTATGATTTTTATGTTTTTTGGTTTCATTCTTTTATAAAATAAGTAAACTTGCTATAATTAAGGTGGATAAATTTAATTTATAATAAAGCTTTAATTAACATTTATGAAGAAAAGATCTGTATTAAAAATAATTTTTTTGGTTTTATTTTTAGGTTTGCTTTTTTATGTAGGCATAGGTGGTTTTGATTATTATAATTGGGTTCAAACTAAAAAAGCAGTTGCGGCTAGCGGAATGCAGTTATATGCCGGAACTTTAGGTACAATAACACCTTCGTGCACTTATTCTAGCTCTGGTTGTACCTGTAGCCTTTGTAACGATTGCGGTTGCAATACTTATTCCCAGACCTTGATTACTATGGGTCAAGAGGTAAACAAGGGCGCTTTAAATCTTTGCGTTAGCGAAACCGTTCAAGTAAAAGGAACGCCTTTAATGATGGCCTCGGGAAAGCAGTTTATAGCCGGTAGTCTGACCGGTAAATGCCTTACGGCTAATGCAATTTTAGCTACACCATCTTTAGCTGCATCTAATTTTGAAAAGGTTTTATCTTTCGTTGATAAATATATTATAGCAGGTTTCAAAGATAAAATTAAATAAGGATGAATTTATTTGAACAAACTAAAGAACTCTGCCGTCTTTACGATATTAAACCTGCTCGTTCAAAAGGGCAGAATTTTTTAATTGAAGAAAAAATTTATGATGACATTGTAGAGGCAGCTGATTTAAAATCAAATGATGTAGTTTTAGAGGTCGGTCCGGGTTTAGGTTTTTTAACGGCTAAGCTGGCGAAAAAAGTTGACCGAGTAATTGCCGTTGAACTTGATGATAAATTAGCGAAAGTTTTGCGTACCGGTTTAATGGCGCAAGGAATTAAAAACATAGAAGTGGTCAATGAAAATGTGCTTGATATTACGGATAAAACCCCCCTGACCCCCCTTTTTAAGGGGGGCTCTTACAAAATTGTCGCCAACTTGCCGTATAATATAACTTCTGTTTTTTTAAGAAAATTTTTATCAGAGACTGAAAATAAACCAAAGCTAATGGTATTAATGTTGCAGAAAGAAGTGGCTGAAAGAATAGTGGCTAAACCAGGGAAGATGAGTTTACTTGCCGTGTCGGTGCAGTTTTATGCTAAGCCAGAAATAATGCAAATTGTATCCGCTGAAAATTTTTGGCCGAGCCCGGAAGTTGATAGCGCGATTATTAAAATTACACCTCATCCAACCCCCTTTAACCCTCCCTTATCAGGGGGGAGAGATAATGAAAAAGATTTTTTTAGATTAGTTAAGTTCGGTTTTAGCGCTAAGAGAAAAATGCTAAAAAATAATTTAGCCGCTAGTTTTAAAATAAGCCAAGATGAAGCCGAAAGTAAAATAGTAAAAGCCGGACTTAATTCTAAAATTAGAGCGCAAGAATTATCGGTTGATGACTGGCTAAAATTGTTTGTCTGTTTTTAGACGCTAGAAATTATTATAAAAAATAAGGTCGGTTTTTTAAATTTCGTTTTTATTATATAATGTATATATGATATCTACTGAAAAAGTTACACCAGCAAAAGTTAGTATTAATTTAAAAAGAAAAATTGCTGCTAGCGGGTGGATTATTAAAGCTCGTTGGGTTTATATGTTTGGTGTACTTTTAATAGGGTTTTTAACTAAAATTATTAGCCAATCGAATGTTGATTTTTCTTTTGTAAAAATGGGTTTATTGTTAGTGCCTTTCGCTTTGATAAATTTAGCTTTGTATTTTGGACAAAAGAATGTTGAAAAAAATTTCTCTTCTAAATTATTAACTTTAATCAACTATACTCAAATTACTTTAGAATTGTTTTTTCTTGTTATTATTATGCATGCGGCAGGTGGAATTGAAAGTATTTCCACAGTTTTCTTTTTTATGCCAGTAGTTTCCGCTTCTTTGCTCTTTGGTTCGAGAGGTTCAATTTTAATTGCTGTGATTTCCAGTCTCTTAATTAATTGTTTAGTCATTTTGGAATATTATGGAGTTGTTAGCCATGTTTTTCGTTATGGCGTGCCAACTATAGAATTTCAAAGTTTATCCATTACTCTTACTAAAACCATTACTACTTCAATTTTTTATGTGATCGTTGGGGCGTTTTCTGGTTATGGTTCTAATATGCTGTTTGAGCGTGAAAGATCGCTTGAAGAAAAAGCGTTACAATTAAATGAGCAAACTAAAAGAATGAATAAACATAGTAAAGAATTGGCTGCTGCCAATAAAGAATTAGATAATAAAGTTGCCGAGTTGGAAAGATTTCAAAAACAAACAGTAGGCAGAGAATTAAAAATGATAGAGTTAAAAAAAGAGATTATTAGTCTCAAGGAAAAAAAATAATCAAAAATAGTTATGGATATTGAAAGAATCAAAGCTATTATAATGTTTGCCCTTACTCTTTTAAACCTTTTAGCCGCTTATATGATGTGGAGAAAAGGCAAAAGTAAGGCTACTTTTCACTTAGGCTGGTGTTTTTTCTTTTATGCTTCATTATGCTTTAGTTGGGCGGGCGTATATTTTTTTCATGGTTATAAATTACTTTGGTCCAGGGCTCATTGGATAGGAGCTTTTATGCTTAGCGTTTCTTTTTTAATTTTTGTTTATTATTTTACTAACCGCACTAAGTATATAAGATTAAAAATTATTTTTTTAAACGCGATTGGAGCATTAATGAGTTATATAGCCATGACCACGCCATATTTTATGACTAGTGTTAGCCAAGATTATCCGTATCTTACTTCCGCATCTACTGGAACCTTAAACATGTTAGTGGGCAAACCTTATGTGATTTTAATCTCTTGTTTGGGTTTTTACTATTTAATTAAAGCATATTATAAAGAGTCGGGTTTGAAAAAATGGCAAATAAAATATTTTATTTGGGGAATGTTGTTATCAACCATTGGCGCTTTTGTTTTTAGTGGACTTTGGCCGCTGTTTAATCGCGGCAACAATCCTATTTCTAATGAAATGTCGCCTTATACATCAATTTTTTTAATAGTCTTTACTCTTTATGCTGTTTTAAAAAATAATTTATTTGAAATTAAGTTGGTTTTGACTGAATTATTAACCATGTTAATTGGTTTGGTTTTACTTGTGCAGGTATTTTTAGCGCAAGGCCGGCAAGCTCAGATAGTTAGTTCAATTATACTTTTTCTTTATATAATAATTGGCTATCTTTTAATTAAATCAGCTAGTCAGGAAATTATAGAAGAAGAAAAAGCTAAAAAGTTAGCTAAAGAATTAGAAGAATTGAATTTAAGCTTGGAAAAAAAAATAAATAAAAAAACCAAAGAATTGCAAGCTAAGGTCAGAGAATTAGACGAATCAAAAAAAGCTTTACTTAATATTTTAGAAGATAATACCAAGGCTCGGGTAGCTATGGAGAGGGAAAAAAATAAGACCATGGCTATTATTGCTAACTTTACTGATCCGATTATTGTTTTAGGCAAGCATTTAAAAATTAGCATAATTAATCCGGCCGCTTCCAGGGTTTTTGGTTTGACTAGCGCGGACTTGAATAAACCGGTATCTATAGACAATAAATTTAGTATTGCTAATTTTAAGTCAATTATTAAAGTAGATTATGAAATTAGGCAAATTGACAAAGATGCTAAGGGGCAAATATTTGTAGCCGAGGAAATTACCGTAAAAGGAAAAGATCAAGAATTTACATATAAGGTTATTACGGCTAAAGTATTAAGCGTTGATAATGAGTTGCTTGGCGTAATGAAAATATTTTATGACACTACTCGCGAAAAAGCCATTGATAAAATGAAATCAGAATTTATTTCCATTGCCGCCCATCAATTAAGAACCCCGCTCTCAGCCATTAAATGGGTGATTAAGATGATATTAGATGGCGATGCTGGTAAATTATCCATAGAACAGCAAGAACTATTAAATAAAGGTTATCTAAGCAATGAACGAGTTATTAGGTTAGTTAATGATTTGTTAAACGTTTCCCGCATTGAAGAAGGTAAATTTGGATTTAATTTTGAAACCGCTGATTTTAAAGAAGTTTTAAACACGGCCATAAGTAATATTGATACTTTAGCGACTAAAAATCACCAGGAACTGATTATTAAAATTCCGCCAAAACTGCCTAAAATATTTTTAGACAAAGAAAGAATAATTATGGTTATACAAAATTTATTAAG
>Ga0172380_10008871_pt1 | contig 10835 bp, 9 predicted proteins | sample Leawe162metaG_FD_119747 | JGI IMG/M metagenome (GOLD analysis project Ga0172380, IMG submission 119747) | Leachate microbial communities from a municipal landfill in Southern Ontario, Canada - Leachate well 162 metaG | ecosystem: Engineered > Solid waste > Landfill > Unclassified | place...
CATTGAAGTTATCGATCATAACCACTTGATCTCCGCGGTCCATCAATTTTTTAGCGCACGCCGAACCGATGAATCCCGCGCCGCCCGTAATGAATACTTTCATTTTTTTGTTTCGCCTTAACCTATTATACCCTAAGTCTATTAGCATAATGGAATCGTGTCAAAGCCGTTTTTGCCGCCGCTCTTGCTAAAAAAATAGGCCTAGAATATAATTGTAAGAGTAATAAGTTTAACCAAATGACAAAAAATATGGATCCAAAAACCATGAATCTCGAAGGAAAAATTGCCGGGTATGAAAAAAAGACGCTGGTAATCGCTGCGATCGTAATCATTGCGGCCGGCGCTGTTTTCTATGCCGGCGCTAAATATGAAAAACACAAGCTGAGCGCCCTAGGACTCCTCGTCAATAAATCAGCCAATAAGAAAGCAGCCGTGAATTCCATCAAAGGTATTGTGACCGCCAAAGACGACAAAAGTGTCACCATCAAAATGACTGACGGCACCACTAGAAATATCCAGTTTTCCAACAGCATGACTTTCGGAACAGATGGCGCCGGTAGCGCGGCTGATGTTTTCGTGGGAGAGCTATTAGTGATCGCCGGAGAGAACAATGCCGATGGGATTTTCACACCCACCAATATGCGAGCTTCAAAAAAATCACCTAAAGCTCCGGCGCCTCAAGAAGAAACTGCTCCATCTGCCGAGACTTCCGCTTCCGCGACAAAGACGGTTCCGACAACCGTACCCGCCCCTACGGCCAAATAATCAACTCTTGATCAAATTTAAAAATCACCCCGATAGCGGGGTGATTTTTTCATCCAAGATCTGATTGAAAAAACTAATCTGCCCTATTTTTCCAAAACACTTTTCAGATAAGTATAATATTTTTCACTGTGGCTATTCTTGTTGGTATAGTCGCGGATAATTTTTTGGCGCGCGTTCTCCCCCATCGCTTGTCTCAATTTTTCGTCTTCGACCAAGCGGCTGATCCGTTCGATCCATTCAGCTTCAGTCGCCGCCAGAAAGCCGTCCTGCCCATCGACAATCGTTTCGGAAAAAGTCTGATTTCGGACGGCCACCGTCGGAATGCCCAACACGCCCGCTTCAATGAATTTTATCTCTGATTTAGCTTCGCAAAAAGGATTTCCCGCTTCCAGAGGAACAATATTGATATCGCATTTTCGCACATTGGCATAATATTCATCGCGAGAAACACGCGGCAATATTTCGATGCGTCCGCTAAATTCATTAAGTTTATTTTCCATATCTAAAGGTCCGGCCAGAACAAGGTTCACATTCCTATGTTTTTCTAGAATTATTTTGAGGACATCTGTCACTGTAGCAAAATCCTTATTGTGAGAAAAAGTGCCGCTATAATATCCGATCCGGACAGATCCGTCCTTTTTTTTCGGCCGCGCGATGATATGATCGGCGATTTCCAATTCGCGATCGGAAAGCTTGTTTTTCACCACAAAAACTTTCTTGCTTTTTTCCTCCAGCTTAGATGCCAGAAAAGAAGTACTGGTGACACAGGTTCTGACATATGGATCATTTAGGATTTCCACGCCCAAGCCGTTTGTATACAGTTTTTTCTCAAGGTCGTTCATTTGATGGAAAAAATCCATTTTGGTAAGATATTCCGGATCAAAGATCAAATCATCTGCTTCGAAAATAATTTCTTTTTTTCCTTCTTTTATCCGACCGATCAACTTCGCGACGGCCGAGGTGAATAAGACCCTCTGGAAGATAAACACTTTGAAATCATCCGCATATTTCGGGAGCCACAAATTGTCTTGAGAAACTACGGCACATCTGAATCCATGCGATCCCAACTCCTCCGACTGGTTCAAGGAGCGATAATGCGTGACATCGCCGGAAACTCCTCCTGTTATGAACAGCACATCTCCCTGTGCCGGTTTTTTTACGACCAGAAAGAAAAAACCGGACCAACCCGAAAGCACTCGGCGACCGCCGGCAATCAAGCCTTCATGTCTGATAACACCCCTCATTTTCCCGATTTTTGTAAGTATGGATTTCATAACTCTTGATCGTGTATGCGTATTGTCTCGCAATGCGCATATGATGACTATTGGAATTCAAATTTCAAGTCATTGTTCAAGGTCTGTTCTTGATGATATTCCTTTCCATCTTTCATTTTCAGATTGACCGCTATCGGCACATTCTCTACGCCGGATTGCTTCTGGATGAGTAAACGATAATTGGAAACATCAAAGTTCTCCGGCAACTGATAGACAATAGACGCATCCGTCTCATCACCGATCAAAACGTGACACATAAAGCCGAAATAGGTCTTGCCAAACTCATCGCCGGCAGTGATCTTACTGACCATATGATTGCTTACGAAAGTCGAACCGAGCGGCGCATAGACCCGCAGATAGGAATGGTAGTCACTGGTGCGCCAATCGCCGCGCGGGGCCGTGTTCTTATATCTAATGTTGAGCGTCACCGTCGGACGATCAGTGGTCATATCGATGTTATAGACAACTTCACGTTTCATATAATAGTCGGTCTTGAGCGCGCCCATATTGGCATCCACCATCATCAAGTAATCTGAATTCCAGTCTTGACTGACTTTTCCATCCCAATGGACACTTTCCGCGGCTGCTTGCAACCCGCTATCTTTGAAATTGACCATAATATTGCGATTTTGGAATTCTTTGTGCGCCAGATCCGCTATTTTAGAGATGTTTCCCAGACTGAAAAGCTTGCTGATCAATATCGGTGCCAGATCTTTCATAATATTTTTCCGATTTTGCGTATCCACTCCCGGATTGTCCAAATAATATTTTTCCACGTATTCTTCCAGCTTGAGAGCGCCATCCGTGCCTGAAAAAGTAATGTTATATCCGGGAACAGTCACGGGTCCCGTGAGGTTGAGCACGTCATTGAAAACGTCCGTATTCACGGCGATCACGCCGTCGAAATCAGAGGCTCGTCCGGACAAGCGGTAGAAATATTTGGCTTTTTCCACATTGGTCGGAAAATCAGGTGAGAAATTAGAGTCGCGGAATTTCCAACTCTTGAGACCGAGCATCCGTACGATCGGATATGGCGGCGTGACTTTGGCAGTTATCCTTTGATCGAGCAGATTGGCATCCTCCACGAAAGTGGATTCCACGTTTCCATTTTTGACCTTGATCACCGCGTATTGGCCTAAAAAACCTCCTCCCGGCCGGAGTTCCATATTGTTCTGCAACATAACCATAAAAGTCCTGGTTTGATTGTCATTTTTTGTGAAAGCTTGCACCAAAGTGTTCATCACATCCAATTCTTTTTTTTCATCGGCGGGAATCGGCAAGAAATTGGACAGCTTGTTGAGCGCCGCCAAAGATTTTATCCCAATAACACTCTTGTTGGAACGGGCGAAATTGAACAGGAAAATCCCGCCGCCGACAACAATCAGCACAATAGCTGTAATGATTATTTTTTTCTTGCTCCAATCCTTGACCGATCCGATAAAAAAATCTTTCATCTTCGAGATACCCATAAAAAATATTTGAGCAAGAAAAAATCGCTATAAAAAAGCTAGATTCCCCGCGCAGACGCGTTTATTTTACACTTTTATATTTTAGATTAAAAAACGGATATTGGCAAAGGGACATTTTAGGACTATAATGACTGTAATGAAAAAGCTGAACATTATGAAAAAAATAGACAATATAACCCCATTTTCCCTCTTTGGAATTATACTGATCGTTTTTGGTTGGCTGGCGTTTTTTTTGGCTGTCACAGGACTGTTCCGAAGCTGGATCGTCATTTCTTCAGCTGTGATCCTTGCTGCGGCTTTTGCCTATTACGTCTTTACGCTCCGGCGCAAAAAATTCCACCTCAGTCAAGATTTTTCGCTGGCCATAATTTTTTCATTCGTAACGATTATCATTTTTTCCTATTTTACCGTGCCGACCATCTTCACCGGCCGCGATCAAGGGTCCCTGTCCGGAGCCGCCATCAGCTTGGTCCAAAATCATAGCTTGAGATCCAGCTTCCCAGCTGAATATCAATTTTTCAAAATTTATGGCGCGGGTGCCGCTCTCAATTTCCCCGGCTTCTATTACACCGAGGAAGGCGCTTTAGTCTCTCAATTCCCGCTGGGCTATACCGCTTGGTTGGCGGCTTTCTACGCCATTTTCGGACTCTCCGGCCTTACGATTGCCAACGCTTTTTCTTTTTTTCTCTTTTCGATCTCTTTCTATGCCGTGGCCAAAAACTATCTCGAATCAAAATCAGCCCTCGTTACCTTGGCTCTGGTTTTCAGTTCTTTTGTTTTTTCTTGGTTTTTCAAATTCACCTTGAGCGAGAATCTGGCCTTGGCCTTGCTCTGGTTCGGACTTGCGCAGTTCCTTCTTTTCTGGAAAGAAGAAAGCCGTCTGAATTTTTTCGGTTTCCTGCTTTCTTTCGGTTTTCTCCTGTTTGTCAGGATTGAAGCCATCGCCTTTCTGGCTATCGCCCTTTTCCTAATTTTCTTAAAATACGAGAAAAAAATACCCGCGATCAAAAAATTGTTTTTCCGGCGGGAAATTTTGGCGATCATAACCTTGGTCATAATCGCTTTTTTCGCCAGTCTTTATGTCAATAGCGCCTTCTATACCACCCTCGCTAAAGGTTTTCTCAATTCCTTCAATTTCTACAAAGCCGACCCGACTGAGACAGCTCCCTATCCGCTGGCTGGCACCTTCTATCTTTTGTGCGTTTTTGCCGCCTACGCCGTTCTGACCTATGTCATCCTAGCTCTGATTGCGTTTTTCTATTTCCTGAAGAAAAAAGATTTTAAAAAACTTCTCCCTTATTTCATTCTCTTGCCGGTTTTTTTCTATCTAATAAACCCTAGCATCTCACTGGATCATCCGTGGATGCTCCGCCGATATGTCTTCGCGCTCATTCCTTTGTGCATCCTTTACTCCGCTATTTTTCTGACGCATCTTCTGAAAAAAGATCAGTTTTTTTACATTTTTGCTTTTTTTCTCTTCCTCACTAATATGATGATTTTTTTTCCTTTTCTCGGCGTGCGGGAAAATCCGACCCTTTTGGCCCAGATAGAAAAATTGAGCCTGAACTTCCAAGACAACGATCTGATCTTGGTGGATCGGAACGCTACGGGAAACCCTTGGGCGATGATGACGGGACCGATGAACTTGATCTTCAAAAAACAAGCGGTTTATTTTTTCAATCCGGCCGATCTGAAAAAAATAGACCTGTCACAATTCGAAAAAGTCTATCTCATAATTCCCGATGACAGTTTGGCTTTCTACCGAGAAAATGGGTTCTTGAATAATTTTATAACCATTAAGAATTATTCCTTGGAAAATTTCAGCCTGAATGAAACAGATCAGCCCAGAAAAGAACGTTACGCCAATCCCGTCCTTATTCCGCCCTATTTCAAAAACTACATCTATGGTAGTATCTACATGTTAAAACAAGACTAAGCCAGCCGCCCCTATGTTCGATCTGACCGAAGAAATCCAACTTGAGCCAGAAGACAGAAGATTATACAGGAAGCTCCAAGTTTCTCTCTATCTGTTCGCGTTCATTTTAGCACTCTATCTGAGCTATCTCATCATCTTTCCTCACAAATATTTTTCTTTTTCCTTCCTCAATCCGGCCAGTAGCCAGAACAACATTTCTATTACTCACTTCACGGATGAAGCTGCCCCGCAGAACGGGAAAATCACCGGCGGCAATGAATTATATTTCGATACCGACATAAGCGGCGATTTTTCCAAAGCTCTCATCACCTTGAACCTGAACGGCGCTTCGGAAAAACCGTCAGCCGCCTCAATTGCCGTCAGAAGGTCCTATCAGGCTTTTATGTACAACCTCGGCGATCCGATCGGATGGCGCAATGGTTCTCTTCTCAAATATAACGGCACCTATTATATCATTTCTGATTCCGATCTGCGAAAATTTTCCACTGCCAATATCCCCGTGACATTAGGCTATAGCGAAAAAAGTTTTCGCGAAGTTTCAGCCGAAGAATTGACATACAACCCGCTCGGCGCGGATATCGCCGCCGCGGATTCTTATCCCAACGGCGCCCTTTTCAGAATCGCAGATAATTATTATATTATGAACGGCCAGAGACTTGAAAAATTCGTGAGCGACCAAGCCTATCTGTCGAAATACGATCCATCAGCGGCCCTGATGAAAGATACAAGTTTTCTCAATGATCATCCCATCTCTGATGACCTAGTCGGTTTTTCGGATGGCACACTGATCGCCAATGGCGGATCCGTCTTCATCGTCAGCAATGGCAAGCTCCTGCCTGTAGACAATGTTCAGACTTTTGCCGGCAAAGGCTACAATTGGAACGACGTCCTGAATGTGGGAGAAGATGAGATTGCCATCTATCAGAAAGATAAATTGTTCAACATTAAAAGTCCGCATCCAAATGGCACCATCTTCAAAACCTCTGAAGATTCGAAATATTATATCGTGGAAAATGGGAAGAAACATCTCTTGCCGAGCGAGGGCATTGCAGCTTCTTGGCTCAAAAAAGAACCCATAATGGTTTCCGAAAAAGCGCTGGAAATCTACGCCCGCTGCACTTTCAAGAAAAATCTTTGGAACACTTCCAATTATTCCTGTGAAATCCCCCTCGACAAGTTTTCCGATCTGATCGGCTTCAACTATGAATTCAGCCTGGCGAGCGATACCGATATCCGGATGGACTCCCTGAGCGTCGATTACAAGAAAAACGTCAACAAGAAAAACTTCAAATCTTTCGCGATCGGTCTGTATAATTCTATCTTAGGAACCTATGCGCCTACCCAGCCCAACTAAAAATAATCTGCTCATATTTTATAAGCTGCTTGGGGATCTGCTGTTTTTGCTGTTGGTTTTTTTCACGCTGGCCCTCATCGCCGACGGGCTGCTACTAGGAATAGTTTCTTCGCATATCAGTTTTTTGAAAATCATCGTCATCATCACCCTCGGTCTAGCGGCTTTCTATGCGACAGGCTATGCGGCCGACGTCAGGTTGGCCGAGGAACACCCGAACAAAAAAACCACCATCTTTTTGACGGTGGTGGTGGCAATCCTGATTTTTAACAGCCTTTTCAAGATCAATCATTATCTGGCCCTCTTCATCCTGCTTGTCACACTAGTCTGCATCTTCTTCCTCAATAAGCTTTTTTTCGAAAAACTGTCTTAATGTGAAACGCTGCTCACTTTGACGGCAGTCCTATAGCGCAACGCTCTTCAAACATTCCAGCGTTTCGTGGGCACACTTTTCCCAAGAGAATTTTTTGATCTGTTCTTTGCCTTTGGCGATCAGGTCATTTTTCAAGTTTTCGTCGGCTAAAATATTTTTCAACTTATCGGCCAGCTGAGACTCGTCTTCGCCGGAAAAGTATAACGCGGCGTTTCCGGCCACTTCGGGCAAAGATGAATTATCAGCGCAGACCACCGGCACGCCGGCCGCATATGCTTCCAGGACCGGAATACCAAAACCTTCGTAGAGCGACGGGAAACAGAAAATTTCCGTGCCGCGCATCAGATGGCCAATGTCTTCGAATTTTATCCGGCCGGGCGTTATGATGTCTTTTTTATACGGGCTCTTTTCAATCTGTTTGAATACATCTTCCCACAGCCAAGCTTTTTCGCCGGCCAAAACTAACTTTAGATCAGCCGTGCCTCGATCTGATTTTATTTTTTCAAAAGCCGATATCAACACGGCTAAATTTTTCCGAGGCTGGATAGCGCCCAAGTATAAGATATATTTCCCGGATATGTTCAAGTCTTTTTTCAGCGCCGTCTCGGCCGGCAAATTACGCTCGCAGGCGAACATTCCCTGATCAAAACCGTGATAGATGACTACAATTTTTTCCTCTTTGATGTGGGGATAAAATTTCAGGATATCTTTCTTGGAAGATTCCGAAATGGTGATGATCTTGTCACACCGGCCAATCGCCAGTCCGGCCAAAAAATTCAGCTTCCAAAGTTCTTTCCGCGTGAAACATTCCGGAAAATATTTGAAAGCCAAGTCATGGATGGTCACTACGGTCTTCAGCTTGCCGGACCGGAAATACGGGATGTTATGCATCGGCATCCACAAAACGTCCGGTTTTTCCCGCCAGATGGCCGAAGACAGCCGGAGTTGCGTCCAAAAAATCGGCCAAGCTTTCTTGATGACCTTGTAGTTGGGAAATTTCGGCGGCGCCAATTCGGGATTGAAATTATTTTTGTGATAGATCAAAAACTCACTGGTCGGATCCATCTGCCCGAAATATTTCAGAAGATTTTTGATATAGACGCGCGTACCGTCGATCCTGGCATGATCCAGATCGGCCGCTTGAATAGCAATTTTCATGTTCTATTTTTGTGATTTAACAAACTCATCCAAGATATCTTTCAGTTCATCCCTGTCCGAAGCGTAGGTCAGAATAGTTTTCAAATAATTGGCTGGGTCACCCGTCGTCAGCCATTGGCCGTCCTTGATTTCCTTGGCCAGAAAAACACCGCCTCTTTTGATATATTCCTTGATCGCATCGGTCACCCAAAGTTCATTGCCCTTTCCTAGGCTCGTATTTCTCAAGATGTCGATTATTTCTTGGTTCAAGATATATCGTCCAAATCCGGCCAAGCGGGAAGGTGCTTCTTCAATGGATGGTTTCTCAATGATGTCTTCCATCTGATTGGTCCCTTCTTTCAGTTTGACTATTCCGTATCTGACAACATCTTTTTGCTCGACCTCTTGCACACCCATGATCAGATTGCCTGTTTTTTCATAATCCTCCACCATTTGTTTGGTAAAAGAAGTTTTCGATTTCACCAGGTCATCTCCAAAGCAAAACACAAAAGGTTCATTATCCACCAGGCTGGCGGCTGACAAAATCGGCACTCCGTTGCCGTACGGTCCCTTTTGCCTAACATGCACAAAATTAGCCATCTCGGCTATACTCTCAATCATTTCAGCCAAGCTATCTTTGCCATTTTTTCGCAAATCAGCTTCAAGCGCCACACTATGATCGAAATGATCTTCCAGTGGTTTTTTGTCCCATCTGGTGACAAAAATTATGTCCTCGATCCCCGCTTCGACCAACTCTTCCACCACTAATTGGATGATCGGCTTATCCACGATCGGCAACATTTCCTTCGGCATCGATTTTGTAGCTGGCAAAAGCCGCGTGCCCGATCCCGCCACTGCGATGATCGCTTTTTTGATTTTCATACGCTTATATTTAACGAATTAATTTAATCTTTTTTTGGCCAAAATCTTCAACTCTTCATTGAATTCCACAATGGCTCGGTCGATGATCGGATCGAAATTTTTGTACAATTTCTTGTTTTTGGCGATATTGCCGGCTTCGAGCAACGAATCGAATGTGCCGGCATCCATCCATTCTCCCTTGATTTTTTTGACTTTCAGTTCGTCCAACTGGAGATAGGCATTATTGACATCCGTAATTTCAATCTCCCCGCGGGCGGAAGGTTCCATCGTTTTGGCAATCTGTACGACTCGATGATCATAGATGTAAGCACCCGTCACGCAAAAATTGCTTTTGGGTGCCAGCGGCTTTTCTTCTATGGAAATGACCTTGCCACGCCGGTCGAACTCGACGATTCCGAACCGTTGCGGATCAGCAACTTCCTTGGCAAAAATCATCCCGCCGCCGGAAAAATCTCGGATCGATCCGGAGATATCATCTTCAAAAATATTGTCGCCCAAAATCATCGTCACATTGCTCCGCCCGATGAAAGATTCTCCCAAAATAAAAGCGTCCGCCAGGCCACGCGGCACGCGCTGCACTTCGAAATACATATTGATGCCGAATTTTTTCATGGTCGATCCAAGAAGATTCAGGTATTGCCCGCTGTGCTCCGGCGCAACGATCATCAAGATGTCTTTGATGCCGGCTTTGATGAGCATATTCAATGGATAGAAAATCATCTGCCTATCATACACCGGCAAGAGCTGCTTCGAAGTGGTGGCGGTCAAAGGAAAAAGCCTCGTCGCCGTCCCGCCCGACAGAATTATACCTTTCATCCTATGGCTTTTTTTTACAAGTTCCATTTTAGAAAGTCATTAGACCGGATCTTATTTCTTATACAACGGAAATCTTTTGCACAGCCTTTTGACATCCGCGCGCACTTCTCCAATTTTTTTATTTTTGCCTATAAATTTTCGGAAGTCCGCCATCACTTTTTTTATATCTTCTTTATCCGCCGGAAATTTGAAAGCTTCGATCTCCACCATAACATCCGCGATGAAGTCGCCGATTTTTTCCATTTCTTTCTCTTTCATCTTGCGCACCGTGATGAACGGTACGCCGAGGCGCACGCCGCTGGGGTAGTATGGAGAAGACGGATCCGACGGAATGGTGTTCTTGTTGAGCGTTATTCCGGCCGCTTCCAATGCTTCCTGCAAGAACAATCCCCGGCCTTTCCCGCAATCGATGAGCATCATATGATTGTCCGTACCATTGCTCACTAATTTAACTCCCCTTTGCATGAGTTTCTTGGCCAAGGCCTTGGCATTTTTCACCACTTGAAAAGCATACTTTTTAAATTCCGGTTTCAATGCTTCGCCAAGCGCCACGGCCACCGCCGCGGTCTGATGATCGTGCGGCCCGCCTTGCAAGCGCGGGAAAATGGCTTGGTCAATCTTTTTGGCCAGTTCAGGATCTTTCTTGAGGCCTTTTTTCGTCACCATAATCATCCCACCCCGCGGTCCACGAAGAGTCTTGTGCGTGGTCGTGGTGATGACATGCGCGAACGAGGCCGGACTTTTATGCGCGCCGGCAATCACCAATCCTGCAATGTGCGCAATGTCCGCCGCCAAGTACGCTCCGACACTGTCTGCGATCCTAGACAATTCC
>Ga0172380_10008872_pt1 | contig 10835 bp, 9 predicted proteins | sample Leawe162metaG_FD_119747 | JGI IMG/M metagenome (GOLD analysis project Ga0172380, IMG submission 119747) | Leachate microbial communities from a municipal landfill in Southern Ontario, Canada - Leachate well 162 metaG | ecosystem: Engineered > Solid waste > Landfill > Unclassified | place...
AATAGCAGAATCAACTTTTGGTTGAGGATAGAAAACTGTACTTGGTACTTTAAAACAAAATTCTGTTTTTGTGTAATAATCTAAAAAAACAGTAGGAATCCCATATTCCTTGCTATTTGGTTTTGCTGCGAATCGCTTTGCTACTTCATACTGGACCATAAGAACTGTGTCTTGTATTCGTTCTCTTTCTTCTAATAATTTGAATACAATCGGTGACGTAATATTATATGGAATATTCCCTATAATCCTAATTTTTTGGTCAGTTTTAATAAATTGGAAAATGTCTGTTTTAAGAAAATCCATATTTAGTATAGTCAGAAGAGGGAATTTTAATTGAAGTTCTTCAATTACTCTAAAATCAATTTCCACTGCATAAATTTTAGCACCTGATTTTATTAATTCTTCGGTTAATGCACCTTGCCCTGGTCCAATTTCTAATATTATTTCGCCTTGCTGAGGATTAAATTCTTCAATTATTTTTGTTATAATATTTTTATCTACGAGATAATTCTGTCCGAATCTTTTTAGTGGTGCGATTTTGCTCATAATTAACTATTTAATAATATTTTTGGGGGTTATAGAATATGTTTATAAATCAAATATTGCGTAAATTAAATTAAAGAACAAATGGAATTTATAAATGACTGCTTTTGAGCTCTTTTTTCTTTTTGGATTATGCTTATATCTGATTCAATTATTTGTATTTACTATTGGTGCGAGTGCAAAATACAAAAAAATAAAAGAAAAAGATTATCCCAGTGTCTCATTGATTGTTGCCGCGAGGAATGAGGAATCGAATATTGTTGATTGCCTTCAATCATTAGAGAAGTTAGAATACTCTGATAATAAGTTGGAGATTATAATAATAAATGACCACTCAACAGATAATACAGGGGCTTTAATTGATGAATTTATAAAAGGTAAGGAACGATTCAAATGTTTTATACCGACAGAGCCAATAGGTCATCTTAAGGGAAAAACGAATGCTTTGGCTTATGCAATTAAAAATAGTATTGGTGAAATAATTCTTACAACGGACGCCGATTGCCGGGTTAATCCTAATTGGGTAAAAACCATAGCTTCTTATTATCAGGAAAATGTTGGATTTGTAGGAGGTTATACTTATCAAAAAGCAGATACAATTTTTGGTGGAATGCAGGGAATCGATTTCCTTTATCTTTTAACGGTTGGTGCAGGAGTGATGAATATAGGTAAACCCTCCGGTTGCATTGGCAATAATATGTCCTTTAGAAAAAAAGCTTATGACGAAATTGGCGGTTACGAAAATCTTCCATTTAGCATTACAGAAGATTTTAATTTGCTTAAAGCAATCCATAATTTGAATAAATATAAAGTTATTACTCCAATCGAACCCGATATATTAGTTGTTTCAGAGCCATGTCCAACATGGAAGACCCTTTACTGGCAGAAGAAAAGATGGGGTGTGGGCGGTATGAAAAATGATTGGTTCGGTTATTTTACGATGCTTGGCGGCTACCTCTCGCATATAGCGCTTATCTTATTGCCTTTCTTTTTCACTCCTCTATCGTTATATTTGGCGGCTTCTAAAATTATGCTTGATTATTTCTTTATTAGTCCTGTTTTTACTAAAATGAATCTGAAATTGAAATTAAGCCATTTTTTAGCATTTGAATTATATTTTATTATTTATGTACTGATATTACCATTTATTGTTTTACCAAATAGGAAAGTAATGTGGAAAGGAAGAGAATTTTAGTTTTTTCATTTTTTGTTTTTTTTATATCGTTTTCAAGTTCTTATGCACAAAGTAAAACTGATTTATTCCCAAGTGAATTAAATATACAACCATATACGGCAAATTTTCTTGAACCAAAATTGGGTTTTGTTTTCCAACTAAATAGAAACGAACTTCGTCTAGATATAGGCAATTCACTTGATATTCTTCATGTTAATAATTCTAATAGCACTTTATCATTTGGAGCTGATTTATTTACATATACAATGCTCCGTGGCGAAAAAGATTTTCATTTCCCAGTCGATGCTGTTGATTATCTATTCGGATTTAATTTTGGATATAAATTAAAATTAGAAAATAATCGTGAAGCAGGCGCTCGAATTAGGGTAAGTCATATAAGTGCTCATTTTGTCGATGGTCATTTTGATGGGATTAATCATCAATGGCGGGACGGCAAAACTCCACGTGTTTTCAGCCGAGAATTTATTGAGTTTATTCCTTATTATAAATTTAATAGTCTAAGGGTGTATGGGGGATTCACATATTTAATTCATGTTGATCCTATATTTATAGGCAAAGATATTTATCATGCAGGATTCGATTTTTTTGATAATAAAAGAATTAGCGAAAATATTACTCCATTTGCTGCTTATGATCTCCGTATTGGAGATATTAATGGGTATAATGCCAATCATACAATAAGTATTGGCTTAAAGTTTGGCAAACCGCAAGGAAAGGGATTTTCTATCTATTTGAATTATTATAACGGAATGAATATTCATGGCGAATATTTTGATTCGAAAAAAGAGTATTCGGCACTTGGGTTTAATTTAGACTTATAATGAAAAAAGATTCTATTTATATAAATATCGGTTTAGTGATTGTAACATTTATCACTACTACAATCGCTGGAGTAGAATGGACAACCGGTAAAATGGGACCATATGAATTTACAGAATTGGCAAAGGGTCTTCCATATTCACTTTCGATTATATTTGTTCTCGGAGTTCATGAGTTCGGACATTATTTCGCAGCAGTGTATCATAAGGTGAAAGCAACTCTTCCGTATTTTATTCCATTCCCTCCGATTCCGGGATTTTTCAATTTCGGGACGATGGGTGCTGTAATTAAAACTAAACAAGTAATTCCTAATAATAAATCAATGTTTGATATTGGTATTTATGGTCCTCTTTCTGGTTTTATTGCATGCTTAATTTTATTGGTTTATGGTTTTACTCACCTTCCATCGATTGATTATCTTTTAGCTATTCATCCCGACTATTTTTCGCCTGAATATGGAACTAAAGGCGCAAATTTAATTTTCGGGGATACATTACTTTTTTCTTTACTTAGAAATTTATTTATTGCACCCAATACATTTATTCCCCCCATGAGTGAAATTTATCATTATCCATTTTTATGTGTTGGTTGGTTTGGTCTTTTTGTTACTGCTATGAATTTAATTCCAGTGGGGCAGTTAGATGGCGGTCATATAATTTATAGCATGTTCGGGAATAAGATACATGAAGCTATCGCCAGTATTTCTTTGATAATATTATTATTCATTGGGGCGCTTGGTATTGTGGATACATTTTTGGAATTGCATATTAGTTTCGGCTGGACGGGCTGGCTTTTATGGTCATTTATACTTTATTTTTTTATTAAAGTAAAACATCCACCGGTTCCTTATTTTGAGCCATTGGATATAAAACGAAAAATTCTTGGATATATAGCAATTTTAATTTTCTTTCTCTCATTTTCTCCTACTCCGTTTATTATAATAATAAATTGAGGGATTATTTATACACTTGACATTAAAAACAAAAGGGTATTATTTTACCATATTAATTTTAAGGAGAAAAGCGAGAGAATCTTTATACTTTATTTATAACTAATTTACGAGTGATGAAGTTGATCAAAAGGTTCTCAATAATAGCTCTTTTCATTGCAGCTCTACTGTTTTATGCCTGCGAAGAAATCCCTTCCGAAGTAATCGATAAAGATTTTACCGGTTTTTCCGTAGTAGAATTACAATCTCCTGATAGGTTTACATACGCTTCTACTGACTCTAATATTACAGCTTCTGCAAAAATTGAAAACAGTTCTAATATTAAAGAAGTCTATATGAATATCTTATCGAGTAATGGTGATAAAATAGTTGCTGAAAAAGTAATTATGAGTGATAACGGAGATATGGGTAAAAATAAAGACCTGAAAGCGAATGACGGTATCTATACTGCTTATGCTCCAATGAAAAAATCTTTTTCTTCAGGTAACTACAATTTGCAAGTTTACATTACAGATAATTCTAGTAATACGAAAAAAATGATTTCAAAGCAGTTTTATTTTGATAATAGTCAAAATAATGCTTCTCCGGTGATATCTGACGTTGTATTGGATCAATCGGTATTTAGAGGACAGTCATTTATTTTCTCTGTTAAGGCATCTGATCCAAATGGTTATGATGATTTGCAATTTGTTTATTTTAAATTATATAGACCTGATAATAGTATGGTAGATCCGGGTAACGGATTAGGATTTTTTGTAATGAATGATTTAGGAAATAAAGATGTATTTGGAGATGAAATTTCGGGAGACGGGGTCTTTTCATTTAAAAACTCATTTAGTGCTACAACAACAGTTGGCACTTGGCGATTTGAATTTCAAGCAAAAGACAGAAACGGTGCAGTCAGTAATATTATTTCACAAAATATGGAGGTGAAGTGATATGAAAAAATTATTTTTTATTATTCTAATAGCATCAGTTTCTTCAGCGCAAAAACTGCCAACAGATTTTGATCTTTCAAATAGATTAAGCAAAGTAGAAGATGCTACACCACTTAGTAACGTAATAGAAAGAATCTCCATAATAGGAGATACTATTTTAGTTGGTACCTCTAAAGGACTTTCTGTTAGTTTTGATAAAGGAGATTCGTGGAAAAATTTCTATAATGATGAAGTTTTTAGAAATGAAAGTGTTTCAGCAGTAGGATATGATAGTGGAACTATTTGGGCAGCTACTTGGCATTTTGAGAATATTGCTGGTTCAGATATAGCTACCGGCTCTGGTCTTCGTTATTCAAAAGATAAAGGGAATAGTTGGATAATTATACCACAACCTATTGACGATCCGGGTGATTCATCAATTGTATATGGAATTAATAGAATAAGAGCTTTACCGGTTACAACCGAGAAGCAGAATTTTATACGGGACTTAACTTTTTATAACAACACAATTTTTATAGCGACTAATGCAGGTGGAATAAGAAAAAGCAATGATGACGGGAAAACATGGCAACGTGTTGTTCTACCGCCCGATAATTTAGATAGAATAAAACCTACTGATACACTAAGCTTTTCTTTACAGCCGGTAGCCGGTGCCTTTGGTAAGGAAGCAAATTTAAATCACATTGGTTTTTCGCTTCTTACAGCATCAACCGGATGGATCTATGCAGGTACTGCCGGTGGGATTAATGTCTCTGATGATGGAGGAATTTCCTGGGTTAAATTGAATAACAAAAATCAAGATGAACCGATCAGCGGTAATCATATTCTTGCAATTGAAGAGAATCCATTAGATAAATCAATTTGGGCAGCCACTTGGAAAGCAGAAGGTGCTGCTGAATTCTGGGGAGTTAGTCAATCCGAAAATGGGGGAATAAGTTGGAATAATTATCTTGAAGGTGAAAGAGTTCTCGATTTTGGTTTTTCTAAAAATTCTGTTTTTGTTGCTTCTCAAGAAGGTTTATTCCAATCTGATGATAAAGGACGGACATGGTTTTCGGCTCCTGAAATTATTGATATAGAAAAAAACATACTTCTGGATACAAAAAATTTTAGAGCTCTCGATACTTACGAAAATTCGGCGAATAATATACTATGGATAGGGACTTTAAGCGGTTTAGTAAAATATGAAATAAGCACATCATTATGGAATGGTAAATGGGATATATTATTGTCTTCAGGTGTGGCAGCGACTGCAAATAGTTCATTTTCATTCCCAAATCCATTTTCGCCTGATTCTAAAAAAGCTAATATAAAATATTCCATTAACCAAGATGGAGATGTAACAATAAGGATATTTGATTTTGGCATGAACTTAGTCAAAACAGTTTTGCAGAATGCTTCTCGAAGAGGAGGTATTGATTTGATTGATACTTGGGATGGAAGAGATGAATCGGGAAGAATAGTTACTAATGTAATTTATTTTTACCGAATTGAAACAGGCAGTGGCGATCCTATGTACGGAAAAATTTTGGTGATACTATGATAAAGAAAATTTTTGCTGTAATATTTCTATTTGCAATTATAGTTTCGGCTCAGCCTAAATATTCGGAAATATCGGGAATGGCAGGATCATTTAGTAGAATGGGGTTTGGTGCTCGCGGAATTGGAATGGGTAATGCACTTTCAGCGATTACTTCAGGACATCTAAGCTCATACTATAATCCTGCATTAGCTCCATTTCAAATAGATAATTCGTTCCAGACTTCATATTCATTTTTGTCATTAGACCGTACTCTTAATTTTATCAGTTTTACGAAGAAATTCGAAATGGGCAAAAGCAGAGGTGATACATCTAAGTCAAGGTCTGTCGCTGGTTTAAGTGCCGGTATTATAAATGCGGGTGTAAGTAATATCGAACTAAGAGACGGACAAGGTAACAAATATGACGAAGTTTCTACTTCGGAAAACCTTATTTATGTCTCTCTTGCAAATCGGTTTTCATCAAAATTAGCAATCGGACTTACATTTCGATTTTATTACTTCAAGCTCATTGAAGATTTAAGCGCATCATCCCTTGGTTTTGATTTAGGGGCTTTATATTCACTTACAGATAGGATTAACGTATCGCTTGTTCTTTCTGATATTAACAGCAAATATAAATGGGATACAGGAACACTATATGGAGCTAATGGAAATAATACAGATAATAAATTTCCATTATCAAAGAAAATCGGTATATCATATAATATGCCTGAATATAAACTTGTTACAGCATTAGAATTAGAGAGTTATAATAGTTCAACAACATTTGTAAGGGCAGGAGCAGAATATTTTATTATTGATGAACTTGCTCTTAGAGGTGGAATTGATAAAATGAATATAAATAATAGCGATTTCCCAATGCGTCCTTCGTTTGGTTTTTCTTATTTTTATACAATTAATAAATTAGTTATTGGTGTTGATTATGCTTTCGCAATCGAACCATATTCAACTCATGATCAACATATTTTAGGAATTAATTTTAAGTTTTAGTCTATGAAAAAATTATTAGTAATAATGTTAGTAAGTGCTTCAATTACATTTGCACAAAGCGCAGGGGCAACCGGATTATCGTTTCTGAAATTAGGAAGTGGTGCAAGAAATATTGGTATGGCAGATTTCGGCTCACTTAATGGAAATGATATTTCAAATTATTTTTATAACCCGGGATTAATTGCTCTAAATAATACAACTCGACTTTCATTTACGCATAATCAACAATTGCTTGATCTTGGTTCGAGTTCAATTTCAGTTGCTTCAAGTGTTTGGGGACTCCCATTAGCATTAAATGTGAACACTACTTCTGTTGATAATATTGAAGTTAGAAATCAAGCTGGACCAGCAACTGCAACATTCAATGCTAATTATTTCGCTGCAACTTTAGGAAGTGGTTTTCGTTTTGATGATAATCTTTCATTTGGTATCGCAGTTAAATTTATTTACGAAGAAATGTTTAATCAGGATGCTTCGGGACTTGGATTTGATTTCGGTGCTGTATATTCGGGAGCAGTAGAAAATCTCTCTCTCGGTGCATCAATTAGAAATATTGGTTCAATGAGTGAGCTTGCAAAAGAGGCAACTAAATTACCTTCTGATTTCAGACTTGGTGGCGAATACTCATATCCAATCGAATCTGCTAAATTAAATCTTATTGGTCTTGCAGGTTTTCAGAAATATTTAGAAGAAGATGAATCTCATATACACACGGGATTAGAAGTAATATATGATAATTTTTTTGCCCTTAGAGGCGGCTATATCTCCGGTTATGATTCAAAGAGTATTACTTTTGGATTTGGAGTTGAATGGAAAGGATTTAAGATTGATTATGCTTATGTTCCTTTTGAATATGGGCTTGGTGATAATAGTTCATTTACGGTTGCATATAAATTTTAAATACACGAAATTATTTTTAACAAACTAATAGATATTAATAGAGATACTCATGGAAATTATTTCTTATAGTCCGGAATGGAAAGAAAAGTGGGATAAGTTCGTTGAAAAATCTAATAACGGCACAATGTTCCAAAAACAGAAATTTTTTGATTACCATACACCAGGGAAATTTAAATTCAATCACTTGATGTATATTCATAAAGGGAATATTGCGGCGGTAATACCCGGAGCAGTAGTAAATGGTGGATCTTTTGAATCTCCGATAGGTGCTAGTTATGGTTCGATTGTAACAAACGATGTTAAGTTCGCTGAAGCATTAGAATTTGTTCAAATGCTTATCGATTATGGGAAAAAAAATAATTGGAAAGATATCTGCTTAACTCCCGCTCCAATGATATACGAAAAACACCAAAATCAGAATCTTGATTTTGCTATGCTTTGGTCTGGTTTCTCATTCAAACTTCATTATATATCAAGTGCAATTAAGCTCGATAAAAATGAAGATATACTCCAAAGATGTTCCCCTACAATTAGAAGAAACGTAAGAGGTTCATTAAAAAATAGTGATGTTACGGTTGAGATTAATGAGAGATACGATCAATTTTATCCCATATTGTTGGAAAATAAAGCTCGACACAACGTTAAGCCGACTCATAGTTTAGAGGATTTAATTAAGTTAAATGAATTAATGCCCGATAAACTAAAATTATTTATGGTATATTATAAAGGTGAACCGATCGGTGGGTCATCGATGTTTTTTCCAAATAAAACAGTCGCACTTTGTTTTTATAATATGCTTCGTTATGATTTTGCTGAACTCAAGCCAATTCAAAGAGTGATGTATGAGATTTTAAAATACTCAACTGATAACGGGTACGACTATGTAGATATTGGTGTTTCTCAAGATACTAAAGCAGAAAATCCTATGACACCAAGTATGAGTTTAATAGAATTTAAAGAAAAGTTTGATGCTAAGACTACTATGAGAAATACCTTTTATATAAAATTATAATACGACTTATGAACAAAAGAATTTGTATAGCGTTCTTAGGAAATGCCTATCATGATTCACGTATAACTAATTTATGCGATTCATTAAAAGAGGATGGATTTTCAGTTTCGGTAATTTCTTTTGATTGGCGTACTATATCAGAGAACCAATTTCATAAAGATATTAAAATCTTCAAACTCGACAGAAGCAATCGTATCTCCTTCTATCTTCATTTCGGATATTTACTTTTTAAAGAATTAATTAAATCGGATGCTTCAGTGATTTTTGCAGAGGATATTTACACTCTTCCAATTGTTACTTTAATTGCAAAAATGAAAAATGCTAAGATAGTATATAATAGCAGAGAATTATATGCATTTATTGGGGGTTTAAGTAAACGCCCATTTATCCAATACTTAGTAAAATCGATTGAAAGCACATTTATTAATTTGGCAGATTTAATTCTTACTACCGGAGAAATGGATTCTGCATTTTTGGAAAAATTTTATGGGCTTCCAAAAACATTAGTTATAAGAAATATACCTCTGTATCAAAAGCCGCAGTTTACTGTCAATCTTCATGCTATGTATGATATTCCCACTAACTATAAAATACTTTTATATCAAGGTGTATTAATAGGGGGAAGGGGAATACCAATAGTTATTAAAGCAATTTCAGAAATTAAAAATGTTTACCTTTTATTATTGGGTGATGGTGAATCAAAAAGATACTTTGAAGAGATTGCCCACGAAAATGATGTTAGTGATAGGGTAATATTTGCCGGTACAATCAGCCAAAAAGATTTAATTAATTATACAGCAAGCGCAGATATAGGAATAGCATTGATTGAAAATATAAGTGTTAGTTATTATCACGCACTACCTAATAAACTTTTTGAATATATAATGGCAGGGCTGCCTGTACTTTCATGTCCGCTACCACAAATGAAAAAAATTGTTGAAGAATATAATGCAGGAATAATCGCTGACCCGGATAATGAAGATGAAGTAATTTCCGGAATTAAGAAGCTGTTAGAATCTGATGAAGTAATAAGAAGTTATAAAACAAACTGTAATAAAGCAGCCTTAGAATTAAATTGGCAAAAAGAATTTGAAAGAGCCAAACCGGTTCTCTATAAGGTAATAACCAGATGAAACAAAAAAGAATTTTATTAGTACGACCAGATAGAATTGGTGATGTAGTGCTTTCCACCCCAATTCCACGAGAGCTTAAGAAAAGATACCCCGATTGCTACATTGCCGTACTACTACAAGAATATACCAAAGACATTTACCTTAATAATCCACATGTAGATAAAATAATTCTGATAGATAAAAGCAGTAACCTATTTGATAATTCATTCCGTGAAAAAGTAAAAGAAATTAAATCGTTCCATTTTACTCATTCACTTACCTTACTGCCGACTGAACGAATTAACTATATGTTGTTTTTTGCAGGCATTCCATATAGGGTTGGTGTTGGTAATAAATTATATCAATATCTTACTCTCACTCATTTTGTATCACGAAAGAAATATATTCCACTAAGGCACGAGGCAGATTATTGTATGGATTCTGCTCGAAAGATAGGTGTAGAAACTGATGACATTTCTACTGAAATACATCTTACTAAAGTAGAAATTAACAATGCAAAAGAGTTAAGAGAAAAATTATTAGGTAGTAAAAAATATTTGATAGGCGTTCATGTAACAAGCGGTAATTCAGCTCCAAATTGGACTCCGAAAAAATATTCGGAACTTATAACTGAACTTAAAAAAAATGACGATTATCAGGTTGTTGTAACAGATAATATAATCCCTGAAGAAATTAAAAACAGTCAGGAAATACAATTCCCAAATATAGATATTCGCCTTCGAGAATCGTTTGTTACGTTTAAAGCTCTTGACTTATTAATTTCGGCAAGTACTGGACCGATGCACTTAGTTGCGGCATTAAAAGTAAAAACTGT
>Ga0172380_10008873_pt1 | contig 10834 bp, 6 predicted proteins | sample Leawe162metaG_FD_119747 | JGI IMG/M metagenome (GOLD analysis project Ga0172380, IMG submission 119747) | Leachate microbial communities from a municipal landfill in Southern Ontario, Canada - Leachate well 162 metaG | ecosystem: Engineered > Solid waste > Landfill > Unclassified | place...
ATTCAGATCAAATACATAAAGAGCGCCGTCGGAGTCTTTGTCCGTACCAAGGATCAGGCTTTTTGATGGATCGGACGGATTGATCCATATCGCGGGATCGTCTGTGTCATATTTAACCGAATCCGTAACGACAACCGGTTTTATAATATTTTTCTGATCCTTTTCCACACCGACATCTTTTTGACATCCGTGCATTAACAGCACAAAAATTATCACAGCCAAATTGATTGCATACTTGAAAACTTTAGCTTTCATACTTTTTCTCCGGATTGCTCACATAATAAATCTTATAGTAGATTATAAATTGGCCGCCGTCCAAAGACAGCGGCCAATTATTAGAGATAATTAAATTCACTATTACATTTTGTATTTAAGGCCGAAATGCATCCACCACGAATACCATTCCTGCTGAAGCGGATGGTTCTCGTCGCCCTGGTAGTAAATCATAGGTTCTTTATTGAGGTTAATCCACTCAAAGTACACTTGCAGTCCGCTCATAATATCCTGACTGGCGGAGAAATCCATTTGTGTGTGAGCTTTATAAACTCTGTCGTATTGTGCCGTTGCTCCAACTTCCTCTATGAATTTGCCATTGTAACCGATGCTAAAACGGCCTGTAAATCCGAATTTTTCATAGCTGATAACGAAGTTGGCTACATTTGCCGCCTGACCCGGCAATTCAGCTCTTGTAAGTCTCCCGCCAACATCTGCGGTGGAATGAGTATAGGCGTAATTGGTGGAAAAACCGAGACCGTCCAGAATTCCAGGTAAGAATTTCAACTGCATTTCCCAATTTAATTCAAACCCGTAGAGTGTTGAAGTTCCGCCATTCACCGGCTGAGTGTGCCAATAGCCATCGTATAATCCGCCGGAAATCTTTGTTGTTTGCATAAAGATAATGTCGTCTAATTTTTTATAGAATACGCCTCCGGAAACCATTCCGCCGCCCTGGAAATAATGTTCCGCTAAAAGGTCGAATGCAGTAGCTGTCGTTGGAACCAAAGACGCATTTCCTTCCAAGATCGTTATACCGTCAGGATCTACCTGTTTGTATGGAACCAGGTCGAAAAAGTTAGGTCTCGCAAGTGTGTTTGTGTATGCGAAGCGTATATTGCTCATTGGAGTCAGCTTGTACCTTACCTGCAGCGACGGGAGAAAGTTGTTGTAATTAAGTTTCGCTTCTCTCGGTGTTGTAGAGAGATAATCTCCGTTTGCGTCTAAAAGAATTTCACTGCTTTTGTTTGTAAGGTCAGTAAATTCATGGCGGACGCCTGCAATGACCATCCAGTCATCAAGATTCCATGTGTCCATAACGTAGTAAGCCATTGTATTCTCTTCGGCGGTGAAACTGGATCCTTCTGAATTTATATGATCAAGTTCACCATCGAAGCCGGTTGCTTTATCTTTCTGGGCAACAAAAAATGATCTGAATTTTTCACCGTCAAGAATGCGTCCCAGTCTATAAGAATCATATATGCTAACATCATCGCCTGTAAACTGCGTCATCAGCAGATTGCTTGCGCCTTTCCATTTATAAACCCAGCGGTCCTGCGCTTTAACTTTTTCGCGCAGATGTATCTTGCCGCCCGCTTTCAATTGCGACGGATATCCCGCAAGATTAAAATCGTACTTTAGATTTGCGCCGCCCATATAATCTCTGTCCGTCGCATCATCATTATTATATTTCACCTGATCAAGCTTGAAGTTATCAGAATTATACTGATCCGCTGTAGCGCCTGTGCTGGTTATGGTATATTTTGGCCTGCTGGCATTGCTTAAATCCAGTGTCATATTCTGCGAAGCCGTCATAACAAACTGGGGATCGGTTTCGTCCTGCTTTTGAGTTCCTCCCTCATTATACGCAAAAGTATAATCGAGAGTGATGTTTTCCATTTTGTTAATACCGCCCGCCGAAAGGGCAAAGATGTTTTGCCTTTCAAGTCGGTCTTTGAGTCCCTGATACACTTTTGCCTTTGTAACCGTATTAATGCTTGAGAATGTTCCCTTTGAAGGGCGGGCATATAGATTGCGGCGGTATTCGTAATCGTCGCGATTGTTATACATACCGCGGATGAAGTAGGTGTTTTCATGACTGGGTTGATATTCAAAATTGCCGGCCACGTTAAATCTTTCCCGGGAAACGTTATAGTTTCTCAGATCGATGTCGGTCAGAACCTGCGGCATATCAACGCCGCCGATTGTAAGATCATTGTAAGTAGTTTCAAAATCCCACGTTTCGCGTTCCCACTTATCATAGTTGCCGGTTAATGCTATACCAAATTGGTTTTCATCACCGAATTTTGTGCCGTATGTAAAACCGCCCTGCCAGAGAGCCTTTCCCATAATATCGCTTGTTCCGGAACCGGCAGTTATATTAAAAAACGGTTTATCGGAATCGAAAGCGCTTTTTGTTTTAATATTAACTGATCCGCCGACCGCGTCGCCGTCCATATCGGGAGTAACGGTTTTAGATACCTCTATAGAGGAGGCCTGACTGGCCGAGATAACGTCCATTCCAACGAAACGTTCTCCAGGATCTGGGGCTATTATTTTTTCCCCATTAACAGAGATTGAAGTAAGGCGCGCGTCCGTTCCGCGGATCTGTACATAGCGCCCTTCGCCCTGATCGCGAACGATTGAAATTCCGGAAATACGCGACAATATTTCGGCGGTATTTAAATCGGGCAACCGCACCATTTGCTCCTGCGAAACAACATTCACAATTTTATCCGAAGTTTTTTGAACGTTCAGGGATTTTGTTTCTCCCTGTCTCAATCCGGTTACTTGAATTTCCGCCATTTTTACTTCGGATTGTTTCAGCAATACATTTTGTTTTACTGTAGCGCCATTTGTGCCAACAGTAACATTAATTGTCTGTGTTTCATAACCCAGGTATGTCACAACCAGTTCGTATGAACCTGGAGGAACATTTGAGATTTGAAAGAGACCGACTTTGTCTGTTGCATCACCAAAACGGGTCCCTTTTACAACTATGTTGGCGCCCGGTAAATATTCTTTTGTGTCTGCGTCGGAGACGCGTCCGGTAATTTGAGCTGTTCTTTGTGCTAAGATTGTACTCGCCGAGAAACACACTATTAATACAATACAGGTCAGAATTAAATTGGCGTTTTTCCGAATCAAGTGCGAAAAATTGATAGCCATTTTCTTCTCCTATTGTTAAAATTAATTTTACTTCGTTGATTAAAGTAGAGCTGAATATCTTTAGTCACCTCCTATTTAAATTTTTGTTAACGTTAAATGATTATTTATATAGTATTTGAGTATGTCTTAGCACATAATTCCCGGTATAATCTTTGTCTCTGTAAATTTCCAGAAACCCTTCTTTTTCGTTTATCTTTATTTTTAAGAAAGTACTTGGGCGCCACTCGGTATTTTTCCAAAACAGATCGGAATATTTTTCCAATTCGGATCTCCCCTTGGTGCATTCTATATAAAATTCAGTCAGGTGTTCCAGTGTCTGCTCGTCGGTAAGGTTTTTATAATTTATTCCGTCGCCGAATCCAAGATTGAAAATGAATTTTTTCATCTCCTTGTTTTCAGACCTGAAAAAATTCGCTACGGCTTCAGTTCGGCCGAGGCCATCCTCTTTCTCTTTTCCAATTTCTTTGGTCATGTGAGAGAATAATTTTTCTGCCGTGTAGTTCCCCTCCTGCCCGTAGAGATGCCCCGAATTCAAAAGCCAGATTCCGTTTACGCTTGAATATGACGCGCAGTGCACATGTCCGCTCAAATATGCAGTAACCTTGTACTTCTGGAGTAATTGCAAATACCTTAATGTGCTCGCGGGATATTTATCTAATGCGTCTCCCTCGTGACGGACCGTGCCGGTGTCCATATCAAGAACTGGAAAAAGGGGTTCGTGGCCGAAAATAAAAACATGTTTTTTGCTGTTCATTTTCAGATCGTTTTCCAGCCATTGCAGCAGTTCGGGAGTAATATTGCCGTCGATGCCGGTATCGGTTTTGCCGTCATAATAAACATTCAGAACAATAAAATGAGCGGGACCCCAGTCGAACGAATATGTAGTTTCTTCGCATCCCGCCGGACCTTTTCTTGCGATGTTCGGGTATGAATTTTCTCCTCTGTTTAATTGCCGCAGATATTCAATGTTGGATGGGTTCTCGATATCATGATTTCCGATAACAAAATAGCGGTTATAATCTTTGCCGAGCACTTTATCAATTAATTCATTCGTCGCCTGCGGTGGATCCAAATCTCCAAGGACAACCATAAAAGAACCCTTGCCGAACTTCTTAATGGCTTCATAGCCACCCATTGTATACTCGTGCGAGCGGTACTTTTCGGTTGCGTGATCTCTTTGGTCGCTCGAGACAATAAACGAGAACTCTCCGGAAGTATTTTGCGCGTACGCGGTCTGAAGAAGTATTGCAAAAAATAGAAGCGAAATAATTCTACTTAAAAACTTGTTTTTCATTATGAATCGTCCTAAATAAGTTTAAATGATCAAAGACTGATAACTATTTTCCTTTCAATACTTTTCATCTATCAATAATTGAATTTCCTCAACGCTTCTAAGGAAAGGACCCTCAATTTCCATCTTCAGACTTGTTGTTGCCGCCGACCATTTAATGGCAATTTCGGGCGGCTCGGTAAGACGTTTGGCTACATATGATGCTATGCAGGTATCACCTCGGCCGCTGCGTCCGCTAAGATTTTTAGAATGAAACGGCGCTTCAAAATATTTTCCATTTACCAGCGCCAGAATCCCGTCTCTGTGAGTAAGTACAACTTCCTTAGGTCCCATCTCCGCAAGAATCATCGCGGCTTTCTTTATGTCCGATTCCCCGGTCAGAGATTCTGCTTCGACGGCATCGGTTTTCAGTATGTCCACCAGCGCAAGATATTTTTCCTTTTCAGGCCATAGCGCGTGAAGAAGTCTTTTATCGGGAGCAACAATCCTGATGAATCCCTGGAGGTCACCTACAAGCAGCGCATTTTTATTACTTAGATATTCCACAACGTCAAAAGGAATCTCCCCGCGGATTGACCCATTCATCAAAAATGCCTTCGCTTCCAAATCATAGAATTGATCCGGGGTAAAGGATCCGGCCGTAACCGGGCTGCTTAAAATTCTGTCATCGGGATCTGAAGTCGGATAGTCAAGCACCATATGTGTGGAGGAGGGGGTATAAAATGGATAAACATCAACTCCTATTTTTTCCAATTTATCTACAACCCGTTTATCATCTTTATTCAGTCTGGTTACCGCGGCAACGCTTAAACCAAGCATCCTTGCCGCATGGGCCCCGTAATTAAAGCCGCCGCCATCCAGGTATCTTGTGCCGGAAGATGTAATAATAGTGTCCTTCGTATAATTGCCCAGAAAAACTATATCGTATTTCTTCAACTGATCTTTCATTATTACTCCAATATATTAATCGCTCACTTTCGCGTTCCAAAGTGAAGTTGCAAGAATTAATGAAACGATTGAGGCGCCAACCCAAAATATTGTTACGGTACTAAAATCGTAATGTCTCACGCCATCAATTATTGTGGTTCCTTTTTCTATCAGGAGGCCGCTTATCCGTTCCTGAGTTGCCGCAGCCAGATAACTGAAAACTCCGATAAAACCCATTGCCGCGCCCGCTGCTTTTTTGGGTGCAATGTCGGTGGCAAATAATCCTCCTAATGTTGTTACCAATCCATTAAGCGAAAATCCATAAAAAAGAAAAGCAATGGTCAAAAGAACAGGATTGCCGGGTGGCGCATAAAAAATTATCAATAAAGAGAGGATTTCTAATATTCCGGCAATTAATGTAACCGGGGGACGTCTTGCATGAAACAATTTATCGGATGCGTATCCATAGGCCAGACAGCCCAGCATACCTGCGATGGTTGTTAATCCGAGCATGCTGCCTGCCTCAATAAGAGAGTACCCTTTCTCTTCCTGCAGGTATAGAATTCCCCAGCTGTTGATCGCATAACGTGTTACATACATTGTTGCACTCGATAGAGCGAGAACCCAAATTGCGGGAATTTTTAGAATGGAGCGCTGAAGAGACCAGACGCTTTTTATTTTTCCATCGTCACCGAAAATTGGAACTCCGTGATCATTTCTCCAGTCGGCAACAGAGGGAAGCCCTAAAGTCTGCGGGCGATCCTGCACATATTTGTATAGCAGGAATGCAACTACGATGCACGCTAATCCGGGGCCAAAAAATCCGGCACGCCAGCCGAAAAGGCTCACGAGTCCGGCCACCCCCACAAAAGTTAATCCTTCTCCTATGGAGTGTGCGGTACTCCAGATTCCATATTTCCGTCCGCGCTCGTTATTACTGAACCACTGAGTCATCGATACAATTCCCGCCGGGGCGCCAAATCCCTGGAACCATCCATTTAAGGCCCAGAGTACTACCCAGACCCATAAGAGCGGAGTCCACCCCATAGCCAGATTAATTAATGCGGAGATAAGAACGCCGAATGAAAAAAACCGTTTGATATTCGCATGATCGGCAAGAAATCCGTTAGTAAGTTTTCCGAAAGCATAAGTATAAAAGATGGCCGAGCCGATAATTCCCAGATCATCGGCAGAGAAAATCCCTCCGTCGATTAATGGTTTTTTTACCACAGACAATGCAAGTCGGCAGGTATATACCACTCCGTAACCGATTGTTATCGCGAACATAACCTGGAATCTGTACTTCTTATAAAGAGAATTCACGAGCTTTACATCTTCAATAGGCGCCGCATCTGAACCGGCAGCAAAAAATTCAAATATCTTTTTCATTCACTCCTCTTTTGAACAACATATTGAAAGCGAAAAAGCAAAGATTTTCAGATACTATGGTTTTATAACTATTTTCATTGCCTGCTTTGGAATATGTTTTAGTGATGCGAGATCTAATCCCAACTTGTTAAATGCCGACACACCATTTTCCAGAGGGATCACATCTGTGAAGAACGGCTTCATATTTATTTTTCCTGATTCCAGTATTTTAATTGCGGGAACAATCGTATTCTGCCCGATGTAGGTTCCCAATATTTTAATCGCCTTTCTGGTAATAGTGTTGGGAACTACACTTGCTTTAATGCTGCTGTCCATTCCGAAAGCCAGAATTTTCCCCCCCGGAGCAACGTATTTAATGGCATTTTCAAGTTGACTGCCGCAGGCATCTATGACAACATCCGCTCCCTTGCCGTCGGTGAAGCTTAAAATCTCCTTCTCAAGATCAACTTCGTTCGGATTCAATACCGGTACGCCAAGTTGTTTGGCCACATTAAATCTAAATGCATCAATTTCTGTCACCAATACTTTTGCTGCGACATCTTTAGCTAAAGCGGCAAAGAGATATCCTATGGGGCCGAAACCCAATATCACAACAGTATCCCAGCATTGCATCTGAACGGTGTTCATTCCGTTCAATACCGTTCCCAATGTTTCCACCTGTGTCGCGGTGATATCATCAATCGAATCGGGAATTTTGAAGCAGGCATTTTCAGGCAGCAGACAATATTCGGCATATCCTCCGTTTTGGAAAATTCCTATTGACTTGGTTTTTAACCAGTCGCATTGAGGGCTGTTGCCCGTCCGGCATGGCTCGCATAAACCGCATCTGAGACTATTATCCACTGCAACTCTGTCTCCGGTCTTGAGCGATGTAACGTGGCTGCCGATCTCTTCAACGATTCCGCAAAATTCATGTCCAATAGCTACATTGTCTCCTACAACATGTTTGCCTTCCATAATCTTTACATCCGTTCCGCAGATTCCGCACGCCGATACTTTTATAACTACTTCGAAAGGTTCAGTCACATTTGGAACCGGTCTCTCCTCGAGCACAATCTTGCCAAGATCCTTATAAACCAGCGTTTTCATCTTTTTCATTTTTTCCTCCGTGTTGCTTTATAGTGATTGAGAACAGAAAAAATCCGGAACAACATTTAAATTTTGTCCATTCGTCCGTTTGTCTATTTGTCTATACTATAATAATCAGTTGTATTCAAAACGTCAAGGAATATCTTCCATTGTCGCAATTCTCCTGTCTATCTAATAATCGACATCAGCTCCACAACTAAACCATATATGAGTTATTTATGAGCGTAACCGGGTGTATTACCTCCAGCCCAGTACCCTGTTTAATCTGAATCTGGCAAGTACCGCAACCGGATACAACTAGATCGGGATCCGATTTTTTAATCTCCGCAAAAAGCCTGGAACCTATCTCCATTGAGAGATCGAAGTTCTCTTTTTTCATTCCGAATGTGCCGGCGATGCCGCAGCAGCTGTCTTTTATCTTTATCAGTTCCAGCCCCGGGATCATCGGCAGAATATCTGCCGGACCTAATCTGTTTTTCTGTGTTTTCAGATGACAAGGCGCATGGTACACTATCCTTTTGTTTATCGGCGTCAGCGAATTTTTATAATCTCCATCAGCAAAAATAATTCCCAGGAATTGATGAATATCATAACTCGCTTTTGCAATCCTTTTAAGTTCATCATTCGCAGGATAGAACGTCAGATACTCATGCATAAATGCATACCCGCACGACGCAGCCGTGAAAACAACCGGAATATTTTGATTTACATATGGTATTAATGTCCTGATGTTAAATTCAAGATCTTTCTGGCAATCTTTAAAATTCCCGTATGATAATTTTGCAATATTACAACACTCCCATTCGGGGTTTATCACTTCATATCCAAGTTTCGTAAGGAGTTGAAAACTGCCCTCCAGTTCCCCCTCCGGATCGTTAAATTGTGCGGCGCAACCGCTCCATAGAACAACTTTTTTGGGATTTGCATTAGCTTTCAAATTTTTCTTCAATCCGGCGAACTTTGGAAATTCCCTTTTGCTGTGAATCCCTGCCGCTAAATCCATAATCTTTCTGACTAGAGGAAACGAAAGAGTCTTGTTGCTTATAGCTGGAAATTGCGAGGCTAGTCCGCTGACTAATTTTCCCCTTTGAAGAATAATCTCATTCAGCTTGAAGGCTTTCTTCTCGTGAAGTTTTTCTTTTGCCAGAACAGCAATCCCGGGTATGTTCACTCCCGTGGGACAGTCAGTGAGGCATTGTCCGCAATTCAAACAGTTATTCATGATTTTGTAAAAGTGCACCGAGTCAATTTCCGAAACAGCTGTTTTGCCTGAGATTATTCCTCTTAGAATATTTGCTTTAGACCTCGCCGTTGCCTCTTCTTCGCCGGTCGCCTGGAAAACGGGACAGTATTCGCGGCACGTTCCGCATCCGTGACATTTTTCTATCTCCGATATCCAATTTTCACTATTGAATTTTTGAGATATTATATTTGAGCTGTAATCAGGCGTATATCTTAAATTTTCAGTCCATTTATATTTTTCCCTTGGGACAAGAATATCAGGATTCATTATTCCAGCCGGATCAAACAAATTTTTAATTTCTTTAAATAATGGAATTAGGTCCGGAAATATTTTCTCCATAAACGGAGTTCTCAATCTGCCGTCGCCGTGCTCTGCAGTTAATGTGCCTTTGTATTTAATTACAAGTTCAACGAACTTTTCCATAAAATCTTCTGCATTCCCGAATGATTTTTCATCTTTCAGATTCAGCAGAGGCCTGATGTGCAGATTCCCATCTCCCGCATGCCCGAACATTGCATAACGGAACGGATAGCCGTTCATTATTCTTGATACATCCACTAAAAATTTGGGAAAGACGCTTGGATGAATAGCGCAATCCTCTGCGAACGGAAGCGGTTTTTCTTTCCCTTCAATTTTATTCAGAATAACCGTTGCGGCTTTTCGAACCCGGAATATATTTTCAATCTCCACTTCGCATGTAGAATATGAACCCAGATCTGCCAACTTCTCATCACGGCAGATTATCTTTTCACACTCTTTTAACATCCGGTTTATATTCTGTTCTTCGTCATCCTCAAATTCAACATAGAGAAGATATTTAACGTGCCCCGGTAAAAATTTTTGCAGTTCCGGACGAAAAGTCAACGCCAGCCGCAGAAACGACTGGTCGACATATTCTATTGCCGAAGCGCCCAGCGTTCTTAAATGACCCACGGCTATTCCCATCTTTTCCAGGTCCGTAAAATATAGCGAGATCATTCCCCTCCGCTTCACAAGCGGAATTGTCTTAAGAACCGCGCCGGTGAAGATTCCCAGAGTTCCCTCGCTGCCAACGAACAAAGAGGCCATATTTAAATGTGTGTCTGTTAGAATGTCCCACACCTGATAACCCGAAGCACTCTTAGTTGTAAATGGTCTGCTTGAATTAATTTCTTGGGAATATTTTTTCAGAAAATGTTTTACGTTTTCATAAAAGGGTCGGTGATAATTGTCTAAATAACTGATATCGGTTAAAGGAATGTTTTTTGCGTTGAACTCTTTTCCGTTTGATAGAATAACGTTTACTTCCTCAACGTGTCTGTACATATTGCCGTGTTTAACAGTATGAGGTCCGCCGCTGTTATTGCCGAGCATTCCCCCTATTACACAAACATTTCCGCTGCTGGGATCGGGCGCAAATTTTCTGCCGTGCTGTTTCAGTTCCGCCTGCAGATTATTCAGAACCACGCTAACGCCGCACCGGACCTTTGATTCGTTAAGCAATTCTATTTCTTTAAATCGATGAGTAAGATCCAATATAACCGCTTTACCAACAGAATTGCCCGACAGACTTGAGCCGGCTCCCCGCGGCAGAATCGGAATATTATATTTATTGCAAACATTGAGGGCCGTCTTTATCTCGTCAATATTTTCCGGGATTACGACTGCAAGCGGGGTTATCTAATACAAACATGCGGCGCTGCTGTACAACTGTAACGTAACTGGGTCCCACCTGACTTTTTCTTTCAATTTCA
>Ga0172380_10008874_pt1 | contig 10834 bp, 10 predicted proteins | sample Leawe162metaG_FD_119747 | JGI IMG/M metagenome (GOLD analysis project Ga0172380, IMG submission 119747) | Leachate microbial communities from a municipal landfill in Southern Ontario, Canada - Leachate well 162 metaG | ecosystem: Engineered > Solid waste > Landfill > Unclassified | place...
ATTATTTGACAATGATTTAGCTATTTGATATAGTTTGCTTACCGCTCGGTAAGTATATAAAAGTTAATAAAAATATGACAACAATCGTTAAACAATCAGAAGATGTTATACAAGATACTAAAAAATATATTATTAACACGGCTCGTCGTTTTTTTTCCGAATACAGCTATTTGGGCGTTTCAATGAGTGATATTGCCAAAAAATTAAACATAACTAAAGCAGCACTTTATTATCACTTTGCTGGCAAGACTGAGATCTATGAAAAAGTTCTCGATAACGTTTTTACTGATTTAAGTCTAGTTATTAATCAAGCATTGAATGAGCCGACAATTGATAAAAAATTATATAAACTGATAAAAAATTATTTAGATTTCGGTTCGAAAGAAAAAAATCTTATCAAGGCCTTAATGTTAAGGCTTTCACCAGAGGATAGTCAGACAACAAAACATATCGTTCAATTAAGAGAACAAATCATTAGTTTGATTTATCCGATAATTGACGAAGTATCTATAAGTAAAAAATTAACCAAAAAAGTTGATAGCCTCATGTTAACATCCATACTGGCCAGCATGATGGACGGATTGCTTTTGGAATATTCGTTCCTTAATAAAAAAATAAATTCAGCCAAAATATCCGATCAAATAATTGCGATATTATTTTAAAAGGTCAACATTAAATCACTGAAATAATACATATTATGGAATTATTAACTTCTCTAACCTCTGCCTTGATTGAGATAGGCCCGATTGCTTTAACTGGATGGGTAATAATTGGGGCAATTGTTATTCATTGTTGGCGATCTTAATGACAAATTTAAACAAATTTATTAATAAAATATGTTATCAATAATCATCCCTACATTAAATGAAGAAAAGTATCTGCCTTCGCTTTTAGATTCTTTATCAAAGCAAACTTATCAAGATTTTGAAATCATAGCGGCCGATAATCATTCAGTTGATAGTACGCCTTCAATAGCCCTAATGGCAGGAGCGAAATTGGTTAAGGGCGGACTACCGGCCACCGGCCGCAATAATGGCGCAAAAATTGCTAAGGGCAAATGGTTGCTTTTTTTAGACGCTGATGTGATATTGCCGCCTGATTTTTTAAAAAAAACAATGGCTGAGATTAAAAGAAGCAATTTTTCCGTGGCTACCTGTTTAGTCTCTCCCCTGAGCGATAAGCGAATTGATAAGATTTTACTTGGAGTGACAAATTTATATACCCAAGTCGTTAAGAATTTTTTTCCTCATGCACCTGGATTTTGCATCTTTTGTAAAAAAGAAACACATCAATTAGTTGGGGGCTTTGATGAAAAAATAAAATTAGGCGAAGATGTCGATTATGTTTTTCGGTCAAGCAAGGTTAGTAATTTCGGTTTGCTTAATGACGTTCGTGTACCCGTGTCTGTTCGAAGGTTGGACAAGGATGGCCGTTTTAACATTTCTGTAAAATATTTAGCCGCTGAAGCGCATATTATCTTTTTAGGACCGATATGTTCAAATATTTTTAATTATGAATTTGGTAATTTTAATTAAAAAAGCAATTAAAATAATTATTAAATAATAAAACTATGCCTGCAAGCATTAAAAATTCTCTTAAAGAAGAGCTAACCATAAAAGCTTTTCAAGTATTATCAAAAGTTTCCGATGAAAACATCTTTAGATTTGTCGATTTGGTTGAAAGATTCACACCTCGAGGCATTACTAAGGAAGTAGTAGTATTTGTTAAAAATTCTTACAAGAAAAAAACGCCGACTCTGATTTTAACCAAGAGGATTCTTTCTGATGTTGATAAGAATTGCCAGAAGAAAATTTTAGAAAATTTGGTTTTGGCCGAACTTTTAGAAAATGGCGAAAAGAGAGAAAAATCGGAAGGTGAGGGCGCTGCTCCTCTTTTTACCCTTTTGATTTCCCCTTCAATGAGATGTAATTTAAGATGCAAGGGCTGTTATGCTCAGAACTACAAAATGGAGGATGATTTATCTTTTGATGTTATGGACAGGATTATCGGAGAGGCCAAAGAGATGGGAGTATCGTTTTTTACCATTTTAGGCGGAGAGCCTTTTATCAGAGAAGATATTTTCGATATTTTTAAAAAGCATTCGGATGTCTATTTTCAGGTTTATACCAATGGTACTTTAGTAAATGAGAAGATAGCCAAGAAATTAATTGAAGTGGGCAATGTTATTCCTCAGATTAGTATTGAGGGATTTGAAAAAGAGACTGATTTTAGAAGAGGGACGGGGATATATAAAAAGATATTAAGTGCAATGGATATTTTGAAGAAAAATGGCGTTCCTTTCGGCTATTCTGTTTGCGTAACTAGGAAAAATGCAGAAGTTGTTATGTCTGATGAATTTGTAGATTTAATGATTGAAAAAGGAGCTTTAACCGGCTGGTATTTTCTATATATGCCAGTTTGCGGAGACAAGAATACGGAATTAATGCCGACTCCTGAGCAAAGAAATAATCAAAGAATTAGTCGAGATCACATCAGAGCGACTAAGCCTCTCTTTATTGTTGATTTTTGGAATGATGCTCCTTATGTCGGTGGATGTATTGCAGCAAAGCGCTATTGCCACGTCAATAATTACGGAGATGTTGAGCCCTGTATTTTTACACACTTTGCCGAGGCAAATATAAAAAATACTTCCTTGAAGGAGGCGACTAAGTGTCACTTTTTTCAGGAGATAAGAAAACGTCAGCCTTATAGTTCAAACCTCTTAATGCCTTGTATGCTAATCGATCATCCAGAAGTGAGTAGAGAGCTTTGCCAGAATTGTAATATCCATCCTACTCATTCTGGAGCCAAAACTTTAATGGAAGATCTCAAGGATGACATAGACGCATATTCTTCAGGGGTTCATCAGATTTACGATAAAGTTTGGGAAAAAGAACAAAAAAGCCATAAATAGTGCGACATTAATATGTTAAATATTTCGTTATTCAATTCAGCCCCTTTTGTTATTTTTGAATTGTTGGGGTTTATTTCTTTTTTCATTATATTTTGTAGAGAAATATCGAAACATAATCTGGTGCGTGTTTTTGAGATGATAAGTGCGCTTGCTTTTGGAATGATTTTAGAAATAGGGAATACTTATCTGGCTCATACTTACTATTACAGCCATTTTTTCTTAGTAGAAGTTGCGGGAATTCCTTTAGCTATAGGATTGTGGTGGGCTGTTATTATCTATTGTTCAATGCTTTTAAGTGATCAGTATAATATTCCATGGAAACTTCGTCCGGCTATGGATGCTTTAATCGCTGTTTTAATAGATATTGCTATGGATACAATAGCTATAAGACTTGGATTTTGGCATTGGTCAATACCACTAACCCAGGAATGGTATGGAGTTCCTTTTGAAAATTTTGTCGGTTGGATATTAGTTGTTCTATCTTTTTCTTATTTAATCAGATTCATAAGAACACTTAATTATAGGAGGGTTTTTACCAAGATATTAATGATGCTGAGTCCGGTGCTATCGTATATAGGCCTTTTATTAGAATTGACTATCTTTAGCTTGATTACTATTTTTCCTTATCAGGTTAATAATTGGACGACTCTTCTTAAATTTAATTATCAGCCTGATTTTAGTATTCTTTATCAACCCGAAGTTCAGCTATGGAAAGGAATAATATTTATTATCATTTTAATTGAACTAATAAATATAGTAGCCTGGGCGATGATAAGATACAGAAAAAATTATCTTAAGAATTTTGACGCAGCTTCTTTTTTTATTCTTTTTTCCCTCCATTTATTTTTTATTTTCTTTTTATTTTATTCTGGAATATACAAAGAAATACCAATTTTTATATTTTTTAATTTTACCGCTCTTTTAATTTATTGTTTTATCCATTTCTTGCCCTATATTTTGAGTTTGAGATTTCGTTATCTAGATAAAGCAAAAAAAGTTTTTGACGATAAAAACAAAGATTTGGAAAAAATAATTAATAAATCTTTAAGATAATTTATTTAAGGTGTTTTACTTTTGATTCGGGCCTCAAAGGTAGACATAAAATTATTAAGGAAATTTGTGATTTTTTTAAAAATAATAATATTATTTTACGATGTTTCATGAAGAAAGATTTAAAAGTAGCAATTTTTTTAGGATATAAATCAATTGTGAATGGCAACAAAAGTATTATGGTTTTAATGATTTTTATTCTTTCATTGGCTTTTGTTAATTTGATTTTTACTACTTCTCTTTTAAATGGTGTTACTACGACCCTCGACAATCAGCTCATTAATAATTCTGTGGCTAATATTGTTATTGATCCGCAAGAGGAGCCGACAAGAGAGAACTATATTGTACACACAAAGGAATTAAGACAGCAGATTCAAGATATGCCGGGCGTAATTGCAACTGTGGTACATTATAATATAACGGCCACTTTTGCCTATGACAAAAACAAAGATGGCCAATTCAAATATGGATCATGGCAAGTTATTGGCGTTGATCCAGAAGAAGAGTCGATGCTTACTGGAATTTCTAATCATATTATTGCTGGTAGTTATCTAGAAGGGCTGGGAAGTGGCGATATTGTTTTAGGTTCAGACATCGCTGGTGGCTATGGGGCAGCCGAAGAAACCAGAAGTCTCGGCGGAGTAAAGATTGGCGAAAAGGTAAAGCTAAATTTTGGTAACGGAATAGAAAGAGATTACACTGTTCGAGGTATTTCTAAGGTTAAATTTACTCTTATTGATCAGATGTCGTATATTACTACTAAAGAAGCGAAATCTATTTTGAAACTTTCTGACGATAGAGCTTCCCAAATTTTAGTAAAAATTAACAAAACCGGCGACGAGGATCAGTATATCAATAAAATCAAAGAACTCGCCCCCAATTTAAAAGTTAGAAAGTGGACAGAATATACGAGTATGCTTAATAGCATTACGAGTAGTTTTGATTTAATAACTGGAATGATTAGCGCCATTGGTCTGGCGGTTGCCGCCACTACAATTTTTATTTTAATTTATGTCAATACAATAAATAAAAGGCGGCAAATAGGAATTCTCAAAGCCATCGGTATTAAAGAAAATATTATCATTATCTCTTATATTTTACAGTCGTTTTTCTATGCGGTTTTTGGTATTATATTCGGTTCAATTGCGATGTTTTGTTTTATCAAGCCGTATTTTATAAGTCATCCGATCGTTCTTCCAATTGGTGATATTTCCTTAACCGTAAAAGGATATCAGGCGACTCAAGGCGTTCTTAGTATTTTAGCTGCTGCTTTTATTGCCGGCCTTATTCCAGCATGGCGAGCGGCTAAAGAAAATATTTTAGAAGCAATTTGGGGTGTTTAAATAAAAAATATAAATTATGAATATTGATATTAAGATCAAAAACTTGAAAAAAACTTATTTTGGCAAAGTGCCGACGCATGCACTAAGAGGCATTAGTTTCGAAATATTAGAAGGTGAATTCATAGCAATTATGGGGAAAAGTGGTAGCGGAAAATCAACTCTCCTTCATCAATTAGGTCTTTTGGATGCACCAACGGAAGGGGAATTGTTAATTGATGGTGTTGATGTTTTAAAGTTGAGCGATCACGAAAAAACAATATTTCGACTTCAACGTTTGGGTTATGTTTTTCAAGAATACGCATTGATTCTTGAATTAACAGCATTGGAAAACGTTTTCCTACCAGCTTTTGCTTTAAACGGTTTTAATCAAAGTTATAAAGAAAGAGCCATTAATATACTTGATAAGGTTGGTTTAAAGGATCGTGCAGATCACTGTCCTAACGAATTATCGGGTGGTGAGCAGCAACGAGTGGCAATCGCAAGAGCTTTAATTAATAATCCTAAGATATTATTTGCCGACGAGCCAACAGCAAATTTAGACACTAACTCTTCAAGAGAAATTTTAGAACTTTTTAAAAAATTAAACAAAGAACTAGGGCAAACAATCGTTTTAGTTACGCACGAACCAGACGATCGTAAATATGTTGACAAAGTGTTTTGGATTAAAGACGGATTACTTGAAAGGGAAGAAAAAATAAAATTATAAAAGTAACAAAAAAATAATTGTCTAATTTTTTTATCATATGCACAAATCTAATCTTGCCATATATTTCTAGTTTAAAATCACATCACTCAAATAAATCGAAATAATTTTTTAATGATAAAACATTAACATGAAGTTTAAGAAGAATATAATTAGAATAAATGATAGGAATGTTTTCTACCTAGATAGCGACAATCAAAAACCAGCCATAATTTTATTGCATGGCTTTCCTGGAAATCACATGGGGCTGATTAAGATAGCGAATTATATTGGAGAAAATAACTATAGACTAATAATACCAGATTTGCCAGCTTGCGGATCTTCAGATTCTTTAAATAAAAAGCATAATCTTAAAAATTACAGCGATTGGCTTAATGATTTTTTAAAAGCTTTATCTATAGATGAAGTTATTATCATTGGCCATTCTTTCGGTTCAAGAATTGCTTTAGTTTTTACTAATCATTATCCTAAAAGAGTCAAAAGGCTCGTGCTTATCACGCCGGTTTTAAAAGTTGACGGATTACTTAATAGGATTCTTTCGATTTATTATGGGATTACGGGGCTTCTGCCAAAATATTTGCAAAAGATCATGCTTTCTAATGGATTTGGTAAAAAGATGGGGAATAGGATTATTTTTAAATCATCTGACCCTAAAATACACAAGGAAATAATAGATAGGGATATTGAAGAAATAAAGAAATTAAAACCGCAAGTCAGCATTGAAATATTCGACGAATTTTATAAATTTAGTCTAATTCCAGTAGGTAAAGAAATAAAAAAAGATTCCTTATTAATTGCTGGTGAGATAGATAGAGTTTCTCCATTGGGTCCGATTCGAGAGTTATTTCGTCAATTACCCAATGTCAAACTGGAGATTATGAAAAATTGCGGGCATCTTTTACCGTTGGAAAAACCAGAAGCCACCGCTAAGATTATTAAAAAATGGTTATAGTGTCTCCGTCTCCTGTTTCCTGAAGATGAATAATTTTTTAGGAAATTAATTATTAATTGATACTTTTCCGTTTGCTATAAATATTTTACCTTTGAGAAATGATATCAATTCTCTCTTTTCTTCGATCGTTCCTTGCGATAAAATATAGCGGGCATACTTTTTGTGATCCAACGTTTCTTCTATTTTTTCATTAGATTCTTTCAGCCCCAAGACGCCATATCTGAACTTCTTATATCTTTTAATTTCGCATTCTATTTTCTGTTTTATTTCCGATCCATCCATGATAAGCTCGTCCATCATTCCGGATAGCTGTTCTATTAAGTCCTCTTCTCTTATATATCCGCATTTGCAATGAAGATCATTGTATCTGGTGCATCCGTAATAGACATGTATGTTGAATGATCCATTTTTAAGCTTTCTGTGTTTTTCTTCTGCGGTTATCCCTGATCCGCACAATCCGCATTTCATCAATCTGGTGAAAGCGAACTCCCTGTCTTCGCATCTGGCATTCTGGCTCGTGATCTGTTCTTGGACTTTATCGAATAAGTCCTTAGTGATTATCGGCTCATGCAATCCGTCATACCATGATCCGCTTCCGACAGGATATTCAAACTTTCCATAGTAGAAGCTGTTCTTTAGCATGGAATAAACAGAGCTTAGCGTCACCCTTTTCCCAGTTCTGGTTGCGAAATTAATCGACACCAGCCAACCATGCAGCTTTCTTCCGCTGTATTTCTCGAAAGCCGTCTTTTCGAACATCTGCTTGATTATCGGAGACCTGACCGTGTCTATAAATATCTTTCTTTGGCCTTTAATGCCCTCTTTGTTCGTTAAATACCCCAAGGGTGCCATTCCAGGACGCCAGCCCATGGAACACTTGGCTTTCATGCCTCTTTTGACGTTTACCGACTTGTTATCATTTTCCAGTTTAGCCTGCGATCCGAGGATCATTAAGAGGAATTTATCGTTAGGGGAGTTGCCGAATGACTGTCCATAGGTTCTTATCTCTTTCAGTTTTCCATTATCCATCATGTCTACGACAGTTCCTAAGTCTCCGGCATTTCTTGCTATTCTATCTGGAGCCCATGTTAGTATTCCATTAAATTTTTCCTCTCTTATCTCTTTAATTATTTCATTAAAAATCGGCCTTTGGCCGACTTCTTTAGCTGAATGTTTTTCTTGTTTTATCTCAATCACATTGAGGTTGTCTCTTTTGGCTAAATCTAACATTTCCTTAATCTGGGAATCGATAGAAAGGGCTTGGGTTTCGTCTGATTCTGTTGATTTCCTTGCGTATAGGCAATATTTTGTATCTGTCATATATTTGTTGTTTATTCTCTTACCTATATGAATGACGCAACGGTTGGGGAAGTCTAGACCCAGGTGTAGACAAACTGGAGGCTGAAAGACTACACAAATTTTATCTTTTGAGCTATTATGGGACAAAGAAATAGAACAAAGAAAAAAATAAATGAGAATAAAAGAACTTGTCGTTAAAGATTATAATGGAGTAAGGGAGGCTGGTTTTTATGACATGGGTGACTTAGTAGTTATTGCTGGGCCTAATGGTGTTGGTAAAACTAAAATAAAAGAGTCAATATGTCATGTCTTTCAAAATTCTGGTAATCCGCCATCAGGATCAAGTGTTGTTCTAGGGGCTACGAATGAAGAAGAGACTTCTGCTTGGAATAGTTCCGAAATAACTTTACCTAATCAAAAATGGCAGATTTTTTCTTCAATAAGAAGAAAAAAAATTAGAACGAAAGCACGGTTAATTCAAATAGAATCTGATAGACAAATCGAATCGATGCAATTCCAAACAGTTAATCTTGGGCAAATTGGTAATCCAGAAGAGGAAGAGGCTGATAGTAATTATTCTATACAAAAAGTCAGAGATAGGTTCAAGGATATCGCAAGCTTGTTATTAAAACAGAAAACAAAATTTTTAATGGACTGTGGATCTTCTATTGATGAAAAATCAAGAGCTAATCCTGGAATGCCGATTACTGTTGATGCTATAGATGATCCAACTAAAAAGTTCGAATATTTATTTGAAAGTCTTTTATATCCCAAAAGAATGGCCCCAATTGATCCAAGTAAGTCAAATATTATTCAGTATTATGATGATGAAGCAAATTTAAGAGACATAACAGCGCTTTCTTCTGGAGAGAAAGAAGTTATGGTTCTTGCATTTGATATCTTGATGCAGTCACCATCTGATTGTATTATTTTAATAGACGAGCCAGAGTTACATTTGCATCCAGAATTAACTTTTAGATTAACCAAAGTTTTAAAATCTATAGGAGAGAGAAATCAGATTTTTTTATTTACTCATTCAACAGATATAATAAGTAGTTCTTTTGAATCAGGAGTTTATTTTATTAGGCCTAAAAAAATTATACCATCAGGTAATCAGGTTTTGAGGGTTGGATTGGATAATATTGATGATCTGATAAATCTTCCCAATTTAAGAGAAACAATAGGAATGATTTCTCTAGGAAAAAAACTTCTTTTTGTCGAAGGTACTGGAAAGAGCATAGATAGAAATGTTTTTGCTACAATTTCTAGATCAACAAAATTAGATATGGCTATTATTCCTTCAGATAGTTGTAATAATATAAACAACCTTAACCTTATTTGTGACACTCTACAGAAAGGAATTTTGGGAGTTGATTTGTTTATGTGTAGAGACAGAGATAGCTTAACGGATGAGGAGGTGGATATTTTTACTAAAAAATCAAATGGTAGATTAATGTTTTTACCATTTTATCATATAGAAAATATTTTTTTATTTCCTAAAGCAATATTTAAAATTGCTCAAGATAATGGAAATAGTAAAACTCTTAAAGAAATTGAGGATAAGTTGGTTGAATTTGCAAAAGAAGAGATTAATTCTAGCGTTATTAGATATGTAGTTAGTGAAATAAGATTTAAGGCTGGCAACTTTGATTCTAGTCCTAAAGCATCATTGCCTCCAGAAAAAACTGAAGAATCAATAATTGCTGCTATAAAATCAAGTTGTGAAGAAAAAATTAGTCAATACGCAACTTTATTTTCCGAAGAATTTATTAGAGAAAGAGTAAAATATTGGAATAATAAATTTAATCAATCTTTATCTAGCGGTTGGTCTGATGAGGCGAGAACAATTTTTTATGGAAAGGGGTTATTAAACAGAATGCAGGATTGGTTATTTAAGGGTAAGAAAATAATTATTTGGGATCAAATAATTAATAACAAAAGCGAAGAGTGTCTAGAAGCAATAGAACCGCTAAAGAAAATTTTAGAAAAGGTCTAATTTTTCGACATTAATTACATTGTTTGTTTTTATGGATACTTGCATATGTTTTAAATTATTATTATAATTTAATTGTAATTTATACGCGGAATTAGGACTTTTCACTGTCTTGTTGGTAAGCAACATCAATATAAAGATTGTGTTGTTTAATTTATTTACTTTTATGGCAAATACTTTAGTTATGACGTTGGAAGACGCCGTCCGTGGTGGAGGTCCACCAATGTTGCAATGCCGATAATTTAGTGAATAGTGCCCGTACCCGCATGGGACGGCGGTAGGTTCAATTCCTACCTTCCACGCATTTTTTGAAACAGGGTACAGATCATTTTATAGTGTCTCATTTGTCTCATTTTTTCTCAAAACTATCCGACCGGTTACCGGTGTGGTATACTTGAAATATAAATCAACTAACCCTTATGGGGATTGGAGCTGGAAGGTTCTAGACTCATGACGGGATGAGATATCAGGAAGAATGAAAGAACAAAAACTGTCTTTCTACGCTTCTAAAACAGCGATATATGAATGGCTTTATTCAATCCATGGACAGATGTATTGTTCTCTCCTTCCCTCTAAGCGA
>Ga0172380_10008875_pt1 | contig 10833 bp, 10 predicted proteins | sample Leawe162metaG_FD_119747 | JGI IMG/M metagenome (GOLD analysis project Ga0172380, IMG submission 119747) | Leachate microbial communities from a municipal landfill in Southern Ontario, Canada - Leachate well 162 metaG | ecosystem: Engineered > Solid waste > Landfill > Unclassified | place...
CGGTTGGATTGCCCCCAGCGGGCGCACTGCCGCGTTGCAAATTGCTTGCGTGGAATGACCACGCGGCGCAATTTGCGCCTTGCATTGCATCCCGCTGGGAACAATCCAATCCGGACAATTTCCCCTGCGCAAGGCATAGGATCACGGTTTCACCAATAAATTGACCAGCGTCAGCCGGTAAATTTCCTTCAAAGGCTCAATGTCGGCCACTTTGATGCATTCGTCGATTTTGTGGATGGTGGCATTGAGCGGGCCGAATTCGATCACCTGCGGGCAGATCATGGCGATGAAGCGCCCGTCCGAAGTGCCGCCGGAGGTGGAAAGTTCGGCATCCACGCCGGTCGCCGTTGCGATTGCTGCGGTTACCGCATCCACTAGGGCGCCCCTGGCGGTGAGATAGGGCTGGGCCGACAGCGCCCACGCCAAGTCGTACTCCAGCCCGTGTTTGTCGAGTATCGCATGAACCTGGGTTTTCAAGCTTTCCACAGTGCTCGCGGTGGAGAAACGGAAGTTGAAAAGTATTTCGACCTGGCCGGGCACCACATTGGTGGCGCCGGCGCCGCCATGGATGTTGGAAATCTGCCAGGTGGTGGGGGGGAAATAGTCGTTGCCCACATCCCACTGCATTTTCGCCAATTCGGCGATGGCGGGCGCCGCGAGGTGGATGGGATTTTTCCCCAAGTGGGGATAGGCGATGTGGCATTGGATGCCTTTTACCTTCAGCGTGCCGGAAAGCGAGCCGCGGCGACCGTTTTTCACCGTGTCGCCGAGTTTCCCGCTACAAGTCGGTTCGCCGACCAGACAATAATCCAAGGTTACGCCGCGCGCCTGCAAGGTCTGCACCACGCGTTCGGTGCCGTCGATTGCGCTGCCTTCCTCATCCGCAGTGAGCAGCAACGCTATGGAGCCGGGGTGGTGCGGGTGATCCGCGACGAATTCCTCAATGGCAGTGACAAAAGCCGCCAGCGAGGTTTTCATGTCCGCAGCGCCGCGCCCGTAAAGCATTCCGTCGCGAATTTGCGGCGCGAACGGGTCGCTGCCCCAGAGTTCCACGGGGCCGCTGGGCACGACATCGGTGTGTCCGGCGAAGCATACCAGCGGTGCGCCGGTTCCGCGCCGCGCCCAAAAATTGGCGACGCCGTTGAATGGCATCTTTTCGACGACGAAGCCGAGTTTTTCCAACCGGGCAATCAGTATCTCCTGGCATCCCGCATCGTCGGGCGTCAGCGAAGGGCGCGCGATCAGCGCCTGGGCGAGTTCGAGAGTGTTCATGCCTTATTATCCTAAGCCGGACAATTGCCGGGACCAAAAATATTTACCGCAGAGACGCAGAGATTTGATCGATGCTCATGCCTGCACTCTGCCCGTCTGGTTATTGCTGGATGACGAACGACTCGAACAGCACATCGGTGACCCCATCCTTGGGTTCGAGTTTCAGCGCTTTATTGACCATGGTTTTGGTTTGTTCTATCAGTTTCTGTTTGCCGGCAAGGGTGGCCAATTGTTGGGAATCCTGCGTGCTGAGCAGCAGGATGATTTCATGCTTGATACGCGGCAGGTAAATTTTCACGGCATCCAGAATTTCCGGCGCGGCCAGTTTGACGGTAATCTCGGCCTGCACATATTCATCGATATTCTGCAGATTGACGGTGAAGGTGCCCAATTTGACATACAACGTCCCTCCATCCTTGGCTTGAACGGTTGCCGTAAACAAGCTCAGGCAAGCGAGCAATACAACCAGTATTTTTTTCATTTTATTTGACGCATCTTCCAAGCCAGCCCGAATATTTCGTAAAGTGTCCCATGCACCCTGTAGGAGCGCGCTTCAACCGCGATTCATCCGTTACGAAATGATTGGGGCTACACGAGATATTCGAGGTTTTATGAAATATCCACCTCCTACCTGTCAGGCCATCCTTACTTATGGCTTATGCTGTGCCGTTTTCTCCCTGCCCACTGGCCGCCTCGGCTGCGGCTTGCGCTTCCGCCAGTTCCCGCTGGCGTATCGTGCGTTTTTCCAACGCATCGGCTCGCACCGGAATGCTTTCTTCTCCAAACATAACCTGGCGCAGGAAGCGGAAGCCGAACTGCATCAGTTCGGCTTCGTCGCCGAAGATTTGCTGTTTTAATTCGTCGGATAAATCATAAGTTTCATTGAACGGCCCGCTGGAGACGAATTCGCGAAAACGGTCCAGATCATAACATGTCATGAAGAACATCTGTAGGCTGCGCTTGGAAGCCTTGCCGACGGAGGGACCGGAGGATTTCTTTTTCAGCACCAGTTGACGCCAGCCGCGCCCGAGCGTGTCATAGTCCGCTAGGCCTTGCTCCTGGCGGTATTCGGCGATGGATAGGGAGCGCTCTTCATTGTGTCCCAGGCAGTGCGCTTCCTTGACCAGCGCATAGGAATCGCTGTCGGTGTATTCGTTTTGCTTGCGCATCGAGATCAGCGCGACGGGGTAGTAGCGGCACGCGGTGGGGCGATCTTCGTAAACGCTGCAACCTGCTTCGGTCACGAACTGGCAGGCTGTGCCTTCTTCCACCGGCTTGAATTTGACGCCGGCGATGCCGTCTTGTTCCATCTCGTAGGGGTGTGTGTATTGCCGCAAAAAATCGCCGGAACTAAGCCCCAAGCGGCGTTTCAGGCGCAGGATGTCGTAGGGGGTGAGGCTGATGTCGATGTTCTTGCAGCACGCATTGAAGCAGGCGATGTCCTTGTGGCAACGAAACTGGATTATCTTGGTGTCGTCGTACAGGGTTGGTACGACCGGGCTTAACGGGAATGGGGAATCATTGTGCGCGGTGTTGTCCATGTTGATACCTTATGAATGAAGCTGAATTTTGCCACGAATGTTTACGAAACGGGGTAAGGTGATTTCTCCGCGAAGCGAAAGCTCGCAAAACATTCGTGGGAAAACTGAAGGTTGGGCGGCTTGAAAAAATAAAACCGGGCGCCCTGCGGCGCCCGGCTTCAATCAAGCGATGTGCCAACCCGGCTTAGTGAGCGGCCGGTTTGAACAGCTTGGTCTTGTCCACCAGATCCACGTGGGCGCGCTTGAACACGGTCCACTTGTGGGTGGTCTTGTCGTAGGTGGAGTTGACGAAACACTTCCAGTTCTCTTCATCGACAAAGTTCTTGTCCATGCGGTAGTAGAAGCCGGGGTAACGGCTTTCTTCGCGGAACTGGATGTGCTTCATGTGGGCTTCCGCCGTCAGGATGCGGTGGTAGTTTTCCCAGGCGCGCAGCAATTCGTGCAGGTCCTTCGCACGCATCTTCTTGGCGTCTTCCTTCAGCATTTCCAGCTTCTCTTCCGCCACTTTCAGCATGTGTCCGTTGGTGGTGTAGTAAGTTGCCACGCCGGCCACGTACTCGTCCATGATCTTTTGCAGACGGAACTGAAGCATTTTCGGCGTGATGTAGTTGGGGTTCACGTCGATAGCGGTGGTATAGTCCTTGAATTCCAGGTAGTTACGCACCGGCTTGTAGATTTCCTCGACCAGTTGCTCGGCCGGGGTGTCCAGTTCAACCTTCCAGTCCTTGTTGTCGATGCAGTACTTGACCATCGCCTTGGCAGCCAGACGGCCTTCGGCATGGGAGCCGGAGGAGAACTTGTGACCGGATGCGCCCACGCCGTCGCCGGCGGTGAACAGACCCTTCACAGTGGTCATGGAACGGTAGCCCCAGTTCCACTCGGCAGGCGCGCCGACGTCATCGGGACCGGACACCCAGATGCCGCAGCAACCGGAGTGGGAACCCAGCAGGTAGGGTTCGGTCGGCATCAATTCGGAGTTCTTCTTTTCCGGTTCGATGTTTTCGCCAACCCACACGCCGCATTGTCCCACGCACATGTCGAGGAAGTCTTCCCAGGCTTCCGCTTCCAAGTGCTTCACTTCGCGCGGGGACAGGGTTTCTTTCAGCTTGCCGAGTGCGGTCACGGTGTCCATGTAAATTGGGCCGCGGCCTTCTTTCATTTCCTTCAGCATCAGGTGGTTGCGCAAGCAGGAAGCAGGAACGGCAGCCTGACCGTAGGGCGGGTAGTCGTTCAGCATTTCCTTGTTCTTCACCATGTACACTTCGCCCATGGAGTTGACGGCTTGCGCCTTGAACAGCAGGAACCACGCGCCAACCGGACCGTAACCGTCCTTGAAGCGGGCGGGAACGAAGCGGTTTTCCATCATCGTGAGTTCGGCGCCGGCTTCGGCGGCCATCGAGTAGGTCGAACCGGCGTTCCACACCGGGTACCAGGCGCGGCCTTGGCCTTCACCAACGGAACGCGGGCGGAACAGGTTCACGCAACCGCCGGCAGCCAGGAGGCAAGCCTTGAACTTGTACACCACAACTTTGTGGTCGCGGGTGGAGAAGCCGACTGCACCGGCGATGCGCTTCGGGTCGTTCTTGTCGTTGACCAGCTTGACGATGAAGATGCGTTCCTGGATGCGATCCATGCCGAGCACCTTTTTGGCGGCTTCAGCAACGATCCACTTGTAGGATTCGCCGTTGATCATGATCTGCCATTTGCCGGAACGCACGGGCTTGCCGCCGTCTTTCAGCTTGGGCATTTCAACGGAACCGTCGTGGCGCTCGCCGTTTTCGTCGGTCTTCCAGATCGGCAGACCCCACTCTTCGAACAAGTGTACGGACTCATCGACGCAACGGCCCAAATCGTAGGCCAGGTCGTCGCGGGTGATGCCCATCAGGTCGTTGGAAACCATGCGGGCGTAGTCGGCGGGGTCTTGCTCCGGGCCGATGTAGGTGTTGATCGCGGACAAGCCTTGCGCAACGGCGCCGGAGCGGTCCATCGCGGCTTTGTCCACCAGCTTGATCTTCAGGTCAATACCGCTTTGGGCTTTCGCTGCGTCGGCCCATTGTTGAATTTCATAGGCGGCGCCACAGCAGGCCATGCCGCCACCGATCAGAAGAATGTCAACTTCTTCTTGGATTATCTCAGGATTTCCAAAAGTTCCAGACATTGTTGTACCTTTCAATGTTCGTTAAATAATATCCGTTAGCCGCGCGTTTTCGGTAAATCGATTACTTGCGGATCAGTTCGGCAGGGTTGCCGGCGCGGTAACCGTTTTCCTGGTTGTGGTTGAAGAAACCAGCGCTGGAAATATTGGCCATGTCGGCAGCCGGCTTGCCGCCGTAGGGATTGATCGAACCTTCGGCAGTGGTGCGGATCGGGAACTTGAAGCGCTTCAGGGTGCCATTGCGGAACTTGATGGTCCACATGATGGAATCCGAACCGCGTAGGGGCTGCACGGAACCGCCCAGCGGCACGACGTCGGCGTAGTGGCGGCATTCGATGGCTTGCTGCGGGCAAATCTTCACGCAGGAATAGCACTCCCAGCATTGCTCCGGTTCCTGGTTGAAGGCGCGCATGGCGTGGCCGGTTTCAGAACCGTCCTTGTCCAGCTTCATCAGGTCGTGCGGGCAGATGTACATGCACGCAGTCTTGTCCTGACCTTTGCAACCGTCGCATTTGTCGGTACGTACAAAAGTTGGCATTGCTTTTACTCCTTGAAATTACAAGTTGCTGATAAACAAAGGCCGGCCACTGACGCAACCGGCCAACCTTTAACCCGGATTCCTCAGTTGACCGCTCTTTTGGTGACTTAACATGATGTTCCTAAATTAGATTATGTGGTTTCATCGCCGTCACCAGAATGGTGACCTCGCTACGGAGTGGATTGCACGGTTCCGGCGATGCATGGCGGCGTTGCAACTTCTCGGAATGGAATGACCATTTCGATGAAGTTGCGCCTTGCCCCCCCCCATAACCACACGCTCCACTCCATCCAACTGAGGAATCTAGGTTTAAATAACTACTACTTGGCGGAATGGCCTTTCAGTTCCACCTTTACGTTCTGCTCGGCGGTGAGGCCGGCATAGTACTTCTGCAACACCTTGGCAACTTCGGGGCGGCTGAATTCGACCGGCAGGTCCTGCCCTTCGGAAAGCATGGAACGCACCTTGGTGCCGGACAGCAGAATACGGTCGTCCTTGGTGTGCGGGCAGGTGCGCTGTGAGGCCATGCCGCCGCATTTCTTGCACCAGAAGGTCCAGTCGATGTTCATGTTCTTGGTTTCGAGCGCATCTTTCGGAATTTCGTCGAAAATCTTTTGCGCGTCGAACGGACCGTAGTAGTCGCCCACGCCGGCGTGGTCGCGCCCGACGATCAGGTGCGAGCAGCCGTAGTTCTGGCGGAACAGCGCGTGCAGCAGCGCTTCGCGCGGACCGGCGTAGCGCATATCCAGCGGGTAGCCGGCCTGGATTACGGTGTTGGGGGCGAAGTAGTTCTCGACCAGCACGCTGATGGCTTCGGAGCGCACTTCGGCAGGGATGTCGCCCGGCTTGAGCGCGCCCAGCAGGGAGTGAACCAGCACGCCGTCCATGGTCTCGATGGCGATCTTGGCCAGATATTCGTGCGAACGGTGCATGGGGTTGCGCGTTTGGAACGCGGCGATCTTGGACCAGCCCATTTTCACGAACGCGGCGCGGGTTTCGGCGGGCGTCATGAACTGCTCGCCGTATATTTCCTTGAAACCGCCGGTGGACAGCACCTTGACCGGGCCGGCCAGGTTGTACTTACCCTGCGCCATCACCATCTTGACGCCGGGGTGCTCCAGATCGGTGGTTTTGTAGACCTGCATACACTCGTGGGCTTTGTCGATGGTGTATTTTTCACTCACCTTCATGGTGCCCATGATCTCGCCGGTTTCGCCGTCGGCCAGCGCGATCTCGCTACCGACCTTGATGCTTTCGTCATCAGTGGACAGCGTGACCGGGATTGGCCAGAACAGGCCGTTGGCCATCTTGTAGCCGTCGCATACGCCCAGCCAGTCGGAATGGGTCATGAAGCCGTCGAGCGGGGTGAAGCCGCCGATGCCGAGCATGATCAGGTCGCCGGTTTCGCGCGACGATATATTTACCTTGGGCAAAGCTTGAGCGCGCGCCAATTCCTGTTTTTGGGCGTCACCGCTCAACAGCAGGGGTTTCAGTTCGCCGCCACCATGCGGATTAACGAGTTTAGACATGTTTTGATGATCTCCCGACGAGAATATCCGTTATTTGAAGTCCGCGCAGAATAGCATTGGATGAACGGGTGCAATATTCAATTAATTTTATTCTTGTATAAGAAATATTTTTTTGGGTTAAGGGGGCGCCGATGGGGGCAATGGGATGCATTAACCGCCTCCGTACTGGGCGTGGAGGCGGTTAATGGAGTGGATATTCTATCGAGTTACCGTTATGGCGACAGCAGTTTGGTGTCCGTCCGCATCGTTTATGGTGATTATCGTAGCTCCAGGGCTGCGCGTCCGTATCGTGGCCTCCACCCATGTCATGGCGGTTTCGTATATCCCGCTATCGGGATAAGCAATGAAGCTATTGGAAGTGGATAATAGGTACGGCGGCCTTCCGCCGGCTATGGTGATCTTGATGGGTTCCCCCGACCTGGCGGTAGCCGCAGTCGGCGAGACGCCGAATTGAAGATCGCTGACGGTGACGGCGACGGTCTTTTGGTTGCCGTTCGCGTCGGATACGGTGATCGTTGCAACTCCCGAATTGCGCGTTCGCACCATGGCTTCTGCCTGGGGGGCGTAGCCTGACGGGGTGGTGGAGTTATACGTTCCGCTATCGGGATAAGCCACGAATTCGCGGGAAGAGGACACCCGATAGGGTGGTTTTCCGCCGACGATGTTGAGCGTTATTGGTTCTCCCATCCTGGTAGTAACCGTAGTAGGCGAGACGGCGAATGGGGGGACTTGTATATCGCTGACGGTAAGAGTCGCTGAGACCTGCTTGCCGGCGGAATCCGTTACGGTGATTATGGCCTCTCCAGCTACGAGGGTGGAAATATTTGCCGATGCCTGGCAAGGATTGTTGCTTTGCTCAACGGAACCAACGCTGGCAACGGCGTTTCTCGACGAGGTGACATTATAGGGCGGTGTCCCCCCCCCAATGGCTAGAGTGAGTGGTTCATGAGTGTTTGCCGCAATGGTGGTGGGCGATACAACAAGTGGTGTCTTCGTTCCCTGGGTGGTGGTGTAAGACGTACATTTTTGGGCGCTATCATATTGACTGCAAGTTGTGCCGGGTGGTATATCCCAGCATGCTCCCTGGGAGAGGGTGTTCGAAGTAGTGGCCGCTCTTTCCGCCCCAATGCTAACCGCAGCCCACTGCCCGTCCGCAGGCAAAGCCACCTGCGTGGTGGAATAAAGCCTGGGGCCTACCCGCAGGGAAGGCACCGTCAGCACCTGGGTGTTCAAATCGAATACTGCCGTGTCTGTTGTGGGTGTCGCGGCTGCCGTTCCAATCCCAACTACAGACCACTTTCCATCCGTCGGCAAAGCCACTTGTGTGGTGGAATAAAGCTGGGAATCTATCTGCACGGAGGGTACCGTCAGCACATTGGTGGCCGGGTCGAATGCCGCAGTTTCCGCCAGCGCATGGCCGGCCAAAAGAAATAATATAAATACAAGTTTGCGTGTCATGGGTTTCTCCCGATTTCAAGTGTTCAAATGCCGATAGTTCAAAATTCGATTGTCATGCATTACGTCATGAAATGAAGCATAATCCGTGCCTGATTTTGTAACTTGCAGAAAATTAACCTCGTTCCCACACGCCGCGTGGGAATGCAGTGAACGCCGCGCTGCGGCGAGTATGCATGCAGTTTTGATAACAAAATGCACACACCGGACTCAGGACGTGGCGCGTCCTGAACTGCATTCCCACGCAGCGCGTGGGAACGAGTAATTTTCCAAATATTGGATGGTGTGTCTCTGGGATAAGTACGTCATGTTAGCGTAAAATGGCGCCCCTTCGCTGCCTGAATTAACCAAAAGAGAATAACCATGGTAAGAACCCGTTTCGCCCCCAGCCCGACCGGCTATCTGCACATCGGTGGCGCTCGCACCGCCTTGTTTTCCTGGGCTTTTGCGCGCAAGCACAAGGGCGTGTTCGTGTTGCGCATTGAGGATACCGACCTGGAGCGCTCCACGCCGGAATCGGTGCAGGCGATACTCGACGGCATGGCCTGGCTGGGGCTGGATTACGACGAGGGGCCGTTCTACCAGATGCAGCGCATGGAGCGCTATAAGGCGGTGATCCAGCAGTTGCTTGACGAGGGCAAGGCTTATTATTGCTATGCCGGTAAAGAAGAGCTGGAAGCCATGCGCGCCGCGCAGGAAGCGGCGGGACTCAAGCCGCGCTACGACCGGCGTTGGCGCGATTCCAGTGCGACGCCGCCGACGGGCGTTGCGCCTACGGTGCGCTTCAAGACGCCGCTCGACGGCGTGGTGGTGATCGACGATCTGGTCAAAGGCCGTGTCACGGTGCATAACAGCGAATTGGACGACCTTATCATTGCGCGTAGCGACGGCACGCCGACCTATAATTTCAGCGTGGTGGTGGACGATTGGGACATGCGCATCACCCATGTGATCCGCGGCGACGATCACCTTAACAACACCCCGCGCCAGATCAACCTGTTGAAGGCGCTCGGCGCGCCGCTGCCGCAATACGCCCATGTGCCGATGATCCTGGGCGAGGACGGCGAACGCCTGTCCAAGCGCCATGGCGCGGTGAGCGTGATGCAATATCCCGAGGATGGCTACCTGCCGGAAGCGTTGCTCAATTATCTGGCGCGTCTCGGCTGGGCGCATGGCGACGAAGAGATATTCGATATGGAGCAGTTCGTCGAATGGTTCGATTTGGGATCAGTTTCCAAGTCGCCGGCCAAGTTCAACCCGGAAAAGCTGGCGTGGATCAACCAGCAATATCTGAAAAAAGCCGATGACCATCGCTTGGCGGAACTGGTCAAGCCTTTCATGTTGCGCGATAGTTGCGATTGCGATCCCCGGCACGGGCCGGACCTGACCGAAGTCGTGGCGCTGCTCAAGGAGCGCGCCGGCACGCTGGAAGAGCTGGCCGATGCCGCAGTGTATTTCTACCGCCCGCTCGAACCGGCGCCGGAGTTGGTGGCTCAGCATCTTTCCGTGGAAAACCTGCCGGCTATCAAAGCATTTGCGGAAAGTTTGCAAACTTGCGAATGGAACAAGGCGGCTATCCACGACTTGATTAAAGCCACCGCCGTCGCGCACGGCTTGAAAATGCCCAAGGTGGCAATGCCGCTACGCTTGCTGGTGACCGGCGAACTCCAGACCCCGTCGGTGGATGCAGTGCTGGCATTGATCGGGCGCGAGGAAGTGCTGCGGCGCTTGACTGCCCGGATGGAGAAATTCGCCGGCAGTTAGGCGATTTCCAGGAGTGAATATACCAACGCCTTGCGTTGCAAAAATGCTGCGCCATTTGGCACATTCATTCCTGAAAATTACCTTAATACCCGAATAATTTCAAGCCGCCGAACAAAGCCGCCAAGGCAAAAGTCTGCAACAACATGGCTTGATATAGCTTTGATAAAATGCGATTTTCCAGGCGATTCTCCAGTTCAGTGAGGTCATGCCTCAAATCCTCCCTGGTTGCCAACTCCCTGAGATTGACATCGAACACCTCTGAGAGGGCGACTGCTTCAGCTTCGGCTTGTGCAGGCGGCACCCCGGCTTCTTTCAATCGGTTGGCAAATTTCAGCGTATCAAACGTAATGGCTGACATGATTTCTATCCTCCTTACTTTAACCTAAAAAGCTCAGTTGACCGCTTGCCGGGAAAGGTAACATGATGGTTCTAAACAGCTTTATCATACATTCCGCGTTCACCCATTTGGTGAGAGCGCTACGGGCTGGATTGCACGGTTTTCCGGGCGCATGGCGGCGTTGCAACTCCTCAGAATGGAACAACCATTCTTCGTCGTTGCGCCTTGCCCTGCACCCGGAA
>Ga0172380_10008876_pt1 | contig 10833 bp, 9 predicted proteins | sample Leawe162metaG_FD_119747 | JGI IMG/M metagenome (GOLD analysis project Ga0172380, IMG submission 119747) | Leachate microbial communities from a municipal landfill in Southern Ontario, Canada - Leachate well 162 metaG | ecosystem: Engineered > Solid waste > Landfill > Unclassified | place...
GGCGGCCGGCTGGCTGGTGCGACCACATCGCGCGCATGTGGCCGGTCGATGCCGTGGTCGGCGAGAACGGCGCCTTCTGGATGCGCTACGACGCCAAAGCGAGGCGGCTCAAGACGGTCGTCGCCGGCCATCCGCCGCCGGACCGCCAGTCGCGAATCAATGCAATTGCCGCGGAGATCCTCGCCGCGGTGCCGGGCTGTGCGCTCGCCTCCGACCAGTTCTGCCGCGTTGCCGATCTCGCGATCGACTTTTGCGAGGACGTCGCGCCCTTGCCGCGAGTTGCAGTCGACGCCATCGTGCAGCGCATGGAAGCCGCCGGAATGCGCGCGAAAGTGAGTTCCATTCACGTCAATGGCTGGTTCGGCGATTACGACAAGCTGAGCACGACGCAACGAATGCTGGCCGAGGAATTCGGCATTGCGCTGGAGAGCGGGATGGAACTGGAGCGCTGGATTTTTGTCGGCGATTCGCCCAACGACGTACCGATGTTCGGCTTCTTCCCCAATTCGGTCGGCGTCGCCAATGTGCTCGATTTCGCCGATCGGCTGGAAGCCAAGCCGGCGTGGCTCACCGGCGCCCGCTCCGGAGCGGGTTTCGTCGAACTCGCCGAGGCGCTGCTGGCGACGCGCAAAAACTAGTCGCTGGTGTCATACTTCGCAGGAATGCGGCGGCATGCCCGAGATACGCACCGGGAATGAACTCATGACGGAATCTGCGGTAGCAAGCATCAACTTCAGGGAAGCGGCGCTCAAGCTGCTGCCCGAGGGCGCCAACTTCGAGGCCTGCCTGACCTGCGGGCTCTGCTCTTCGGGCTGTCCGGCGTCGGGGCTCGAGAACATGGACCCGCGCAAGTTCATTCGAATGGCCCTGCTGGGAATGGACGAGGAACTCTCGTCTACCCCCTGGATCTGGTGCTGCACACTGTGCAAGCGCTGCCAGTATGTTTGCCCGATGAATATCGACGTCTCGCAACTGGTTTACCTCGCCCGCGGCAACTGGCCCGAAGACAAAAAGCCGTCCGGCATCGTTCGCTCCTGCCAGCTCACCCGCTCCAGCGATTCGACCAGTGCCATGGGCATGCCACCCGCCGACTTTGTCTCCGTGGTCGAGGAGGTGCTGCAGGAGGTCCGCGCCACGCAGCTGGCTTTCCGGCAATTGCAGGCGCCGATCGACAAGAAGGGCGCGCACTTCTTCGTCAACCAGAACTCGCGCGAGCCGATGAACGAACCGGAGGAAATGGTGCCGCTGTGGAAGATCTTCGACGTCGTCGGCGCCGACTGGACCTATGCATCGAAAGGCTGGGCGGCGGAGAATTTCTGCATGTTCTCGGGCAATGAAGAGGCCTGGCGCGAGGTGATCCGCAAGCGGGTCGATGCGGTCAATGAACTCGGCTGCGAGGTGTGGCTGAATACCGAGTGCGGCCACAGCTACTACTCGATGTGGCACGGCATCGAGCGCTTCGGCCTGCAGGCGAATTTTCGCCTCGAAAGCATCGTCACGTACTACGCCCAATGGATACGCGAAGGCAAGTTGCCGGTCAATTCGCGCTGGAACGCCAATGGCATCAAGTTCACCGTGCAGGACCCCTGCATGATCGTGCGCAAGGCCTACGGCGATGCAATCGCCGAGGACATGCGCTTCGTCGTCAGGACCCTGGTGGGCGAGGAGAACTTCGTCGACATGCAGCCAAACCGCAGCGCCAACTATTGCTGCGGCGGCGGCGGCGGTTTCCTCCAGGCCGGCATGACTGACCACCGGCGAGCTTACGGCAAGCGCAAGTTCGACCAGATCGCCGCCACCGGCGCCGCCTATGTCCTCGCGCCCTGCCACAACTGCCATTCGCAGATGCACGACATCGGACACTTTTACGGCGGGCACTATGGGGTCGTGCATTTGTGGACGCTGATCTGCCTTTCCCTCGGGATACTCGGCAAGAACGAGCGCATCTACCTGGGACCGGAGCTGCGCGGCTGAACCATGTCCTCCGGCGCGACAACACTGGAAACCGAAGTCCTCATCATCGGCGGCGGCGTGACCGGCACCGGGATCATGCGCGACCTCGCGCTGCGCGGCATCCACAGCCTGCTGATCGACAAGCGCGACCTGTGCGCCGGCGCCTCCGGCGGCAATCACGGCCTGCTGCATTCGGGCGGCCGTTATGTGTCGACCGATCCCGCCGCGGCGATGGAATGCCGTCAGGAAAACGCGCTGCTCAAGCGGCTCGCGCCGCAGTGCATCGAAACCGCCGGCGGACTGTTCGTCGCGGTCGAGGGGGATGATCCGGCGTTTGCCGAGAAGTTTCCGGCACTGTGCCGGAATGCCGGCATCGACTGCGAGGAGCTGAGCCCCGGCGAGGCGCGAAGGCTGGAGCCCGTGCTCTCGGACAAGCTGTTCAAGGCCTGTCGGGTACCCGATGCCACCATCGATCCCTTTCACCTGGCCCTGCTGAATGTCGATCATGCCCGCCTGATCAACGGCAGTGTTTATCGCCCGCACACCGAGGTCCTGCGTTTCGAGATGGCGGACGGGGAAATTCGCGCGGCCATCTGCCACGATCACCTGCACAATCGTCCGCTCACGATCCGTGCCAGGCAGTTCGTGAACGCCGGCGGCGCCTGGGCCATGAACGTCGCACGGCTGGCGGCTTGTGCCGACGTGCACCTGCTCTACGCGAAGGGAACCATCCTGGTCAGCAGCGACCGCCTGGCGCACCATGTCGTCAACCGGCTGCGGCCTCCCGGCGACGGCGACATCCTGGTGCCGGGCGGCACGGTTTCCCTGCTCGGCACCACCTCCACCCGCGTCGACGATCTCGAAAACGTCAGTCCCGTTGCGGAGGAAATCGATCGCAACATCCGCGAGGGGGCGGCGATGATTCCGGCACTGGCCGGTGCCCGTTACATCCGGGCCTTTTCCCGGGTCCGGCCATTGCTGCAGGCAGCCGGGAATGCCAGCGACCGCGCCGCATCGCGCGGTTTTGCGCTGCTCGATCACGCCACGCAAGGCATCGGCAATTTCTGCACCATCACCGGCGGCAAGCTCACGACCTTCCGCTTGATGGCCGAAAAAACTGCCGACCTCGTCGCCGGCCGGCTCGGCAACGGCGAGGCCTGCACGACCGCCACCGTTCCGTTGCCCGATGACGAAGCCTGCAGCTGGACCGAGCCTGGTACCGCACTGAAACACTGGCATCGGGACAGCGATCCCGACGACATGATTCTCTGCGAATGCGAAATGCTGCCGCAATCGGCGATCGAGCAGGTCTTCGCCGGCTCACCCGGCATCGAACAGGAGCGGACCCTCCAAGCCGTCGCCCTGCGTACCCGGGCAGGAAAGGGCCCCTGCCAGGGATCGTTCTGCGGCATCCGCATCACCTCCTGGCTTTACGACCAGGGCTGCTACCGCGATGCCACCGGTCTTGCCCACCTGCGCGATTTCTTCGACGAGCGCTTCAAGGGCCAGCGCAGCGTCATCTGGGGACAGCAGGCGGCGCAGATGGAACTGGCGGAAGCCCTGCACTGCGGGCTGCTCGGCCTCGACACACTGGAGGGCGACCGGTGAGCGCCGAGCCGCGACATTTCACCACGCAACTGGCGGTGATTGGCTCGGGCATCGCCGGCTTTGCCGCGTCGATTTTTGCCATCAACCGCAAGATCCTCACCGCACAAGTCGGCAACACCGGGGCGGTGGCCTACACCACGGGCTACCTGGACTTGATCGGCAAGCTGGGCGGCGCGGCGGGCCTCGTCACCGACCCCTGGCAGGCGCTGGAAAGTCTGCGCGAAACGGAACCGAAGCATCCGCTGTGCAGGGTTGCCGCAGGCGACATTCAGCAGGCATTCGCCGAATTCACGGACTTTCTCGGCGCCTGCGGGCTGGCCTACAGTGCGCCGGGGCGTTCCAATATCACGGCGCTGACTCCGGTCGGCACCCTGAAGCAGACGCTCTGCGTGCCGGCCACCATGGCGGCCGGGCCGCGCGCCCTGGCCGCCAACGCGCCCTGCGTGATCGTCGATTTCAGGGGCCTGAAGGGCTTCAGCGGCGCCGAGGTGGTGGCCAATCTGCGGGCTCGCTGGCCGCACCTGACTACGCAGCGCATCGTCTTTCCCGGCATGGAGCGCGGCGAGGTGTATCCCGAAGTCATGGCCCGGGCGCTGGAAGTTCCGGCCACCCGGGAAAAGCTGGCCGAGGCGCTGAGCGGTGTTGCCGGATCGGCCAGGGTCATCGGCCTTCCGGCGATCCTCGGCATGCACCGCCCGGACCATGTGCTGGCCGAACTGGAGCGCCTCACGGGCCGCGAGATATTCGAGATTCCCACCATGCCGCCGTCCGTGCCGGGCATCCGCCTGCGCGAGCTGTTCCAGCAGGTGTTGCCGCAGCAGGGGGTGACCCTGATTCCCCAGCAGAGAGTCGCCTCGCTGAGCTTTGACGGCGACAGCGCGACGCTCGCCCTGAGCGACAGCTATGGCCCGATCCGGATCCATGCGCAAGCGGTCATCCTGGCCACCGGTCGCTTCCTCAGCGGCGGCCTCGAAGCGCATCCCGCTGGAATCCGCGAGCACTTGCTGGACCTGCCGGTGACCCAGCCGGCAGGCAGAGCCGACTGGTACCGCGAACGCTACACCGACCCGCGCGGCCACGCCATCCATCGCGCCGGCATCGAAGTCGATGATTCCTTCAGGCCTTTGACCCGCGAGGGTCACCGCCACCATGAGCGTCTGTTCGCCGCCGGGGTCATTCTTGCCCACCAGGACTGGATACGCGGCCGCAGCGGGGCGGGCATCGCCATCGCCACGGCCTTCAAGGCGGTGACGGAAGCGGAGCGGTTTCTGTCGGGCCGCTAAGCCCGCTCCTCATCCAGGGCAGGGCGCCCGTAACTCAGTCCTCGATGCGCAGTCCGCTCGCCGCATCGAAATGGTGTTCGTTCGCCGGGTCGTAATGCAGCGCCAGCTTGCCGGTATGCGCGGCAAAGGACTGATGCAGGCGGACCGCGACGCGGGCCGCGTTCGAACTTTCGGCGAGACGGCCGTAGACCAGCGTGTCGCTGCCGAGCGGCTCCAGCAGGTCGACGTCCACGGTCAGCATCGCTTCGCTCGGCGCGCAGGGTTCGAGGTGCTCCGGGCGAATGCCGAGCAGAATGTCCCGCCCATTTCGCTGTGTCGGAATCAGGTTCATCGGCGGCGAACCGATGAAGCCGGCGACGAAGGTCGTGGCCGGCTTGGCATAGACATCGAGCGGGGCGCCGATCTGCTCGGCTCGCCCGGCGTTCATCACCAGCATGCGCTGCGCCATGGTCATGGCCTCGACCTGGTCGTGGGTGACGTAGAGGCTGGTCGTCGCCAGGCGCCGGTGCAGGGCCTGCAATTCGGCGCGCATCTGCACCCGCAGCTTGGCGTCGAGGTTCGACAGCGGTTCGTCGAAGAGGAACACCGCCGGCTCGCGCACGATGGCGCGACCCATGGCGACGCGCTGGCGCTGGCCGCCGGAAAGCTCGCGCGGCTTGCGATCGAGGTAGGGGCCGAGTTCCAGGATCTCCGCCGCCCGCTTGACGTGCGCTTCGATCTCGGCCGGGGGCATGCGGCGGATCTTGAGGCCATAGGCCATGTTCTGGCGCACCGACATGTGGGGGTAGAGCGCATAGTTCTGGAACACCATGGCGATGTTGCGGTCCTTGGGTTCGAGGTCGTTCACCACGCGCTCGCCGATCGCGATCTCGCCGGAGGTGATCGTCTCCAGCCCCGCCACCATGCGCAACAGCGTCGATTTGCCGCAGCCCGAAGGCCCGACCATCACCACGAACTCGCCGTCGGCGATGTCCACGTCGATGCCCTGGATCACCTTGACGGCGCCGAAGGATTTGTGCACGTTGCGGATCGATACGCTGGCCATTATCGTTTGCTCATTTTTCGGTTTCCACGAGTCCCTTGACGAACCACTTCTGCATCAGCAGCACCACCGCCGCCGGCGGCAGCATGGCCAGCATCGCGGTGGCCATGATCAGGTTCCATTCGTTGGCCGCGTCGCCGCCGACGATCATGCGCTTGATGCCGATCACCACCGTGTACATCGACTCGTCGCTGGTGATCAGGAGCGGCCACAGGTACTGGTTCCAGCCGTAGATGAACTGGATGACGAAGAGCGCCGCCATGGTGGTCTTCGAAAGCGGCACCACCACGTCCCAGAAGAAGCGCATCGGCCCGGCGCCGTCGATGCGCGCCGCCTCGGCCAGTTCGTCCGGAATGGTCATGAAGAACTGGCGGAAAAGGAAGGTGGCGGTCGCCGAGGCGATCAGCGGCAGCGTCAGGCCGGCATAGGTATTGAGCAGGCCGAGGTCGGCCATCACCTTGAAGGTCGGGATGATGCGCACCTCGACCGGCAGCATCAGCGTGACGAAGATCATCCAGAAGAAGAAATTGCGCAGCGGGAAGCGGAAATAGACGATGGCGAACGACGAGAGGATCGAGATGGTGGTCTTGCCCAGCGGCACCGCCAGGGCCATCACCGTGCTGTTGATCAGCATGTCCAGCACCGCCGCCTTCGAGCCGGTGGTCGATCCGGCGAACAGCACCTGGGAATAGTTTTCGATGAAGTGGCTGCCCGGCAGCAGCGGCATCGGCATCGACATGACCTCTTCGAGCGATAGCGTGGAGGCGACGAAGGTCACGTAGAGCGGGAACGCGACCACCAAGGCGCCGACGATCAGGACGGCGTGCGTGATGAAGTCGAGCAACGGGCGTTTCTCTACCATGGGGCGCCCATCAGTACTGCACCTTGCGCTCGATGTAGCGGAACTGGATCACTGTCAGCGCGATGACGATGAACATCAGGATCACCGATTGCGCCGAGGAGCCGCCGATGTCGGCCGACTTCACGCCGTCGTGGTACACCTTGTACACCAGGATCTGGGTTGCCTGCGCCGGCCCGCCCATCGTGGTCGCGTCGATCACGCCGAAGGTCTCGAAAAAAGCGTAGACGATGTTGACCACCAGCAGGAAGAAGGCGGTCGGCGACAGCAGCGGCAGCACGATGGTCCAGAAACGCCGCGTCGGCCCCGCCCCGTCGATCGCCGCCGCCTCGATGAGGGATTTCGGGATCGACTGCAACCCGGCGAGGAAGAACAGGAAGTTGTAGCTGATCTGCTTCCACACCGAAGCGACGATGATCAGCAGCATCGCCTGGTCGCCCTTGATGATCCAGTTCCAGTCGACGCCCATGCCCTTCAGCATGTAGGTGACGATGCCGATCGACGGGGCGAAGAGGAAGGCCCATAGCACGCCGGCGACCGCGGCCGCAACGGCGTAGGGCCAGATCAGGACCGTCTTGTACAGCAGCGCGACCGAGCCGCGCACCACGCGGTCCGCCATCACCGCGAGCAGCAGCGAGATCGCGATGCCGAGGCCGGCCACCGCCACGCTGAACACCGCCGTGGTCTTGAACGAGGCGAGGTAATGCGGGTCGCGAAACAGCGTCGTGAAGTTGTCGAACCCGACGAATTCGCTGTGCAGGCCGAAGGCGTCCTGCAACTGGAAGGAATACCAGACAGCCTGTCCCGCCGGCCAGAAGAAGAAAGTGATGGTGATGGCGAGCTGCGGCGCCAGCAGGACATACGGCAGCCACGCCGAGCGGAAGACTACGCGCTTTTCCATTCGGCGTGCCTGCGGACCGAGTTTACTTGTTCGCCGCCTGGAACTTGCGCAGGATATCGTTGCCCCGCTTGACTGCGTCGTTCATCGCGGTCTGGGCGTCCTTCTTGCCCGCGAACACGGCTTCCATTTCCTCCTCGATCACTTCGCGGCCCTGCACGAAGTTGCCGAAACGCAGGCCCTTGGAGTTCTCTGTCGGCGTATTCAAGGTCAGTTGCTTGACGGCCGTATCCCGCCCCGGGTTCTTGTCGTAGAAGCCTGACTTGCGCGTCAGTTCGTAGGCGGCCAGGGTGATCGGCACGTAGCCCGTCGTGGTGTGCCATCCCATCTGGATCTCGGGTTGCGAGAGGAAGGACATGAACTTCGCCACGCCCTTGTACTCTGCCGGCTTCTTGCCGCCCATTACCCATAGCGAAGCGCCGCCGATGATCGAGTTCTGCGGCGCGCCTTTCACATCATCGTGGTAGGGCAGGAAGCTCAGTTCCCAGTCCGTCTTGCCCGCCTTGATGGTGCCTGCCAGTGCGCCGGCGCTGATGGTTGCCATTGCGCACTCCCCGGACTGGAACTTGGAGTCGGCCTGGTTGGTGCGCCCGGCGTAAGTGAACAGGCCTTTCTTCACCATGTCGCCGAGCATCGCTACGTGGCGCACGTGCAGGGGCGAGTTGATCTTGAACTCGGTGTCGACGCCGCCCATGCCGTTCTGTTTGGTGCCGATCGGCACGTTGTGCCAGGCGCTGAAGTTCTCGATGTGTACCCAGGACGGCCAGCCGGACGTATAAACGCAGTCCTGCCCGGCAGCCTTCAGCTTCTCCGCCACGGCGATCAGCTCCTTCCAGGTTTTGGGCGGCACCGGCGGCAGGCCGGCCGCCTTGAACTTGTTCCGGTCGATGTAGAAAAGCGCGGTAGAACTGTTGAAGGGGAGGGACAACATGTTGCCCTTGGTGTCCGAGTAGTAGCCCGCCACGGTCGGCAGGTAGGCCTTCGGATCGAAGGGCTCCTTGGCGTCCGCCATCACCTTGGCTACCGGCACGATCGCGCCCTTGGCCGCCATCATGGTGGCGGTGCCGACTTCGAACACTTGCAGTATGTGCGGCGCATTGCCGGCGCGGAAAGCGGCGATCGCCGCGGTCATCGACTCGGGGTATTGTCCCTTGTAGACGGGGATGACCTTGTATTCCTGCTGGCTGGCGTTGAACTTGGTGGCAAGTCCGTTGAGCGCCTCGCCGAGCGCGCCCCCCATCGAGTGCCACCACTGGATTTCGGTCTGGGCGAAGGCGGTGGGGGCGCCGAGGATGCCGGCGGTGAACAGTGTGGCGGCAAGTGCCTTGAGTCGCATGATTTTCTCCTTGGATTGACCGGAATTCCGGGGTGTTCTTTCAGGAAAAGCAACTTTTGCGCGGTGAAGTATCTCCGGCCTAGGTATCGGCGTCAATCGCCGGTTCCCCGGAATTATGACGCTGGTCCTTGAGGTTGCGGGCGTTTTTTGCCAGGAGTCCGTCGAGCCGGTTCGCAAACGCCTTCCGGTCGGCGGCGGAAAACGCCGCCGGGCCGCCGGTATCGACGCCGCCGCTGCGCAGTCCTTCCATGAAGTTGCGCATGCCCAGCCGCTCCTCGATGTTGCCCGAATCGAGCAGGTCGCCGCGCGGATCGAGTACGCGGGCGCCCTTGGCGATCACCTGCGCGGCGAGCGGCACATCGGCGGTGATCACCAGGTCGCCGGCTGAGGTCTCCTCGGCGATGCGCCGGTCGGCGACGTCGAATCCCGATGGCACCTGCAGCGCACGGATCCAGGGTGAAGGCGGCACGCGAAGCAGCCGGTTGGCGATCAGCATCAGCGGCACCCGGGCGCGGTTCGCGGCCCGGAACAGGATGTCCTTGATGACAGCCGGGCAGGCGTCGGCATCGACCCAGATTTTCATGATTTACCAGGGCCGCCCGACGATCGGGCGGGTGGGGGTGAGGGGCGTCTCGCGGGTCATGCGGCATCATCCTGTAAAAGTGCGCAAGGCTCAAGCCTGCCGGCCGGAAACCCCGCGCTGGCGCGGCATTCCGGGCATAATCCGGCGCAAGCCATGAACCAGCGGAGCCGCCCGGAATGACGCCAAGCAGCATCGTCAAGTATCTCGACCAGTATGTCATCGGCCAGGACGAGGCCAAGAAGATCCTCGCCGTCGCCGTCTATTCCCATTACAAGAAGGTCGCCAAGGCGAAGAGCGGCACCGTCGAGGTCGCCAAGAGCAACATCCTGCTGGTCGGTTCCACCGGCACCGGCAAGACGCTGCTGTGCGAGACGCTGGCGCGCGCCCTCAAGCTGCCCTTCGTCACCGCCGACGCGACCTCGCTGGCGCAGACGGAGTTCGTCAACGAGGAGATCGACGCCATCCTGCAGCGCCTGCTGGAGAAAGCGGACGGCGACGTCGCCCGCGCGCAGTGCGGCATCGTCTTCATCGACGAGGTGGACAAGCTGAAGGCGATCAGCGGCCAGGCGCGCGGCGCCTCGGGCGAGAGCGTGCAGCATGCCCTCCTGAAGATCATGGAGGGCTCGCCGGTCCGGCTCAAGCACGGCCAGTACATCGACACCACCAACATCCTCTTCATTTGCGGCGGCGCTTTCGTCGGCCTGCGCAACATCCAGGCGAAGACGCAGGCCTTCGGCTTCATCTCCGCCACGGGCGGCGACGACCAGCACATCCTCGACCGGCTCAATGCGCGCGTGAAGCCGACCGACCTCTTCGAGTACGGCCTGATCCCCGAGTTCGCCGGCCGGCTGCCGATCATCGCCAGCTTCCAGGACCTGGACAGGGAGATGCTGGTGCGCATCATGACGGTGCCGCGCAACGCGATCTACCGGCAGTTCCGCGAGATCATGCGGGACGAGGGCGTCGAGCTGACGATCGCGCCGCTGGTCTTCGAGCAGATCGCCGAACTGGCCATCGAATACAAGGTCGGCGCGCGCAGCCTGCGCGGCATCTTCGAGGAAATGATCACCCCGGTGCTCTACGTGGCGCCGGACGACAAGCGGATCGCCAGGGTGAGCATCGCCTCGCTCTTCGAATTGCCCCATTTCTTCGACGCGCAGGGCAACCCGCTGCAGGTTGCTTGAGGCATAATCCGGCTCATCCCGTGAGCCACCGAGGTGGGTAATGGACCGCACCGAGCGCTTCTACCGCATCGACCAGCTGCTCAACGA
>Ga0172380_10008877_pt1 | contig 10832 bp, 6 predicted proteins | sample Leawe162metaG_FD_119747 | JGI IMG/M metagenome (GOLD analysis project Ga0172380, IMG submission 119747) | Leachate microbial communities from a municipal landfill in Southern Ontario, Canada - Leachate well 162 metaG | ecosystem: Engineered > Solid waste > Landfill > Unclassified | place...
GGCTTCCCGAAATTCTCGCGCCGGTGCGCCGTAACCAGGACCAGGCGCCGCTCCCAGGGTATCCCGGCCAGGGCGCCGGAAGCGGGATCGTAGCTCATCCGCGCGGCCATGAGCATGGCGTCAATGACCGGGTTGCCTGTCACAAGGATCGCCGCGCGCTCAACCCCCTCGCGCAGGAGGTTGCGGCGCGAGCGCTCGGTCGGGGCAAAATGCAAGTCGGCCAGCACGCCCGCAACACGGCGGTTTATTTCCTCGGGAAAAGGCTGGAACTTGTCGTGCGTCCTCAGGCCGGCTTCCACATGACCGACCCGGTGCCGCCCGTAAAACGCGCCCAGAGCCGCCGCCATGGCGGTGGTGGTGTCGCCCTGCACCAGCACCCAGTCCGGATCCTCGGCTTCCAGGACCGGCTTAAGCCCCGTCAGAACCGCCGCGGCAATCTGCGAGGAAGACTGGTTGGGTGCCATTATGTCCAGATCGTAATGGGGCCTGATGGCAAAGACTTTTAAAACCTGGTCGAGCATCCCGCGATGCTGGGCGGTGACGCAGACGCGCCCGGTGATTACGGCGGGGTGCCGCTCAAGCTCCCTGATAACGGGAGCCATTTTGATCGCCTCGGGGCGCGTGCCGATCACGGTGAGTATTTTTATTTTATTTTTCATGCCGCATCGCTTTGCCGGCCGCTGTAACCTTCAACGGACGGCCATTTCACCGTAGCAGGCAAGGAATGCCTTTACAATCTCCGGGTCGAACTGGGTTCCGGAACAGCGCTTTATTTCCGCCACGGCCTGTTCCACGGGAACGCCCTTGCGGTACACGCGGTCAGAGCACAACGCGTCAAAGGTGTCCACCACCGCGAACAGGCGGGCGCCGAAAACAATATCCCGGCCGGCAATGCCGCGCGGGTAGCCGGTGCCGTCGTAATTTTCATGGTGCTGGTAAACCATTTCCGCTTCCTCGGCAAGGAAGGGAATGTTCCTGACGATGTTATACCCGATGGCAGCGTGGCGGCGCATGATTTCCTTCTCGGCATCATTTAACGAAGCCGCCTTGCGCAGGATGGCGTCGGGGATGCCTATCTTGCCGATATCGTGCAGGAGCGCGCCGCGGCGTATTTTATCTATCTGTTCCGATTCGACGTTCATGCGGCGCGCCAGGAAAACGGCGTATTCCGCCACGCGCCGGTCATGGCGCACCGTGTCGGTTTCATGGACCGTCAGCGCGGCGGCCAAAGCCTCCATGGTGGCCATGTAGGAATTTTCAAGGGCGCGCGCGGTTTCGTTCAGGGACCTGGTGCGCTCATCCAGCGAATCTTCGAGCTGCTTCCGGTAGCCCGACACCTGCCTGCGCAGCCGCCGGCACTCGACACCGCGCCTGACTGTAAAAACAAGCTCATCAAAGCTGACGGGTTTTTGCATGAAATCATAGGCCCCGGCCCGCATGGCCGCGATGGTGTTGTCCACGGAGGCAAAGCCCGTCAACACTATGCAGACTATTTCGGGGTTCAGGGCCTTGAGAGCCTGGATTACCTCTATGCCGTTCATGCCCGGCATCTTGAGATCAACCAGAGCCACGTCCAGCGCTTCGGACATGGCCCGGACCCGCTCCACCGCCGCGCGCGGATCAGTCCCTGTAAAAACCTCAAAGCCGGTCGCGGCGAGCATCTTTTCAAAGGTGCGGCAAATAATTTCCTCGTCGTCGATGATGAACAGCACTCCCTTCTTATCCGGCTGGGCTGATGCGGCCTCCGGCACGGAGGCCGCATCAGCCGCAGGCGGTTTCTGGCGGCTGGATTCATCGGCCAATCCTACCAGGCCGCCGCCCCCGTCCTTGGCATTGTAACAGGCACGGTCGGCGAGCAGGAGCAAGTCGGACTCGTTTTCCACAACGTTTTGGTCGCTGCCGGCCACGCCTATGGAAACGCTCAGCTGCAACGGGTAACGCTCCGCGCAGAAAACGTGGGTGGCCACGGCCTCCTGCAGCCGGCGGGCGAACGAGGCGGCCTGGTCGGCGCCGGTATTGGTAAGGATCGCGGCAAACTCGTCGCCGCCGAAACGCGCGAGGACATCGGTCTTGCGCGAGACGGTCTCTAGTATCCGGGCAAACTCCCTGAGAACAGCATCGCCGATCATGTGCCCGTAGTTGTCGTTGAGCGACTTGAACCTGTCCAGGTCCATCATGATGAGGCCGATCGGGTAGCGGTAACGGCGGCAAATCTGCCAGGCCCGTCTCAGCTCGATTTCAAAAGACCGGCGGTTATTGAGCCCGGTCAGCTCGTCGCGGACCACCAGGTTCTGCATCCGCGAAAGATCCGGAAATATCCTGGAAAGGTGATTTGCCACGTGGCATACGTGCGCGAGCTGGGCCCCGCTGTAAACGCCGGCCTCCGGGGAGGCGAAAGCCAGCATGCCCTGGAACTGCTGGCCCGACACGAGCGGTATGGCAAAGAGCGAACCGACGGCGCCGGCCTCCGCGCCGGATACAACCGCATCCTCACCGTCAACCTCCAGCGCCACTTCAGCGGAACGGCCCGCAACAAACATTTTGTATCCGGCCAGAATTTCATTCTGCACTTCTTCCAGGAAAGCACGGGTGACGGGCGCGGCGGCATGGATTTTCAAAACCGGGCACTTTTCGCGCATGATGAGCGCGCCGGAAAGGCGGCAGGGGAACGCGCCGGTAATGCCAGCCTGCAGGCATTCCGCCAGCGGGAACGACTGGTGGTAATCAAGCAATTCCGGGAGGAAAGCACGAAGCTTTTCAAGGAAAAACAGCCCGCGGCCAAGGTCGTCCGGAGCGGCGGCAAACACGATCTTTTTTTCGCGCAGCAGCGCTTCTTCGACCAGGCCGCGCAGGACGCCGGCCCGGAAAGGCGTTTGAATGCGGGCAAGGATGTCCGCGGGCATGAAAACAGGCGGTGGCAATCCGGCTTCAGGCGCAAACCCGGGGCCGTACATTATGCCCTGCAACCAGGGCTGGAAGCTGCGCGCGTACCACATCAGGCGCGCGCCGTCCGCCCGCCAGGCGTCGCTGATGAGCGCCAGGTCAAACTCGCGGCGCTGAAGGATCTGGATCATGTCCAGCGGGTTATAAACCTGCTCTGCGCGGCAGCCCATTTCCTGCAACATGCCGCCAAGGAGATGCTGCTCTTCAGGATCAGTGCCTAGCACGACTATGCTGCCGGCATTTTTTGAAGAGCCTTTCATAACAACACTTTCAACCGCCGGAAATTCCCGATGCATTGCGGCGTATTATAAGGCATCCGCCCGATTAAAAAAAGTAAAATGCTTGACTTTGTTTTCGGGCGGATGCTATATTCAAAATCAAGGCGACATTGAGGCGGGTACGGCTTGCGCAAATCCCGGCCCGGAAAAAAAAACGCTGCGCGGCCGGCGCTGCAGCATGATGATTATTTATCAATTTAAAATCCATTCAACTTTTGGCATAAATGGCCTGGCAGGCCCCTTGAATTTTCACGCAGCCGGGCAAATAATGGCACGCTGTTTTTTTGCGGTTAATAAATGAAACCAACAAAAAGCATCAGGCTGAAGGCTCCGCCGGAAAGGGAGCAGGACGCCATTCCGCCAAACACGCTGCTTTTTGAAATCGCGTGGGAAGTGTGCCAGCAGCTCGGCGGAATTTACACCGTGATCCGGTCAAAGCTCCCGAGCATGATCGAGCACTGGGGCAACCGCTACTGCCTGATTGGCCCTTACAATCCCGTCACGGCGGCGATTGAATTTGAAGAAGCCCAGCCGGCGGGACTCGTGGCCCGGGCCATTGAAGCGATAAGGGGCATGGGATTTGAAGCGCATTACGGGCGCTGGCTGGTCTCCGGCCGGCCGCAGGTGGTCCTTTTAAACACCCGCAGTGCCATGCGCAACCTGAATGAAATCAAATATTTCCTGTGGAAACACCACCACATCGGCACCCCGATTGACGACGACGAGCTCAATAGCATCGTCGCCTTCGGATTCCTTGTCCAGGAATTCTTCAAGGCCCTTACGATGGACCGCCGGGAGCTGCCGCCGATCATCGCGCATTTCCACGAATGGATGGCCGGCGTCGCCATCCCCGAAATGCGGCGGTCCAATGTTTCCGTCAGCATCGCCTTCACAACCCACGCCACACTGCTGGGGCGCTACATCGCCATGACGGACCCGTGGTTTTACGACCACCTGCCCTTTGTCAACTGGGAGCAGGACGCGCGCCGGTTCAACATCGATTCGCGCGTCCGGATCGAGCGGGCGGCCGCCCACGGCGCGCACGTGTTCACCACGGTCAGCGACGTGACCGCGCTCGAATGCAAGCACCTGATCGGGCGGGAGGTAGACCAGGTCCTTCCGAACGGCCTGAACGTGGAGCGGTTCACGGCGCGGCACGAATCCGAAAACCTGCACATGATTTACAAGGAAAAGATCAACCGCTTCGTCATCGGCCATTTTTTCCCGAGCTACAGCTTCAACCTCGACCGGGCGGTGTACCTCTTCACCTCGGGCCGCTATGAATACCGCAACAAGGGCTTTGACCTGACCCTGGAGGCGCTGGCCCGCCTCAACGCGCGGCTGAAAGAGAACAAAAGCGACGTCACGGTCGTCATGTTCATTGTAACCAAGCGCCCGTTCCGCTCGATCATCGCGGAGGTATTGAACAGCAAGGCCATGACGGAGGAGCTTTACAACACCTGCATGATGGTGAAGGACAAGATCGGCGCGCGCCTCTTCAAGGCCACCTCGACCGGCACCCTGCCGGACTTCAACGCCCTGGCCGACGAGACGCTCATGATGCGCCTCAAGCGGATAATGCAGGCCTGGCGCACAAGCCGCCTGCCGCCGATCGTGACCCACGACCTGTTCGACCAGGACCGGGACGAGGTGCTCAACCAGCTCAGGCGCTGCAACCTGGTCAACCACAATGACGACCCGGTGAAGATAATATACCACCCCGACTTCATCACCATGGCCGACCCGCTCTTCGGCATCGACTACGACCAGTTCGTGCGCGGGTGCCACCTCGGGCTCTTCCCGAGCTACTACGAGCCCTGGGGCTACACCCCGCTGGAATGCCTGGCCAGGAGCATTCCCGCCGTGGCCTCCGACCTTTCCGGATTCGGAAGCTACATCCTGAAGCGCTCGCCGGAGTGCCAGCAGAACGGGCTCTACGTGGTGCAGCGCAGGAAGAACTCCTACGACGCCTCCGCCGAGGAGCTCGCCCGGTACCTTCTTGAATTCTGCAAGCTCGATACGCGCGCGCGCATAGCGCTCAGGTTCCACGCCCTTGAGCTGGCCGAACATTTCGACTGGAAGCAGCTGAGCGGATACTACAACCGGGCGCACGCCATGGCTCTCAGGAGGACGTAAGGCAGGATCCGGCAGAGAGCAGTCAAGAGTCAAAAATCAGAAAAAATAAAGTTATTTGTTTTTTTTCCGTCCACTGAATACTGACTTCTGGCTACTGACTGCTTCTTCAGAACTTCTTGATGTAGGCATTCTGCCTGAGTTTTTCTATCCAGGCCTCGTAGACCCGCTTTAATTCTTTCTTGTAAAGGTCGTTGCGAATGGACTCCTGCACCGATTCAAAAGGTACCACGGAGGCATTCCTGCGGCCTTCAACCTTGAGGATGTAAAGCTCATCGCCGGCGGGGACGACCTGGCTTATTTCGCCGGCCGACATTTTCTTCAGGACCACCGCCAGCTCGGCCCGCCGGCTGTCCGGGTCAATCCAGCCCCAGTATCCGCCGGAAGAGGCCTTCTGGTCTTCCGAGGCCTGCTTGGCAAGTTCCTCGAACGATTCGCCGCCCAGGAGCCGGGCGCGGATATCCTCGGCCTGCTTGAGCTTGGCCGCGGCTTCCTCCGCCGTGCCCTGCCGGTTGATGACGATGGAGCGCACCTCGACCTGCGCCGGCACGGAGTATTTCTCGCCCGCCTTACCGTAGGCCTCGCGGACCGCCTGCGGCGCAATGACGACGCGGCTGTCTACCTCCCGCTCCCGCAGGAGGGCGACGATCAGGGAATTTTTGTAATTGGCGCGCCATTCGTCGAAGGTCAGGCCTTCCTCGTCCAGGACCTTGCGCAGCTCGGCGCGGTTGTTGTTGAACTTGTTGCGGACGATTTCATCGATGCGGCTGTCGACGACGCTTTCGGGGAGCGAGAATTGCTTCTGGCTTGCGAAATAATTCAGGATAAGCTCGCGCTCGATGAGCGAGCTGAGGGTTTTATCGTAGGCCTCCTCCAGCTTGACGGGGAGCGCGTCGTTGTAATAGGTTTCGCGCAGCTGCTTTTCCAGGGGCTGCATGGCCTTCAGCACCTCGGAGACCGTGATGACCTTGTCGTTCACCAGGGCGGCGTAGCCGTCGACCGGGATCGGCTTGCCGGCGGTGTTGTTCGCCAGGAGCGCGCAAAGCAGCAGCGCTGGAACTGATAGTTTAATCTTTGACAGCATGATTTTCCCCTGCCTGTTCGCAATCAATATTGCATATATCCCGCATACCCGCAAGTTAAAGGTGGCGTTTATTTCGTTGTTGACTGTTTCCGGCCGAAACGATATTAAGGCGCCATGAAAAAGAAATGGTTTCCAGGCCTGGTTCTTCCCGACCTCTGCTTCCTGGCGGCTTTCGCCTTCCTCTGCAGCTGTGAAAGCGATTCGGCCGCGCGCCGGATAGAAGTGCGCCCGGATTCAGCCATGCTCCGCTACCGCGAAAGCGTGACCCTCACGGCCTACAACGGCTACGTTTACGACTGGGCCCTGGAAAACGAGACCTACGGCGTCCTGAGCTCACGGCGCGGGATGATGGTCACCTACACCAGCATCTCTGACCCGACCGCACCCCAGGTGCAAGTCATCACGGTCACATCCACTTTTTCGGACAATGATTCCGGCTCCACTTCTTCCAATCCTGTCGCCCATACGGCCCAGGCTTACATAACGCACATCCCGTTGACCAGCGACCTGGTGACCGCCTCGTCCAGTCCTTGAGGCCGGCGCCCAACCCGGTCCCAGCACCCGAGAAAGGACTTTTGAACAATCTCTCACCATCCCGCGCGGCAATTTCCCGGTTCATCATCAACAGCAGTCCGGCGCTCATGGACTGGCTGCTCCTGCTCGTGAACTTTGCCGTGATGTACCGCGCCGGCCAGCAGCATTTCACTTTTTACCAGTGCGCCTGGCTGGCGGGGATGTGGTCGCTGCTTTACATGCTGGCCAGCATGGCAACCGGCTTCCTGATCACCCGTAAAAACTCGCGCGCCATCCTGCTCGGCAGCACGGCCGGCACAGTGCTGGCAACCGTTTATTGCCTCGCGGTTGTCAAGTTCCAGGCCCTGATGTTCGGCCTGGCACTTATGGGGGTTTTCACGGCATTTTTCTTCAACTCTTTCCAGGCCTTCATGCGCGGGGAAACCCGGCCCGGGAACCTGATGAAAACCGTCGGCATTTACACCCTGTCCTGGAGCATGGGCTCGGGGCTGGGCGCCATATCATCCGGCTATCTCTTTTCCTACGGTGCCCCCGCCCTCGCAGCGCTCTCGTTGGCAATCGGGGCGCTGATCATTGCAACCATACTCCTGCACCGGCGCAACCCCCTCGAGAAAATATCCTCGGAAGAACACATAGAGGCCGGCGGCGAAAACGTCCGGCCGGTCGACACCCGCTACGTCCGCGTGGGCTGGGTGATTATCTTCACCGCCATGTTCGTCCAGAAGCCGCTCGTGAGCTTTTTTCCGGCCATTGCGGCCTCCGAGGGCATCAGCTCTTTTATTTCGAGCCTGCCGCTATTCCTGAATTTCACAATCCAGGCCCTGGTGGGCCTGGCCATGTTAAAGTGGCGCGGCGCGCTCTACCGGCGATTGCCTTTCACGGTCATTCACCTGCTTGCGGCCGGCCTTTACCTGGCGGCCTGGAAAATGCCGACCTTGAGCGTGTGCCTGCCGGTCTTCGGCCTGCTCGGGATCTATTTCGGGTTCGCCTACTTTTGCAGCGTTTATTACAGCTCCAATTCCGGCAACCGGGTTTTCAACGTCGGCATCAACGAATTCCTGGTGGGCACGGCCTGCCTCCTGGGGCTCTTCGTGTGCGAATGGTGGATGAAATACACCGCCGATGCCGCCAGCATGTACGCGGTCTGCGCGGCGATGCTCGTGATTTCCGCCGCCGTACAGTTCATCCTTGTTTCCCCGGCCGACGGGCCGCGCCCTCTTCCCGGGACAGATTCGCCCCGGGGCAGTGCGGATTGAGGCGGGTCCCGGCGTCCGCAACGCGGGCGCAAAAAATCTTTAAATTCCTTTTGACATCCGGCGCGGTCCGGCGTATTTTATTGTATATACAAATAAGAAAGCGATCCGCGCCATGCACAAAGGGCCCAAGAAAAACCTCACCGGCCGGGCGGTCCAGGCCTTGGCCGCAGAAATCATAGCAATGAAGTATCCGGCGGACAGGCCCTTCGCCACCGAGGCCAGCCTGGGCCGGCGCTTCTGCGTAAGCCGCATGACGGTCCGCGTCATCCTCTCCCGGCTGGCCGCAAAGGGACTAATCCGCAGCCGCCGCCGGCTGGGGATCTTTGCCGCCCGGCCCGCCGGCGTCCGCCCGGTAGGGCTCTTGATCAACGACATCAGCCAGATCTCCAGCGCCTATTTCGCGGCCCTGATCGAGGGCGCCAACAGCTTCCTTCATTCCGCCGGCTCCAGCCTTTCCGTCATGTCGCTGACCGGGCAGAACCTGCAGAACCTGTCGCCGCTGAGCGGAATAATCATTCCTCCGGGCAAGATCACCCCGGAAGCCTTCCGGGCTATCCGGCGCCTCGGGGTGCCATACCTGCTCATCATGGAATCCGACCTTCCCGGGCCGGCGATCCGCATGGATCCGGGGGGCGCCGCATCAAGTCTGGCGCAGGGTCTCCTGAAGCTGGGGCACCGCCGCTTCGCACTGATCCGCGGCCACACCCTCAACGTGGACCGCCGGAAATGGCTGGGCATCGAGGCGGCCCTGGGCCGGGCCGGGATTCCCGTCGGCCGGATCATGGAATACCGGACTGAATACGACGCCCCCGCCACGGGCGCGGCGGTGCAGGCGGCCGTCCTGGACCTGCTGAGCCATTCGCCCCGCCCAACCGCGGTGATTGCCTTTGACGACAGCCTGGCCCTGCAGGCAATTTCGGCCCTGCAGCACGCCGGCCTCTCGGTCCCGCGCGACGTCAGCGTGGCCGGGTTCAACGACTCGCCTTTCAGCGCCATGACCAAGCCGGCCATCACCACGGTCCGCTTCCCGCTTTTCGAAGCCGGGCGGCGGGCGGCATCCGCCCTGGTGGCGGCCGCCATCAAAAACAAGCCCGCAAGAAATATTATCCTGAAGCACGAAGTCATCTGGAGGGAAAGCACAGGGCCGGCCCTGGGCCGAAAATAAGCAAACGCAAGTTTGTATATCTGCAGCGCAATATTAATCAACCCGCAACCAACATTTCTATGGTAAAAAAGCGCATTAAGTTCGGGCACCTGTCGCCCGCCGGCATTATGGCTTATAGAAAATACATGGCGGTTTTTTCCTGCCTTTGCCTTTTTATTGCCGCACCTGCTCACGCCCAGGCTCCGGATAGCGCGAACATACAGGCGGCGGCCGGCGGGTTTCACTCCGCTTCCCTCAAAAATGACGGCAGCGTCCGGACATGGGGACTCAATTCCTGGGGCCAGCTGGGCAACGGCCGGATGGGCGGCCTGGATGGCTGGCGCGAAAACACCAGCATCCCCGCCGCGGCGAAAGAAGCGCCTGAAAAAGCCCTGGACGGCATAACCTTCCTTGCGGCCGGGTATCATCACAACCTTGCGTTGAAAAGGGATGGTTCCCTGCTGGCATGGGGCGCCAATTCTTACGGCCAGCTCGGCGACGGATCCCGTGAGGACCGCCCCCTGCCCGTCCCGGTCAAGGGACCGGGCGGCAAGGGCCTGCTGAAAGAAATCCTCAAGGTCGCGGCGGGATACCATTACACGGTCGCCTTGAAAAAAGACGGCACGGTTTGGATATGGGGCCATAACGGCTCGGGGATGTGGGGACAGGGCGGCGGCGGCCAGCTGGGGACCGGTGCCGGCGGCAAAGAAGAAAACCGCTTCATCCTCGTGCCCGCACAGGTCGTCGGCGCCGGGGGACAAGGTTATATAAGCGGCGTCCTGGAAATTGCCGCCGGTGCACGCCACACCGTGGCCATGAAAAAAGACGGCACGGTCTGGGCCTGGGGCAGCAACAGCTCCGGGCAGCTCGGCGACGGAACCACCTCGAACAGTTGCTTCCCCGTCCAGGTCAAGGCCCCCGGCGGCAAGGGATACCTGGCCGGCATAAAGGCCGTGGCGGCCGGCGTGGCTTACACGGCGGCCCTGGCGGAAGACGGCGGCGTTTTCGCCTGGGGCAACAACCGGTTCGGCCAGCTTGGCGATGGATCCACAAATGACAGCGCCTTGCCGGTGCGGGTTAAGGCGCCGAACGGCGCTGGAGAGCTCAAGGAAGTTGCGGCAATCTCCGCCGGTTCGCGCCATATTTTGGCGCTCTCGCGCGATGGCGCTGTCCTGGCATGGGGCTTCAACGGGGCAGGCCAGCTGGGTGACGGCGCCCTCCTCGGCCGCGCCTTGCCGGCGCCTGTCCGCGGTCCCGGCACAAATATCATGGCCGATGTATCCGGCATATCGGCCGGATACGAGCATTCGCTGGCGCTGAAAAAAAATGGAATGCTCATGGCCTGGGGCGGCAATTCCGCCGGGCAGCTGGGCAGCGCAGACGCAAGCACGCTGGACGCGGTCGGGCCGGTTTTTGTCCGGGAGCCGCCTCCCGCTCCCGCGGTGACATACGGCCAGGGA
>Ga0172380_10008878_pt1 | contig 10830 bp, 6 predicted proteins | sample Leawe162metaG_FD_119747 | JGI IMG/M metagenome (GOLD analysis project Ga0172380, IMG submission 119747) | Leachate microbial communities from a municipal landfill in Southern Ontario, Canada - Leachate well 162 metaG | ecosystem: Engineered > Solid waste > Landfill > Unclassified | place...
AACGCCAAGGATAGCTTCGCTCCGGGCGAGACGGTATATGTTAAAGGACTCGGCCTGGCGGCCAGCACCAGCTACAAGCTCTGGATTCAGGCCGAGCCGGTGTCCAACAACAAGCTGTCGATTGTGGCTGGCAACGATCCTGTCCTGCTGCCCGCGTACGAATTCAATACAGGGAACGATCCTTCCAGCGCGCAGGAGACCGTCACCACCAGCGTCAGCGGCGACTTCAGCCCGACGGCGATCTGGACCATATCGACTTCGGCCACTCCCCAGAAATATGACATCGTTGCCGACAGCCAGGCTTTGGGGACAATCGGAAAATATGACTCCAAGGACTACATCGACAACCCCGGATGGGAAGGATTCAGGGTAACTGAGGCCCCGCTGACGATAACCGCCGGCGCCGGGGATAATGGATCGATCGATCCGTCCGGCGATGTGACGGTAGACTACGGTTCCAGCCAGACTTTCGATATCACGGCGGATCCGGGCTACCATGTCGCGGACGTGCTGGTGGATGGCAGCTCGGTAGGAGCGGTCACCAGCTACGAGTTCACCAATGTAACTGCCGACCACACCATTTCGGCCAGCTTCGCCTCTGATTCAACGGCGCCCGACTGGGACCTGAACGGCGACCATATCTGCAATATCGGCGATGTGGTGGTCATCGGCCTGCACTGGGGCCAGACCGGAACGCCGGGCTGGATTCCGCAGGATGTAAATAACGACGGAATCATCAACATCGGCGATGTGGTGGTGATCGGGTTGCACTGGGGAGAAAGCTGGTAAGGGAACACGATTGAACCCTGATTTGCGAGATATTTATATGAATAAGGAAACAGTTGAAAGAAAGGAGCGCGGAGCCGACAGTCTGCGTCTGGTGGCGGATGAGCAGTCACTAGTCCGATCCAACCGAGGGTTGATCGCTGAAAAGCGGGAGGGGAAACACCGATGTTTCGGCGATAGTGCGTTTCACGACCGCGGAGTCGTTCCTGGAAACTCATATTAGAGAAAAAGAAAGGAAAGGAAATGCGATGACTGTGAAAATCAACTCGGTAACCAGATGGTTTAGAATCCTGAGCGTTGTGGTGCTGCTGGCCGGCATGATGGCGATGATGCCGGCTAAACCGGCGGAAGCGGCCACAAACAGCATTATCGTCAATCTATACAATACCGACTCGGAGCTAGTAGAGAGCATTACGCTGAACCTGACCCAGATCAAGGCTCTACCGGTGCAGGGCAATGGAAGCACCCACTACTATCACCAGGGGCCTACGTTTAACGAAAGCGACATTTGGGATGAGAGCGAGACAGTAAACCTGAAAGACATGGGCGCTCTCAAAGGCGCAGATGTTAAGGACTTCTGCGAGGCTCTGAACGCCACGGTGCCCAGCGATGCCCATATCGAGATAAAGGCTTCGGATAGTTTCGCCAAGACTTTTGACTACGACGACATCTACAATCCCGAAGCCAGGCAGGGGAAGCTGGTCATCTGCTATGAGAAGGATGGGGTTGAGGTCTCGACATGGTCCGACGGGATGCGGCTTGTGTTCTTCGCCGATGACTGCGTTTTCGGCAACTGGGACATGCACGAGACTTTGGATGAGGATGAGTGGCATTTGTACAGCGGAGTATGGCCGTCTACGCACGGACTCTCCGTTAAGTATGTAAGCCAGATCAATATCTATGATCAGGAATAAGAGATAAGCCGAGGTCATCGGGGTCCCCTCCCGCGATGATCCTCTTGAGAAACGATACGGTTTTGATGATACGGGATCACTTTATAAAACAAAGGAGGAAAAATGCAAAGGAACATAAAAGTGAAGGGGTTGCCGGGCAGATTGCTGGCGATAGCGATGGCGCTCGGTGTCTTACTAACCCTGGTCTTGCCGACGGCAGTGAGCGCAGAGGTAGTTACTTATACCATCACCGCCAGCGCCGGTGCCAACGGATCGATAGCCCCTTCCGGAGATGTGGTGGTCAGCGAGGGTGCCAGCCAGAGCTTTACCATTAGCCCTGACACCAGCTATCGCGTGGCGGATGTCTTGGTGGATGGCGGCTCTGTAGGCGCTGTAACCAGCTACACATTCACCGGCGTCACTGCCGTTCACACCATAGCGGCTACCTTTGAACCAGTGCAGACATGGTATGTGGACGACTCCGGCGGTGCCGACTTCACCACCATCGGGGCAGCGGTAACCGCGGCAAAAGTATGCGATACCATCATAGTTCGGGATGGAACCTACAATGAGAACATCTACATTGACAATAAGGAGATTCCGGGAACTCCGCTGGGAGAGCCCGGAGCCGCCTTTACTCATAAACGGTGGGGCCTCACTCTACGGTCGGAGAATGGCCGAGATGCTGTTACCGTCAACACATACTTAACCTCAAAGGCCGTTTTTATTATAGAAATACCTCAAATCACGATTGACGGCTTCACTATAAACGGCACCTCAAGCTACAGCTGGTCCGGAATCAGCGTGTCCAGCAGCACAACTAACGGATTCTATACCTTTACTAATAATGCCTTTAATGATGTAGCCAGCGGGATAAGTCTGGGAGAGTCCCGCGCCGGTTACAGCACGGTCTCCAATAACGTCATATCTCTGGTGAACTACATGGCTGCGGGCCAATGCATAAGTCTAAAAAACAGCAACAACAATATCATAATCAATAACACCTGCCGCGATAGCGGTCATCGAAGCGGCACTTCCGGCATCTATATGCAGCGTAGCAGCTCATCCTACAGTTGTACCAACAATACGGTTTCCGGAAACACCTTTGACGGCTGCGGAAACGGCGTCTACCTATACTCGGCGGCAGCCAACAACATTTTTAACAACACCATAACCAATAGTAAGTACGGCATATACCTGAAGAGTTCCTCCTCGCTCAAAGCTGCGGATAATATCCTCTACGCGAACAACGTTATCAACAGCACAACCGCCAATGTCTATTTTGCCGATACTTACTCACTCACCAACTACTGGAACTCCCAGACGGCGCAGACTTACGAGTTCAACGGCGCTTCGTACACCGGCCAGGTCGGCAACTACTGGAGCAACTATGCCGGCGCGGACGCCGATAGCAACGGCATCGGGGATACCGCCTATCAGACCCGCACCAGCCCGGCGGAATACGACAACTATCCTCTGAACGGGCAATGGGTCGGCGGAGTAGTTATGCCTGTGGCAGCCTTCACTGCCGATGTAACCAGCGGCACTGCACCGCTCACCGTGCATTTCACTGACCAGTCGAAGGGAAGCCCGACAAGCTGGGCCTGGGATTTCGACAACAATGGCGTAACGGACAGCACCGATCAGAATCCGACACACGTCTATTCTGCCGGCACATACACAGTGAAACTCACAATCGCCAACTCTGCCAACAGCGACGACGAGATAAAGACGGACTATATCACGGTTGCTATACCCACCTACACCATCACCGCCAGCGCCGGAGCCCATGGCTCGATAGATCCTTCCGGCAGTGTAGTGGTTAACAGCGGTGACAGCCAGAGCTTCTCCATCGCCGCTGACAGCGGATATCACGTAGCTGACGTGCTGGTGGATGGCGGTTCTGTAGGCGCGGTAACCAGCTATGAATTCACCGGCGTTACAGCCGCCCACACCATCTCAGCCAGCTTCGCCGAGACTGTCCCCGACTGGGACCTGAACGGCGACCACATCTGCAACATCGGAGATGTGGTGGTCATCGGCCTGCACTGGGGCCAGACGGGAACGCCCGGCTGGATTCCGCAGGACTTGAATAACGACGGAACTATTAACATCGGTGACATCGTGGTAATAGGACTGCACTGGGGGGAAAGCTGGTAAATAGAACTGGGTTTATAGGTATAGAAATTGAACGGTAGAATCCATCGTTTGATACGGATAGCGGGAATGCGCGGAAAGATAACGGCATGGACGGGCGCGCTGTTGGCGGCGGCTATTCTGCTGGCGGCCTCGCCCGTTCTTAGCCCGCCGCCGTACGGGGTGGCGGAAGCAGTCGTTGCGCCAACGCTGCTGTGGGGGCCTTACCTCACCGGCACCACGGCTAACGGGACGACGATAAATATCAGAACGGACTTCGCCGTCGCGGCCACCGTCGAGTACGCAAGCGAGGACTACTATCTGGCCAACAACGCCTACGATATGAACGCGACGGACGGCGGCTCAGCCGAGCTGCACCACGTCGCGCTCACCGGACTTGAGGCGAATACCGTTTACCACTACCGTGTGACTTACGGCGCGGAGGCAACGGGCGACTTCCGTTTCAGCACATTCCCAGACTCCGGCCCGTTCACCTTCATCGTCTACAGCGACAGCCAGGATCAGTTGCCGCTCTTCAGCCAGTCCGAAAGGCACAAGCTGGTGGCTGACGCCATCGCAAACGAAAGCGATATAGCCTTTGTGCTGATTGCCGGAGACCTGGTGAACAACGGAAGCGATTTGGCCAATTGGAACAGATTCTTCGATGCCGGTCACGCCATGATGGCGGGAACCACAATCTATCCGGCCCTCGGCAATCACGAGAACGACGATGCCCTGTACTTCGAGGCCTTCGGCGTCCCGCCGTACTACTCCTTCGACTGCGGCGATGCTCACTTCACAGTTCTCGACACGAATTCCGACACCATATCCCAGATCGCCTGGCTCAACAACGACCTGCTGACAGACAAAACGTGGAGATTCGCGTCCTTCCATCATCCCTTCTATACCTCGGACCCGGCTCATTTCGGCGGGTGGCAAAACCTGCGTGACGATTGGGAAGCGATGTTTGTCTCCAACGGCGTGACCGCGGTTTTTAACGGTCATATCCATACATACGAACGTTACCTTGAGAACGGCATAACCTATATGGTTCTGGGCACGGGAGGTGGCCCGCTGTCTTCTTTAGGCGAAGACAGGTACGGCGGATATCAGAACAGCCTGGAACACAGCCTTGCGTATGCCAGGGTGACCGTTGACCCTGCGGCCGGTACAACCACCGCGAAGATTATCCGGGTGGCCGACGTCTCTCTTGATAACAGTCATGTTACAACCGTTTACCCTCCGGAGACGGTGTTTGAAATGTTCACGCTAACACCGGCTCCGGCGATACGTCCGGACTGGGACCTGAACGGCGACGGAGCCTGTAATATCGGCGATGTGGTGGTTATCGGTCTGCATTGGGGCCAGACCGGAACGCCCGGCTGGATTCCGCAGGACATCAATAACGACGGAGTCATAAACATCGGCGATGTGGTAGTGATAGGACTGCACTGGGGGGAAAGTTGGTAACAAAAAATAGAGGGAAGCTATTTAAGATGCAGAGTTCATCAACATCAACCATAAAAGTAAATAGCAATGACAGGGAAACAGGAGAAGCCGAATGAAGAATAGCTTAATACGACTTTTTGCATGCCTGGCTCTGCTCGCATCGGCCTTTGCGGGTATGCTCAGCGCTGCGCCGGCGATGGCCGCGGCGTCAACCTCACTCACAATTACTAAGTATGACGCCGATGGAACCACCGTCCTGTCTACCACAACCGTAACCTATGCCTGGCTGGAAGCCAACCTGGCGGTGCAGGGCGACGGGACGACCCACTACTACACCGAGGGGCCCACCTTTGACCCCGCCAACCTCTGGGACCCGGACGAGCTATGCCCCGGCGACAGCCTCAAGGACAAGGGCGCATTGAAGGGAACCGACCTGGCAGACCTTTGTAACCTTGTAGGCGGGGCTGCGCATGGCGATACCATCAAGGTCAAGGCTTCCGACGGCTATAACGAGATATTTGACTACGAGAACGTGTACTCGCCTGTCGCAAGGCAGGGAAAGATTGTGATCTGCTGGTGGAAGGACGGGAGCTACACCGGCGCCTGGAGCGAAGGCATGTTGATGGCCTTCTTCACCACCGTGGGCCGGACTTCCGACGGAAAGCTGCTTTTCGGCCATCAGGATATGCACGATTGCCTGCCAGAGAGCAACTGGCACTACTACTATGACGGAACGATACAGTATCCTTCCACCCACGGCCTATCGATTAAATACATAAATGAAATATCCGTTTACACCGGCGGTTCCGAGGAGTGGTCGGTAGACGTTAGCGGACACCTCTATGATACGGTTCCGCAGGGCTGGTTCGAGAATGCCATTGCCTGCCACCACATGGGGTCTACCTACGTCGACGGCGGCGGCAACACCTGGCAGGGCCTGCCTCTGTGGTACATGTGTGGGCTGGTGGACGACGGGAATATCCACGGCGCCGGCGCATTCAATGATAACGTGGCGGCAGCCGGCTACACCGTTAATGTTGTCGGTTCCAGCGGCAGTTGCTCCTTCTCAAGCAGCGCCGTCGCACGCAACAATAATATTATTCTGGCCGACACACTTAACGGCGCGCCGCTGGGCCCGGAGTATTATCCCCTGAGGCTGGTCGGGGCTGATGTCGCGGGCGGGCTGGGCATCGGCAACATACTAAGCATAGAGCTTCAGAACCTTCCTCCCGTCATCACGGCCGGCAGCTCGGGCACCGGAGGTTCCATATCGCCGGACGGCGATATAGTGCTCAGCACTGGGGGAACTCAGACATTCGGCATCACCACCAACCCGGGCTATCACATCTCGGATGTAAAGGTGGACGGCGACTCGGTAGGCGCGGTGAGCAGCTACACCTTCACCGGCGTTACCGGCTATCACACTATCACGGCGTACATTCTTAGCGACACTTGCACCATAACGGCCTCGGCCGGCACTGGAGGAAGCATATCGCCGTCGGGTGATGTTGCGGTAAATTACGGCAACAGCCAGTCATTCACCATCACTGCAAATCCCGGCTATCGTATCTCCGACGTAACGGTGGACGGCTTATCCGCAGGCGCGCTGAGCAGCTATACCTTCACCGGCGTCACTACCGCTCACGCCATATCCGCCGGCTTTCTCCCGAGGTGGGACCTGAACGGCGACGGCATCTGCAATATCGGAGACGTGGTCAAGGTAGGGTTGAAGTGGGGCCAGACAGGCAGCCCCGGCTGGGTGCCGGAGGACGTCAACCCGGACGGCGTCATCAATATCGGCGATATCGTGGTGATCGGCTTGTACTGGGGGCAGACCTGGTAAACGATTGCCCCTCAAATAAAAAATGAGTAAGAAAAAACGAATAAGGAGGTGCCAGGGAAGAATAAGTCAAAACCGGCAGATACTAATCTCAACACAAAGAACGAAATAGGAGGAAAAACTTGAGGTTAAAAAAGATCAACAGTACACTTCTGGCTGTAGCGCTCACCCTGGCCATAGTCAGCGCTTTCCTTATGCCGGCAGCAGTTGTATCGGCTGACGGGCAGGATTGGCCCCTGCAGCTCGTCGGCGCTACCACTGTCAACATTACGCAGGCCGAGTTCGAGGCCCTGGCTGCGGCGAACCCCGCCAGCTATACCGACGCTGACGGCACCTGGACCGGCGTTGCGCTATGGAGGCTAATCGCCCTGGTTGATGATGGTGACTCAGCCACATTCAATGATGCCCTGGCATCCGTTTACAGCATCCAGCTCACCGCGGCCGATGGCTATGCCAAGACCATCGCTCCGCCCTATGCGGGGGTCTTTGAGTTCGCCCGCAGCGAGAACATAATTGTAGCCAACCAACTGAACGGAGCCCCCATACCTATGACAAACCCGGCGGGTACGAAGATGTGGTATCCACTTAGAGTTACAGGCTCTGGCTGCACCGCTAGCAGCCAAAAGGTCGGCGCGCTGGTGAAGGTTGAGCTTCTTAATCTTCCCGTAACCGCCGTCAGCGTAGCCCCGGCCTCTCAGGCGGTGGCCAACGGCGCCACATTCACTATCGATATGAACATCGATACCGATACCGCTTCCCGCGGCTGGCAGATGAATGTGAACTTCGATGCCAGCAAACTGACTGCCAATAGTGTTACCGAAGGCAGCTTCCTCAGCGCTTATGCCGCTGCCAACGGCGGCATGACCATTCCTGCCGGCGCGGCAACCATTGACAATGTCGCCGGCACAATCACTATCCCCGGCTATGCTATTATGGGCGCGGGCACCGGCGGCCCCACCGGAACCGGCACGCTCTGCACTATATCCTTCACGGCCAAGACAGGGATTGACGACTTCGCCGGCATCACCCCGACCGGCGTGGTGATCGCTGATGTCACCGGAACCGCAATTCCCGGACCGGTCGCTACCGGCGGCACAGTGGCCATCGGCGATGTCCCCATGCCAGACCTGGTAGTCTCCGCCCTGTCAGCGGCAAAGGTTAGCGATACCACGTACACCGTTACCTATACTATTACCAACCAGGGCAATGCCGCGACCGGTGCCTGCACAACTTCGATCGTCATCGATGGCGGCGCGCCGATAACGGTGGCTTGCCCGGCTCTGGCAGCCCTCACCAGCGACACCCAGACCACATCCGCACAGACTTTGTCGGATGCCAGCGATACCATCGTAGTCACCGCAGACAGCGCAGGCGTCGTCTCTGAGAGTAACGAAGGCAATAACGCACGAACGATTACCTACGCTGCGGTCGGCGATGACGGCGGCACGAGCCTAAACGGCAACATCGCAGCCAAGCTGATGTTGACCGCTCCGGCCGATATCGACCCATGGAACCTGGTTCAAGGCACTAACGATATAACGGGCTCAGCAAATGTGAAGTGCAATACCGACTGGCAGTTGCAGGTCAACGACGAGGACACTACCACCGGCGGACACATGACGAAGTGGATGCTGGGTGTATATGACTCCGGCACAAAACTCACTGCTCCGCTTAATGTCGGATGCACCACCTCCGTCGACCTCTCTGGAACACCGCAGACCATAGTCACCGGCACCACAGCCGGACAGAGCGGCGATGATGGACAGAACCTTACCATAAACTTCCATCAGCCTGTATTCTTTGCCGATCCGGTACTGACCGGCGGTTATTCCTACCACATTGTGGTGACCTTCACGGCTTCCGTAACGATTTAAACGCGCAAGAGATGGGAGGGGGCGCGTAAGTGCCCCCTCCCACCCAAAGACCGAGCAGCATGAGTTTGGAGTGGATGGGAAAATGAAGAAATTGTTAGCCAAGTGTTTAGCGCCCTTAATTCTTGCCCTGGTATTGATTGGTTTATGTCCGGCAGTATTTGCCGCAACGGCTTCGGCGGAATCCGGCCTAAGCATCATCGGAGCCCTTGTTAATATCAACATTGCACCCGGTGAGACTTATATCCATGAGATGACGATCACAAACAGCGCCGGCGATCCACTGGAAATCACCGTAGAAGCCCGCGGCTTCGGACAAAATACGGACGGATCAAACATCGAGCTCACCGCGGAAGCGGACAGCAGCCCCTATTCAGCACGACAATATATCACACATATAGATAATCCTTCTTTCCATCTGGAGTCGGGCGCCTCGGCTGTGGTCAATGCCACCATTCAGGTGCCTTCCGATATCAGCTCCGGCACCAGATACGCCATAATTTATATCCACAGCCTGCCGACGGGCGGGGGCAGCGTCGGCTATATCGTGGCGGCGGATGTCCCTGTAATTCTCACCGTACCCGGCGCAACATTGCAGACAACAGGCGAAATAACTGATCTGACCGTACCGGAACCGGAATCAGGACAGCCTTTAAAGATATTGACGGCTTTCAAGAACACGGGCAACTATCACTACAAGATCAAGAACCAGGTGATAATCGCTAACGAGTCCGTAGCGAACATAAGCACGAGTACAACCGCGATCACCGCCTCCTCCATCCTTCCCACCTTTTCCAGACTATTCAGCGTCACACCCATCCTGCCCGATCCGGCGGCGGGGCTGGCTCCCGGTACCTATACCGCGGAGTCAAAGATACTTCTGGACGACAATACCGTACTTGCCACCAGGATAATCAGCTTCACCATCCTGCCAGGTTACCAGAGGATCCCTGGCCTATGCATGGACAGCATAGTCGTTACAAATTTTCACGATGAAGAACCGTATATCATAGACGCCCTGGTTCAGGCGGATACAAAAGTTGAGCTAATCGGGACCGGTAGAGTTACCGGAACCGTCATAATCGGGAAATACTGCGAATTGCCGGAAGTATCGGTTGCATTCCATGACTCCATAGCCGCGGGCGGAACCGGCAAAGACGCGGTCAAATACGTTTATGTCCATACAGACGGGATCAGCCAGGGAACCGCCCGCATAACGGTGCGCTTCACAAATGCCGAGGTCGTTGATTTTGATGTAAACAGCCTTTTCCTGGGCTATTTTGACGGCAGCATGTGGAGGAAATTCAGCAATATGGAGGTCTACAGCGGAGCCGGCACAATCGTGGGAGACATACCCGTATCAGCTTTGTCTGGAACTGTTATCGGCCTGGGCGGCGATACTGGAGACGGGAAATCGCACGAGGGTTCTAACGCTACGGCTACGCCTGCGCCCGCAACATCACAGCCGCAAGGCCCGAACTGGCCGATGATCGGCGGTATTATAGCAGGCGCTCTAATACTCAGTCTGGCTATATTCCTGTCAGCGCGGGGGAGAAAGCCCGTTGCAGTCCGTGAACGTAACGGCCGGCAGAATAGGAGACCCCCTCAAGACGATGACGATGACGAATGGCGCTCATAAGCGGTGAATGATCACACCGGCAAGGCTCAAGCCGGACGATAGCTGAAACATGGCAAAGAAGATGAAAATGATAAAAGGATTACAGAAGACAGGCCTCAGCCTGATTTTTGTTGCGGTGATACTGCTGGTGCTGCTGCCGGCGATAATCCAGACAGCGCCGATTGCTGCTGCCGGTGGCACGACCTCCGTGACCGTCACCAAATATGCTAGCGACGG
>Ga0172380_10008879_pt1 | contig 10830 bp, 8 predicted proteins | sample Leawe162metaG_FD_119747 | JGI IMG/M metagenome (GOLD analysis project Ga0172380, IMG submission 119747) | Leachate microbial communities from a municipal landfill in Southern Ontario, Canada - Leachate well 162 metaG | ecosystem: Engineered > Solid waste > Landfill > Unclassified | place...
CTCTCGCATCAGCTTCGCCCACAACCTGCGACCGGCGCGGAACTTGGCGATCTCATCGAAGAAATCCATGTGCACGTAGAAGAAGAACGACAGGCGCTTGGCGAATTTCTCCACATCGCCGCCGCGCCGGCTCAACTCATCGACGTACGCCAGGCCATTGGCCAGCGTGTAGGCCATTTCCTCGGCGGCGGTCGAGCCCGCGTCACGGACGTGCGCGCCGGCGATGCTGATGGCGTTGAAGCGCGGCGACACGTCGTTGGAATACAGGATCGAATCGGCGACGAGGCGCATCGACGGCCTGACCGGATAGATCCAGGTGCCGCGTGCGACGTACTCCTTGAGGATGTCGTTCTGGATCGTGCCGGTGAGCTTGTCGCGCGGCACGCCCTGCTTGTCGGCGACGGCGAGATACATCGCGTAGATGATGGCGGCCGTGCCGTTGATGGTGAACGAGGTCGAGATCTTGGCCAGGTCGAGATCGCGGAACAGGATTTCGACTTCGCTCAGATTCGACAGCGAAACCCCGACCTTGCCGATCTCCGAACGGGCCATCGGATGGATGGGGTCGTAGCCGCACTGGGTCGGCAGATCGAGCGCTACGGAGAGTCCCGTCTGTCCTTGCTGGAGCAGGAACTTGTAGCGTTCGTTCGACTCTTCTGCGGTACCGAAGCCGGAGTACTGGCGGATCGTCCACAGGCGGCCCTTGTAACCGTCGGCGAAGATTCCGCGCGTGAACGGATATTCGCCGGGGGCGCCGATCCGCTCGGGATGCGCGGCTTCGGGGCCGACGCTGGTGGGGACCTCGATTCCCGCCGGGCTCTGCGCCGCCAGCCGCGGCGGTGGCAATCCAGAAGGGCGTTCCGCGATCTCATCCTTCTTCATGACTTCTCCTTGGCGAGAAAGCGCTCGACGGCGGACCAGTGCTCGGGACTGGCCCAGGTCGTCAGCACGTTCCTGCGTTCGACCTCGCGCCGCGACGAGCGGGGCAGCCCGCTGCGCCACGCCGAGGTCTGCTCCTTGATGCCGTGCAAGACCAGGCGCGAACGCTCGAGCATAGGCTTGAGGAAGTCATGCACCACCTTCGACTCGGAGCCATCCGGCACTTCCAGATCGGCCAGTCCCCAGGCCAGCGCAAGTTCGGCGTTCACCATCTCGCAACGACTCATCATCCGCATCGCCCGGGCGGGACCGATCAGGGCACAGAGGTCGGGCCCGCCACCCCACGCCGAGCTGATGCCGAGGCGTCCCTGCACGAAGCCGATCCGCGCGTGCGAGGCGATCAGCCGCATGTCGCAGGCCAGGGCCAGTTCGGCGCCGCCACCCAGGGCATCGCCGTTCACGTAGGCAACCACCGGAACCGGGCAGTTGCGCACGGCGTCGAGTGCCGCGGTGGCGTTGTCGGCCATGTCATTGACGTCCTCGTCCGTGCGCACCGACGCCAGTTCCACGAGGTCCCCCCCCGCCGCGAAGTACTTGTCGCCCGCACCGCGCAGCACGACGCAACGCGTTGCCAGGTCGTTGCCGGCATTGCGAACGGCTTCCGCCAGCGCTCCGAGCACCGGCCGCGCCAGCGCGTTGTGCTTCTGCGGCCGGTTGATGGTTATCCAGACGAGTCCGCTGGCGCGGACGTCCACTTCGATGTCAGAAGTCATATCTACCCTGATTCGCCAAAGCTGCTGTCATGGGGGCGCGCTCAATCCGACGGCGGCTCGTCCGCTTTGCCGCAAGGGCGGAAGTGGGCGGTCGCCTGTTCGTCCGCCATGTGCCAAATTTCCGCAGCCATGGGGTTTCGCGATTCCTCGAGTATGTGGCCGACCAATCCCACTGCCCGGGCCATGACGCCGAGTCCGCGGCAGATATTCCAGTCGAAGCCCATTTCGCAGCACAATGCGCCGATCGCCCCTGTTGCGTTGACGGGGAGGATCTTGCCCGAAAGCTGCTCCGATTCCGCGGCGATGGCGCTTACCAAACGTATGTATGGCCCGTCGAATCCGGTTTCCCTGGCCAGCGCGAACAAGCGCGGCGCGCGCGGATCCACCGGTTTGTGGATGGGGTGTCCGACGCCGGGAACGATGCGCTTTGCCGCGTGAAATTGCGCTGCAACCGCCTTCGCGAGCGGCGTCAGGTCCGCCGTGGCATCCGGCTTCGGCAGCGCCTCGTAGAGCATCTTGGCGCAGCCCTCGATGCTGCCGACGAACACCGTACCCAGTCCGCACAAGCCGGCAGCGACGGCCGCCTGCATGGATTCGGGCGCACCCAGATAGGTCATGCGCGCCGCCAGCGCGCTCGGCGTCAGGCCGTGCTCGACCAGGGTAACGACCATCGCGTTGAACATCTTCGACTCAGCGGCAGTGGGGATACGCCCGGTGAGTTCGAGAAACCCCATGTCGCCCAAGTTGAGATGTCCCAGCATCTCATTGGGGAAATCGCGCCCAAACAGGGTAATGCTGGTTGCGTCGCTCCAGCCAATGTCGGTGCGAATCGGCTTCTTCTTGCGTGCCATGGCTTCATTCCTCTCCGGGTTGCCCGGCACCCCGCCGATCGCAATCGCGGCATCGGGCGTCCGTCGGCAGTCTTGCAGCTTCGAAATTATTTCAATATATTGAATAATATTTCAACATGATATAACATCTCGGCTACCGTGCAAAGGCTTTTTATGCCGGCACTTATCTACAGTAGGCCATGGCTATGAATGGACAGGCGAGCCGGTCCGCGCTGCGTGCGCTGGAGATTTTTGAAGCTTTCCGCAATGCTCGCCGTCCACTCTCGCTGTCGGAAGTCGCGCGCATGACCAACATGCCCGTGTCAACCTGTCACGGCGTATTCAAGGCGCTGGAACAGCGTGGCTTCCTTTACTTCGACTCCGGCCGCGATGCCTACCCGACGCGCCGGCTCTGGGATCTTGCAAAGGACATCAACGCGCACGATCCCGTGGCGCTGCGCCTCGAGCCGGCGCTGACGCAGTTGCGGGACAAGGTGGACGAGACCGTCATCCTCGGCGTTCGCCATGGCGATACGGCCCTGTATCTGCTCGTGCTGGAGAGCTCGCAGGCTATTCGCTATTCGTCCCAGGCGGGCGAACACAAACCCCTGCATTCCAGCTCGATCGGGAAAGTGATGCTCGGCGCGATGCCGGATGGCGAACTCGACGCCTGGCTACGTTCAGCCGATTTGAACAAGGTCACCGACCGCACCATTGCCTCCGCGGCACGCCTCAAGGCGGACCTCGTCGCGTCGCGCGCGCGCGGCTACTACGTGACGCATGGTGAAAACGTGTCCGACGTGATGGCCGTCGCGGCACCCCTGCGGATAGGCACCTCGACCTTCGGGGTCGCCATTGCCGGTCCGCTGCAGCGCTTGGCGAACAAGGACGCCGCGCTTGGCAAGGCGCTGGTCCGCTACTTGAAGATGCTGGAAGAAACGGGGCGATCCCAGGCAGCGCGCTGATCATGGCGAGCCTGCCGTCGCGGTTCACCGAGACGCATCAGGAGCGCCGCGCCGACCAAAAGGTGGCGCCTTCACTGCCGTAGCGTTCCGCGTGTTCGACTCCCTTCTCGATCGTAAAGCGGTCTCCTGACTGCAGATGGCGTGTCTCCTGTCCCACGGTCAGCCAGACTTCGCCGCGCGCGACGAAAACGCTCGCCGCAAAAGGATGGGTATGGGTCGCCACCTGCTCGAGGGCTGGCCAGTCGCGTACCGACGCTTCCTCATAGCCCTGCGCGCGCGACTGCTCGGTGAATTGTTCGAAGTTCATGCGATGATCACCTCAGTGGATTTCCCCTGCCGTGCTCGACATTCGAGCCGCCGCAAGCAGACCGATCTGCCTATCTGCTCCAGCGTCTATCTGCCCGGTCGCGGCGAGTCGATCCCCATGCCCTTGAACGGCGAGCACCGATCTGCAATCCGAATCGGTGACAGTCAAGGGCCCCGCGATTCGGTTTGCGGGAAGCTAAGGACTCACGGCACAGCCTTTGCCGCTTGCCTTGGCTCGACGATTACACTCAGGCTAGAACTTGTACCTCAGATAAGCGGAGAGCACATGGGCGTCATGCTTGTAGTTGTTGGCTCCTGCATAAACATACTTGGTGCTGTTTTCAAGAGTCGAGCCTGCCAAATATGCGGACGTGTTAGTGAAATCGTCCAGTTTGTACCACTCGTACAGATAGATTGCTCCAATCTTGATGTTCTTGCTCTGGTTGTAAGCCAGATCGAGTCTGAACTCCTGCAGTCTATTCTTGACCGTCGGCCAAGCCTGCGCAACGGCATTCAATAGCTTTGGGGGTACTGGATTCGATGTCGTGTAGTCCATAGAACTATTGGACAAGGAATAGCCGGCGTTCAGGGTCAGCCTACTCGGAATGAGTTGAATCATCGCGCCCAAGCCTACGGTATCAACCTTCTCACTTATGTCAGTGTTCCAATAGTTCTCCGGATTGAAGGAGCCGATCCTTGTCTCATTGACTGCAGTGGCCGGATTGTCAAAGGAGTCGTCCTTGGCCGCCGACTGCATTTTGCCCTTGCGGTCTTCCCGCGCAAGATTCAGATACAAAGAGACAGCCTCGGATGGCGCGTAACTGATATCAATAGCGCCTATCAGACTCCTGTTCTTCTTCAAGCCAAACAAGCTATCGCCACCGTACTTGTCCTCAAGGTAGTTGGTGGAAAGTCCAACGGTGATTGCATCGGACGGCAGCAGTTGAGCCCTTATATCAAGCTTGTTGCGAATGCGATCCGCCCAGTCGTAGTTGACCAGGCCAACCGCCTCAGGATTCTCTTTCGTGTTGCCCGTGATGTATCCGCTGACACTGCGGTGAGCGTAGCGGTAGTTAGCCCGCACCGAAGCAGTCCTGCTCGGTTTGACTATGAGTCCTGCGCCCACACCCGACTCGCTCGTGCCATCGATGCGGAGTTGCTGGCGGTCCCATCCTTCCCAGAAGGCCTCCCCCAATAGAGTGACTGACTTCAACAAATGGTAGTCGACAGACAACTCTGCATTCTGCCGTTTGAAGGAAAGTGTCTCATTGCGCACCAGGGCATCCTGCCCGCCGCTAACGTCATTCTTCTCGGTTCGCCAAAAGGAATCGCCAAATCCGGAGTAGCCAGGAAAGGTGATGTTGCTGGACTTGTTGGCATAGTCGTAATAGCGATATTTTGCGGCTAACGACAGGTCGCGAACGGGTTTGCTGGTCAATTGATAGCTCTGGAACAGCGTGTTCACTTTGCCGTTCAGACTGCTCTGCGGCAGGGCTAGGCTTGCAGCCAGCGGCGCGCCGGTCACACTGTTGGCAATGACACCGGTGTTCAGTGTGTAGGGATCGAACGCAGTATTCTGCTCGATCCAACCATAGCTGATATTCCCGGTCAGCTTGCTGTGCAGCGGCAGGTCAATAGCACCGGAAAGCCCAAGTTCATGGGACTGGCTGTCCGGTGGCAGGGTCATCTGACCAAATGCCGAGCGAAAACGATTGAACGCGTTGCCGGGGCTATTGTCGGCATTGGTCGCTTGCGCACCGGTGGACCTAAACGGGTTATCCCAGGTCAGGGAGTGAACCCTGTTCTTGAAGTCGGTCAGCGTGTAAGAAGCATCCAGCATCCAGTCCGATTTGTGGATGCCGGTACCAAGACTTACAGTGGTCGTGCGGTAGTTGATCGTCTCGGGTAATTCGATTCCTTCCACCTGGAAGTAGTCCGCGACGTGACCGCGGTTACCGACACCGGCGGTTGTGGTTGTCACGCCATTGTTGTAGCGTTCGTAAGAGCCCGCATTGATTCGTCGGACCCCCGTGCGCTTTTCTTCGCTCACCTTGGCCCAAACCGTCGCATCGCTCGGCAACTGATAATCGAACTTGAAGGCGGTGGTCTCGCGATTCAGGCCGAACTTTATGGTAGTAGCCGAGTTATACAGGTTATTGACGATGCCGCGCATCGCTGCATCCAGTGCCATGTTTTGCGCATCAGCCGGATTGATGGCGGCGCCACCAGCCGTGCTGGTGACCCCGGCGCCGGTCAGACGCTGGTTGCGCAATACCTCGGCGCTCTGCAACTGGTTCTGCACCGCGTCGCTTATCAGATAGCGCCCGCTCCCGGCGTCACTCTCCAGGAACCTGCCGCTGCTAAAGTTGTGCGGAATGTTGTCACGAACGAATCCGAACTTGTAATTGCCATGCACCCCGCCATTCACCTGATAGAACTCATTGTCCTGGAGTGGGTTCCTCACCTTCAAGTCGAGGAAAAAGGGCGTGGCGACGCCGTCGGCCTTGAGACGCAGGTCGTTAACCACGAAGCCGCTGCGAACGTCTCGGTTCTCCTCGAACTTCTCTCTGGCGCCGCTGACATTCGTTTGGCGTATGGCAACATCGACCTCACCGCTCACGATTGACTTGCTGCCCAAGGCCTCGGATTCGACTTGGGCCAGGCCGGCATCCGCCCAAATGGCCAAGAGGGCGACTACCAAGACGCGCTGTTTGAACTGCGTGTTATTCATTTTGCAATCTCCGCAAATAGGATTCGTCACTTCTGCCTTAGCGCTGCAGAACTGCGCCGGATGGGTTGTTCGAGCCGTGAATCATCGTGTGGCAATTCAGGCAGCCGCGATTTACCGCATAGGTGGAGTTGGTGCCCAAAGCCCCCGTCTGATGCCGGCCCTGCATATGGCATTGCTGGCACAGCCGTGGCACCTTGGTGACAAGCAGCTTGTCATTTGCGGAACCGTGCGAGTTGTGACATGTCATGCAGTCCTCCTTGACCGGAGAGTGTTCCCAAAGCATGGGTGCCTTCTTCTCGACGTGGCACTCGAAGCACTTGTCATTGAATGACTTTGCATCAATCAGCTTTTCACCCTTTGCGCCATGAGCATTGTGGCAGGATGAACAAGTCATCTTTCCCTCGCCGGTTGGCGCGCTCGAATCGCGCAGGGGATGCTTGGAGCGTTTGTACATGTCAGCGCGGATATTGGAATGGCAGGTAGAGCAGACTTCCGTCTGCAGCTTCTTGGCAAGTAGCTTTTCATGACCGCCATGTATGCTGTGACAGCTTACGCAGGACAATTTCTGTCCTTCGTGAACGCTGCCACGCCAGCGCATCTGCCCCTTGCTCTTGGAATGGCAGGCGAGGCAGGTGGCAGAAGCAGCCTCTTCATCGAGTTTCGATGGGTTGGTGATGGCTGACTTGTCGCCGGACTTGGCATGGGCATCGCCCTTGCCATGGCAGGACTCACAACCGGCGTCCTTGATACCGTATGCGCCGGCCTTGGCATGGATCGTCGAGGAGAACGTCGCTGCCAGATCTTCGTGGCACCCCTTACACTTCTCTCCAACGGCTGAGCTGGCTCCTGCTGCAAATGCAAGACCGCTAAGCAGCCATGCGGCCGCCGCCGTCAGCAGAATGGCCTTGATAGATATCTTCCTGTTCATCAAAAATCTCCGTCTAGAGTCCTAGGGCACAATGAGAGGCTGGCTCTCCGGACGAAGGTCAGCAAGGGTCGTGCCAATCCGGCATGATCCGGAAAGGCCAGCCATATCGTGGCCTTGTAGAATCGGGACGCGAGACAGTGCAGGACGTCTGCCACCACGAAATGGTGACAGCTGTTACGATTTCGCTACAAGCCCGAGGCGTTCGATATGCACGTAGAAGTTCTTGCGCGCCAGCTCGGATTTACGGGCTGCTTCCGAAACATTTCCAGCCGTTGCTTGCAGCAAGTTGGTGAAGTACGTTCGCTCAAAGATATCGCGCGCTTCACGAAAGGGCCGCGTAAGCGCTGCAGAGTCTGATGCCTGGATATTTGCAGCGAACTTTTGAAAACATGCCGGAGTCACAGGCCCATTCGCGTTGACCACCACTGCGCGCTCAATGGTGTGCTTTAGCTCGCGGACGTTCCCCGGCCAACTGTTGGCCTCGAGTAGAGCCATCGCCTCGGGAGTGATTGGGCCGGCCGCCTTGTCGAACTTGCGGTTGAAGTAATCGAGAAAGAACAACGCAAGTGGTGCAATGTCCTCCTGACGCTCACGCAAGGGGGGAAGGTGGATGCCAACGACATTTATTCGGTAATACAGGTCCGGACGAAAACGCCCCGCAGTCATCTCGCCTTCCAATGACTTGTTGGTCGCGCATATCAGCCGGAAATCGCATCGTTGCGGTGTTGTGCTGCCAAGGCGGGTATAGGTATGTTCCTGCAATACGCGCAGTAGGCTGGCCTGAAGCTTCTGGCTCATGTCCGCAATCTCGTCAAGAAACAGCGTCCCGCCATTGGCACTTTCCAGATACCCCGGCGTCGCTTTCGTCGCGCCGGTATAGGCGCCTTTCTCGTAACCAAACAGCGTCGACTCCAAGAGCGACTCCGACAGTGAACCGCAATTGAGTTCCAGCAGCGGTTGCTTGGCTCGCCGGCTCAATCCGTGAATCTGCTTGGCAATGACTTCCTTTCCGGTGCCGCTCTCTCCCTCGATAAGAACAGTTGTGTCGAGCGGCGCAGCCTGTCTCACCTGCGCAAGAATCTTCTGCATGCTCAGCGCGCCGCCAATGACCACCTGGTCATTCGGCCGAACTGCCAGCGTCTCGCGCAGATTGGCTATCTCACGGTAAGCGCGATCCATCTCCAGCGCTTTCTCAATGACTGCTTCAAGTTCGTCCAGATTTTCGAAAGGCTTTGTTTGATAATCGAACAACCCAGCCCGCACAGCGCGTACTGCGTCGCGCACTTCCGCATATCCCGTAATGAGAATAGCCATTTGTTGGGGCCTCTCGCTGCGGATCTCGGTGAAGAAATCAAGTCCGTTGCCATCGGGTAGCCGCTGATCAAGAATGGCTAAATTGAAATCAGTGGAACGAAACGCCCGGCGCGCCTCGGCCACATTGGACGCTGTGTGTAGTTCCACATTGCCGTTGCCCAACAGCTCCTCGAATAGCAGTCGTGTGTACGAGTCATCGTCCAGAACAAGAATTCTCGATTTCACAATTTAGCCCCTAATGGCAACCAGAGTATGAAACGCGCTCCGCCCTCCGGGATATTCTCGGCCCGAATGTTGCCACCATGCTGTGCGGCGATGTGTTGCGCGACCGAAAGTCCTAGACCCGTTCCCCCCGGGCGCGTTGTAAAGAACGGCGTGAATAGCTTGCCGGCCACCTCGGGTGAAATGCCAGAACCAAGATCTGTTACTGACAAATTATATCCATCGACGCCATTTTGCTGGGCGACGGTGAGTGACACCGTGACTTGCCCATTTGGCCGGGCGAGTGCAGCGTTGTGTATGAGATTGAAGAGCGCGTGTCGGATTAGCACCGGGTCGGCTTCAAGGACGACGTCTTCAGCGGGTACCTCTGCCATGACCCGGGAATCCCCGCCGATGCTCTGCATGAAGAAATCGATGGTTTCGCGCAAGACAGGTTTCATTTCGACCCTTTGCGGCCGGAAGCGGGCGATCTGATTGAATCGCAGCATGCGCTGAACGAATTCGTGGCAGTGGTTCCCCGCTTTGCGGATCTCGCCGAGCAGTTGCCTGACGCGGTCTGGGCGGTCGACTTCACGCTCGGCGATTTGTGTCAGATTCACAACCCCCACCAGAGGACTATTGAGTTGGTGGGCAATTTCGCTAAGCATTTGCCCCATAGCCGACAATTTCTCAATTTGGATCAAGCGCTCATGCTCTGTGCTCAGCTTGGCAAACTGCGATTCCGCCTGACGCTGTCGGTAGTACACGGTCCGGAATAGCGAGTAAAGCGCAGCAAAGAGCACTATGCCGCTGCCGCCGGTCGCCAACCACAGGAGCTGCAATCCATTCTGGATTGTGGTGTTCAACTCCTGCGGTGATCGGTAGAGCGCCAGGACCCCGATAACGAGTGGCTTGGCTGAACCCTCGGCCTTGCTCAGGGTCAGGGGCACATAGAACTCGATCAACGGCATGCTGGGCAGCACGAAGGCTGTTTGGATAGCGCGTTCGCCTTCGACAAATACTGCGCGCACCTCGCCTTTCAACGCGCGATCGATATCTGCCGGGTGGGACGTCTGACTGGTACCAAGCAGATCCGGCTCGCTCGACCAAACAATTGTCTTATCTTTATCAAATAGCTTGATGAGGCCCACACCTGAGAGATTCATCAGGGTGCTTAGAGTATCTCGGAAACGTTCCTGGGCGATATCCGATTGGTAGTGCTCGAAATCAATCGGCCGAATCTGCTTGTCCTGCTCCTGGCCTATGACCGAGGCGGTGACCATGTCGTGAATAATCACTGATTCCCGGTCTATGATTGCCTGGCTATAGAAAGCAGTTTGTGTAACGCTGATGCTTGCCACCATTGCCATTATCAGCAGCAGAGTAACCAGCGTAAATACTTGTGGCGGAGTAGGCCGATAGCGGAATCGCACTTGGGTTGTCCTGATTGGTTCAATCTACGAAACAACGAGAGAAAGAGAACAGTTGACTGAATAGGAGAGCAAATCACATGCCAATTCTTGCTTTGGAAATTGCCATCGAGAATGTCCACCACACGGCCGTCCTGGCTCGGCATTGACAATAATAGCGTCGATCGCGAAACCTTCCCTACCGCGGCCGCGCCTGTTCGACTCCGACCGACGCCATCGCCCCTATGATAATGGCGCCTTGTTATCGTGCTGGTTGTCACTGCTTCTTTGCCGGACGGGCATGACACAGCGTCGCTTGTCAGCTATATCAGTAGAGTAAGGTCAGATGGCAGACTGTTTGCAGGTCATCATCGGTTTAGGGTTGTAGGATGCCTACCCCACCAACGGCGCCAAAGAACGCGAAGGGGTAGGCGTCGTACAAGCCTCCAGGGAAGAAACCGCGGAATGATGCGAGGAACTCAGACGAGTGCGCC
>Ga0172380_10008880_pt1 | contig 10829 bp, 9 predicted proteins | sample Leawe162metaG_FD_119747 | JGI IMG/M metagenome (GOLD analysis project Ga0172380, IMG submission 119747) | Leachate microbial communities from a municipal landfill in Southern Ontario, Canada - Leachate well 162 metaG | ecosystem: Engineered > Solid waste > Landfill > Unclassified | place...
AATAACACCAGACCCCAATGTTCCAAACAACCCGGTAAATCAGGGTGAAAACAAATGGACGATTGAAGGTATAACTTATACCAACACTGGCAATAGTGCTGTATGGAATGGTGCCGGCAGTACCTGGGGATTGATGGGTAATGGCAGTAACGACTCTCTGGTTGCCTTTCAGCTCTGGTTTAAAACCAATAATCCGGTTTCAGGCACTTATACCATTGAGCCGTTTCTTTCCATATTTACCTCAACAGATTCAACAATAGTGGCCATTTCAGCTTCTTTAGGGAGTCGGGTATGGCAGTCAGTAGCGAATAGTGGAACAGTAACTGTTACCAACACCAACGGTAAAGTTTCGGCTACAGCTACCAATATCAGCATTAAACGTACAGATAGTGAAGCTACTACCACCGTATCAGGTAACCTGACCTATAATCCATAATACAAGCATTTTACCTGAAGCCAAGCTGCGCTATTGCAGCTTGGTTTTTTTTATGCCATGAAGTTTGGATAAAACAACTTGGCCGTGTCAGCAGGAGTTTTTTAAATGAAATAATAAAATAATTAGTCGGGCATACCCAACCCTCTTACTAGCTTGCAACGTAGAAGTGGTATAAAACTTCAAACTCATGAAAAAAATCTTACTCATTCTCGCTTTCACGCTGATTACCTTAAGTGGTTGGGCACAAGCCCTCACCATACAAGGTTATGTACGCGACTTTTCACAAGTTGGTATTCCTAATCAGGCTGTAATCATCGACGCTGACAATAGCACGGCTGGCTTCGATACAGTATATACCAATAATTTGGGCTTTTATAGCATCACCTATCCTACCGCCGCAGCTACACAAGGATTAGTATATGTAATGACGAATTGCTCCGCGACAACCATAGATAGTGCCTCGGGTACTTACTCCCCTGCTAATATGACCGTTAATCTGAATTTGACCTGCGGAAGCAGCAATCCACCTGCCAATATTGGCTGGATTAGCGGCTGGGTAAGTCCAATTGCCCCAGGCGATACGGCTAATATTAGCTTATATGCCATGCGTGGAGGCGCCATCGTACTCGACACCATCATTTCGGTATGGGATACCATGTCGACCGGACTAATCTATTATGGTTTTCGTACAGCTCCCGGCAACTACTTGATTAAAGCTGAATTGAACGCTTTCTCCACCAATGCCGGTACATACCTCGCTACTTATTACGGTCAATCTACCTTACAAAGTCAAGCGGTTATCGTTAATGTCCAGGCAGGAATTAGCACGCTCAACAACAATATCACCCTGCTTACCACACCTTCCACCAATATATTCTTTTTGAGTGGTTTTGTTAATGGTTTTACCCCTGCTGTTGCAGCTATGGATACGGTTAGGGTAATTCTGATCGAAATCAGCAATAATAACTGGACGCCGGTAGATACCATTTATGCTACCGACTCGGCGCGAAATGGTTCCGCGTTCTATTGGTTTCGCGCTCCTAATGCCGGCACCTACAGCGTTCTGGCCACCTTAGTTACCGGAAATGCGGCGAATTATCTACCAACCTATTTCGGCGATGTGAGTACCTGGAGTGCTGCCAGCCAATTTGTCTTTAATCCGGCTAATCTGCAGCGTTCGGCAAATATCTCTCTGCTCCCGGGCAGCGGCACCGGCGGCGGCGGCAGTCGGGTACGTGGGGGTATTTTCCCTGGACTTCCTTTTGTGAACAGTGGTGGCATAGCCGGCATACAAGTCCAGTTAATGGATGTTCAGAATACTGTGCTCCTATCAACACATAGCCGTACCGACGGCAGTTATGAACTGGGCAACCTCGCCTTTGGCACCTATAAGGTACGTGTAGAACACTTTGGCCTGACTTCAGCTGTAAGCACCATCACCCTCGATGCCACCAATCCGAATGCCGATGGTGTAAACTTCAGTATCAATGGCAATAGCGTGTCCACATCGGTTGAAGAAGCTGAACTCAGCGTAAACGCTGTTTATCCTAACCCGGCTCGAGGCGAAGTGCAATTGCTCCTTTTAGCGAAAGAAGGTCAGCAAAGAACCATCACCCTCCGCGATTTGCAAGGCCGCGTGGTTAGCACGCTCTCTGTTCAGCTCGAAAGCGGTGAACAAAACATCCGTTTCCCGCTTGATGGCATTGCTCCCGGCATGTATATACTGGCGGTAGATGGTCGCCAGCCAAGTCTGCATAAACTCATTGTTCAATAATCAACAATTCTTTCAATCCGACAGGGTGGGCATGTCCCACCCTGTTTTGTTTTAGGGGAAGTCGATCACACCATCGACCTCGCCTATTTTTGAAGAGATTATTGTACTTTACTTAGATAAGTTCGCCAATGCACATTTTTTTGCCGTTTTTCGGAACCTGATTGAAATTTTATCCTTGACTTACCCAACCCTTCCTTTAGCCGGAAACGTAGTAGGAGTATAAATCCATTACACATGAAAAAAATAATACTAATTCTCGCTTTCACGCTGACTGCCCTGAGTGGCTGGTCACAAGCACTCACCGTACAAGGTTATGTACGCGACTTTTCACAGGTTGGTATTCCCAACCAGGCTGTTTACATCGACGCTGACAATAGCATGTCTGGCTTTGACACTGTATATACCAATAATTTGGGCTTTTATAGCATCAGCTACCCGAGTGCCCCATCTACACAAGGAATAGTATTTGTGATGACGAATTGCTCTGCGACAACCATGGATAGTCTTGGTGGCACCTATTCCCCTGCGAATATGACTGTTAACCTGAATTTGACCTGCGGTAGCGGAAATCCACCTGCCAATATTGGCTGGATTAGCGGCTGGGTAAATCCAATTGCACCTGGCGATACAGCAGATATCAGCTTGTATGCCATGCGTGGTGGTGCTATCGTCCTCGATACTATTATCACGCTTTGGGATACGATGTCGTTCAACCTGGTCAATTATGGCTTCCGAACAGCTCCGGGCAATTATCTGGTCAAAGCCGAATTACGGGCCGGTTCTGTGAATGCAGGAAATTATCAAGCTACTTATTTTGGCCAGACTACTTTACAGGCCCAGGCTACCCCAGTAACAGTACAAGCCGGTATCAGTACACTCAATAGCAATATCAACCTGATTCCTGTTACAACGCCTAACTTCTATGTAACCGGTATTGTTGATGGCTTTAGCCCGGCAGCTACTATGGATACCTTGAGAGTTATTCTGGTTGAGATACACAATAACCTTTGGACGCCGGTTGACACCATGTATGTGGCCGATTCAGCTCAAAATGGCGCGATTGTTTATTGGTTCCGCGCTCCTAATGCCGGTACCTACAGCGTTCTGGCTACTTTAATGACCGGTAATGCGGCGAATTACTTGCCAACCTACTATGGTAATGTAAGCACCTGGAGTACTGCATCTCAATTCACTTTTAATCCGGGCACTCCCAATCGTTCAGCCAACATCACCTTACTTGCCAGCAGTGGTACAGGTGGCGGAGGCAGTCGGGTACGTGGCGGCATTTTTCCGGGTCTTCCGTTTGTGAACAGCGGCGGCATAGCAGGTATACAGGTTCAGTTAATGGACGCGCAAGACAACGTACTTCTCTCCACCTTCAGTCGTGTAGATGGCAGCTATGAGCTGGGTAATCTTGCCTTCGGCACCTACAAAGTTCGTGTTGAACACTTCGGCCTGACTTCAGCGGTAAGCACCATCACTCTGGATGCCAGCAATCCAAATGCCGATGGCGTAAACTTCAGTATCAATGGCAATAGCGTTTCCACATCGGTTGAAGAAACTGAACTCAGCGTAAACGCTGTTTATCCTAACCCGGCCCGTGAAGAAGTACAATTGCTCCTTTTGGCCAAAGAAGGTCAGCAAAGAACCATCACCCTCCGCGATTTGCAAGGCCGCGTAGTGAGCACACGCCAAGTACAACTCGAAACCGGCGAACAAATCATCCGCTTCCCATTGGATGGCCTTGCTCCCGGTATGTATATGTTGGCGGTAGATGGTCGCAAACCTAGTCTACATAAACTCATTGTTCAATAATCAACAATAACCCTACGATCCGACAGGGTGGGCATGGCCCACCCTGTTGTATTTGACATGGAAATTGGTCATGACCTCCTTCAAGCCTGCTTAAAAAACAACCAGGCAGCGGTACATCAGCTTTACAAGAGCTGTTTCAGCAAACTCATGCAAATAGCCATGCGTTATGCCCGCGACAAAGAGGAAGCCACCGAACTGCTGAACATCGCTTTCGTACGCATCATTTACCAATTACCAAAATACAATACCACCCTGCCATTTCCACAATGGATGCACAGGGTGGCTGTGAATGTGATCATCGACCGATTCAGGTCTGAAAAACGCTACCGGAGTCTGCAGCTACAAGCCGAAGACTACAGTAAACTCGAACAACAAGAACCTCACGCCAACAGTATCGAAGATCAGATTGGCTACAATTATCTGCTAGAACTTATCCGCAGCCTGCCGCCCATGACCGCCCACGTTTTTAACCTCTTTGCAGTAGATGGTTTTAAACACCGTGAAATAGGCGAATTGCTCGGAATAAGTGAAAACACCTCAAAATGGCATGTAAACCAGGCCAGAAATCTGCTGCAAGCCATGCTCAGTGAAACCAAAATACACCGAAATGCGTAAGGAAAACTTCGACGAATCGGTCAAACATATACTCGAACAAAGCGAGTTTGCCTACGACCCGGCTGCCTGGGAACAAGCCCAGGTCATGTTGGCCCAACAGCGCAGTCACCGTTTAGGTGGGCTGTGGTGGACCTTATTGTTTTTGGCCGTTAGTGGCATTGTGGGAGCCGGTATCAGTGGTATCCAGGAGTTCGAACCAAAACAAGCGCAATCCCGACTGGCCACTGCAACAAAAACTGCAGCTACGACGGCAATCATTACAGCGCCAACTAGCGCTGCAAGTCAACCGGGCAGGAGTCAGACGCTTACTCCTGTTACAACGGGAGACAGCACGAACAGTCAGGTTAAAACACCTGTCAGGCTGCTCCACCCTGCTCCGGCAGCGGCGACAGCTGCATTCACTGATTCGACTACAACAGCCGCACCTGAAATTGAAAAGATGGATAAACGCAGCGCAGAAGAACTAAACAGCCCCGGCTACAGGCTGCCGTTTTCCAATGCCTTACGTACAGTGCCAAAATTTGATTTTAGCTATGAAGCACGACCGGCGGCATTTCAGCGTCAAAGTGGAATTGCTGCATTTGCCTGGGCTGGTCAGCAAGGTAGAAATGTAGAAAGCAATTCCTTACAACAACAATACGGGTTCGGCTTAGCCTGGCAGTTGGATCTGTTACCCAAACTTGGTCTACAATTGGGTACCGCTATCGGCTACAACAACGGTTTCGCATTGGCCAGTCAAAAAAGCGATACCAGTTATGGATTTGGCCGTACAATTACTACTCAAACAGCCAGTGCAACTGACTATCTGCAACTTCAATTACCCATTGGTTTGACCTATCGAATCGCTGAAAGACATCTTCTGGAGACAGGTGCAGCCTATCATTTTTATTTGGGATCCAGTTACCGGCCACAGACCGATATTACATACGAGGATGGAAATACCAGCTCCAGCAGTGCTCAGTTAAATGGCAAAATTACCGGCATTCAAATTCCGAAATGGAGTTGGTATGCAGGTTATAGGTTTTCGTTGAACGAAGCCTTCGACCTGGGTCTGCGTTATCAGCAACAAACAACCGTAGGAAATGGCTTTCCAAGCGAAAAATCATTTCGTATCGTTTTACATTACCACCTTTATCGTTTCACTTTATGAAAAAGCTAAGTACCACGCTAGTTTTGTTGTTAGTAGTGACCGCTTGTCGTGAAACAACGCTTCCAAGTGGGGGTGAACAATTGAATACGCCGGAATTTGAGTTTTCAGGTTTGTTAAATGGTCAACCTGTCATTCAAGTGGCCGGGGAAGGCGCATTGTACCTGAATACACAATTGCAAAAAGACCCGTTGGCGGTGTATGAGATGCAGGCAGCCATTCATCCGCTGGCTTGTACAAACTGCACCAACTATTTTGAATTAAGCCTGCGTGACTATAAGGTCATACCTGATGATGCACCCATGTTGCCCGATTCGAGTATCCAAATCAGAAACTATGTCTACCAAATAGGCGGTAGCATGGGAAATTTCAGGAAAATAACTTTACACAGCGACCCGGATGGCGGTAGTGTCAATCCGGCTATCCGACATGAATGGGAGATCCGTTCATCGCCCCAAAACCGTTTAATTGCGCGTTTTGAAGGTGAAAACCCGGAAATCGACCTGAAATCGGGTAATTATGTCATTGGATTAACCTCCTTTTTTGCCAATGGCTGTTCAAACAGCATCAGCCTGCCTGCAGCCATCGATGCCAATACCGGAGATTGTGCGGCCGATTTCAGCTTGTTGCGTTTTCAGGGCACCACCGTCGCTCAGCTCGACACGGCTAATATTCAGGTTACGCGTCCCTTTACCTACCGTTGGTTAATTAATGGCGAACCTACATCAGTACAGCAACCCTTTTTATTTTTCGACTCTATTCCATTTCCGGTTTTCCAGGTTACACTCATCGTAACAGGCAATGGATGTGAGGTGCGTAAAACCAAAAACATCTCCCGGAACCCCGACGCCTTTTGTACATCCAACTTCCGGCTTACCGGCAATCTGGCAAGTGATCCATATCAGCTGGGTAAGGTAAGACTCGATTATGTAGCCGCGAATGCGATCCGTTACAGCAGTAGTTACGATTCACAACCCGAATGGGCTGATTTCGAAATTGAAGCAATTTTGCCTTATCAAGCCGACCGGAATGGTTTCCCAACACGTCATATCACCGGTCGTTTAAATTGCCGCTTAAGTACTGCCGCCGGCGACCAGTCGTTGGAATTACGCCAAGCCCGCTTCCGGATGGCATTGCCTTACAAACCCTAAATAAAAAGAGCCGCTCGAAAGCGGCTCTTTTTTTAATCCCGGATGACGATGTATAAATCCTCGTCGTCCTTTTTCATTTTGTATTTCTCGCGGGCGAATTTCTCCAGCATTTCTGCATTGGTCATCAATTCTTCGCGGTCCTTTTTCACTTGTTCGATTTGTTCCTGGTAAAAACGTTTGTTTTCTTCCAGCTCACTCAAACGCTTTTTGTAGCGGTATTGGGTGATTAAATCATGGCTGTCGAAAAAGGTCATCCACACCGTAAAAATGAGGAGGGTGAGCACAAATCGGTTTTTCAACCAGGGCCAAACCTTTTTCAGACGTTCCATTTATACAAACTTAAAGGCTTTACCCATAAACTGTGCACTGTCGCCCAGCTCCTCTTCAATACGGAGGAGTTGGTTGTATTTCGCGATCCTGTCGGAGCGGGAAGCAGAGCCGGTTTTGATCTGACCGGTGCGCAAGGCAACTGCCAAATCAGCTATGGTCGTGTCTTCTGTTTCGCCCGAACGATGACTCATGATGCTGGTATACGACGACATATGTGCCGTTTGAACCGCATCTATGGTTTCGGTGAGTGTGCCAATCTGGTTCACTTTAACGAGTATGGAGTTCGCGATTTTGTTCTCAATACCCCGACGGAGGCGTTTTACATTGGTCACGAACAAATCGTCGCCAACCAGCTGTACTTTGCTGCCGATGGCCTGGGTAAGTGCTGCCCAACCATCCCAATCGTCCTCAGCTAAGCCGTCTTCGATGCTGATGATGGGATATTTGCTGACCCATTCAGTCCAATAAGCCACCATTTCAGCAGAGCTCATCTGTTTGCCGCTCGACTTTTTGAAGGTATACAAACCAGTTTTTTCATCGTAAAACTCAGTAGTAGCCGCATCCATAGCAATGTAAATGTCTTCGCCTGGTTTGTAGCCAGCTGCTTCGATGGCTGAGATCACAATTTCGATCGCCTCTTCGTTCGATTTGATGTTTGGGGCAAAACCGCCTTCATCACCAACGTTGGTCGACAATCCTTTTTTCTTCAATACCGCTTTCAAGTGATGGAAAACTTCAGTTCCCCAACGCAACGACTCGCTGAAGCTGGTAGCACCAACGGGCATTACCATAAACTCCTGAAAATCGATGCTGTTGTCGGCATGTGAACCTCCGTTGAGGATATTCATCATGGGAATCGGCAACAAATTGGCATTTAAACCACCCACATAACGGTAAAGTGGCATATTGCACGAAGCAGCACCTGCACGTGCAGCAGCCAGCGATACCCCTAAAATGGCATTAGCACCCAGTTTAGATTTGTTGGCTGTGCCGTCGAGGGCAATCATCACCTCGTCGAGGCCTTGTTGGTCGTACACATCCATACCAATCAACTCGTCATTAATGATTTCGTTGACATGGTCGATGGCCTTCATAACGCCCTTACCGAGATAAGCGGCATCGTCACCGTCGCGCAATTCTACGGCCTCGTGTATGCCTGTAGAGGCACCGGAAGGAACAGCAGCACGGCCGGTATAACCATCCGAAGTGATTACATCTACTTCGATGGTGGGGTTGCCACGCGAATCCAGAATCTGGCGGGCAAAAATATCTTCAATTACTGGCATAGGCTTATGTTAATTCAGGTTAGCAATAAAATCGTCGAATAAATATCGTGAATCATACGGACCGGGACAGGCTTCGGGGTGGTATTGTACCGAAAAAGCCTTTTTATTTTTTATACGTATGCCTTCTATGGTGTCGTCGTTCAGGTTGATATGGGTAATCTCAACCTGCGGATTGGCTTTTACACTCTCCGGATCTACGCCAAAACCGTGGTTTTGAGAGGTGATTTCAGACTTACCCGTTATCAAATTTTTCACCGGATGGTTGATACCGCGGTGACCATGGTGCATCTTGAAGGTCTTCACCCCTACCGCCGAAGCGAGCAACTGGTGACCTAGGCAAATGCCAAAAATATTCATATTCGCCTCGAGCATTTGTTTCACTACAGCGATTTGTTCGTGCATTACAGCGGGGTCACCGGGGCCATTGGTGAGCATTACCCCTTGGGGTTGGTATGCTTGAATATCGGCCAAAGAAGTATTGTGAGGAAACACCCGAACCTGACAATCACGGCTCAGTAGTGACCGGATGATGTTTTCTTTCGCGCCGTAATCCATCACAGCGACTTTGTATTTGGCATCGGCTTCACCCAAATCGTAAGCGATTTTGGTAGAGACTTTCGAAGCCAGTTCCAAACCTTCCATGGAAGGCACCTTTTTCAATTGGGCAGCCAATGAGGCTACATCCAGGTTTTCGGAAGAGATAATGGCATTCATCGCGCCTTTAGAGCGGATGTGGCGCACCAGCGCCCGAGTATCGATATCGGTAATGGCTACCAGACCGTGGTCGATGAAGTAATCCTGGATGTTTTGGTCGGCCGACTTACGGGAATAAGCGATGTTAAAGTTCCGACAAATCAAACCGGCGATCTGTATCTTCTTCGACTCCGACTCATCGTGCTGAATGCCGTAATTACCAATGTGTACATTAGTAGCTATCAGTATTTGACCGAAATAAGAAGGGTCTGTAAATACTTCCTGGTAACCGGTCATGCCGGTATTAAAGCAGATTTCGCCCCAGGTGGTTCCTATTTTGCCGGCGGAAAAGCCGTGAAAAAAAGTGCCGTCTTCGAGTAGAATGATGGCCGGTACTTTTTCGAATAGTTTCATGCGAAAGGTTTTGCAAATTTAACGTCAAAAAGGGCGTTTTTCAAAGGTAAATCCGTAACGATTAATCCACACCCGGTGGATAGCTTCACCACAAATCATAAAAAAGCCCCGTTCATCATACAACGAACGGGGCTTACCATGAAAAAACAATGCTTATACCGCTGCAGCTTCTTCAGCGCTATCGCTAGCAGCTTCGGTTTTTTTCGCAGCTTTCGGAGCAGCATCAGCTTTTTTGGCGCGTGAACGGCGGGTGTTTTTCGCCTTTTTCTCTTTGCCTTCGCTGAGCATGAGCTCGTTATAATCTACCAGCTCGATCATACACATCTCAGCGGCATCTCCTAAACGGAAACCGGTTTTGATGATGCGGGTATAACCACCCGGACGGTCGGCCACTTTCACAGCGATATCGCCGAAAAGGGTTTTTACAGATTCCTTATCCTGGAGATAAGAGAACACCGTACGACGTGAATGGGTATTATCCTTCTTCGATTTGGTGATGATGGGTTCGATGAACTTACGCAACGCCTTGGCTTTAGCCACCGTGGTGTTGATACGTTTCTTTTCGATCAACGAGATCGCCATGTTTTGCAACATAGCCTCGCGATGTGGGGCAGTTCTGCCTAAGTGATTGAATGTTTTGCCGTGACGCATTATGCTTACTCCTCGTTAAGTTTATATTTGGTGATTTCCATGCCGAAAGTGAGGCCTTTTTCACGGACCAGCTCTTCCAACTCTGTCAGCGACTTCTTCCCGAAGTTGCGGAATTTCAACAGATCAGCGATATCGTATTTTACGAGGTCGCCCAGGGTTTTGATTTCTGCAGCTTTGAGGCAGTTGTAGGCACGTACGCTCAGGTCCAGATCGCTCAAAGGCGTTTTCAGGATTTTACGCATGTGCAAGATGTTCTCATCTACTTCGCTGGCTACATCTTTCGGTTTCGACTCGAGGGTGATCGACTCATCCGAGAACAGCATAAAGTGCTGAATCAAAATTTTGGCTGCTTCTTTCAAAGCTTCTTCCGGATGGATAGAACCGTCGGTTTTGATATCGATGATGAGTTTCTCGTAGTCGGTTTTTTGCTCTACACGGGTATTCTCAATCGCATACTTTACGTTTTTGATAGGCGTAAAGATGGAGTCGATAGGAATAACACCAATTAAAGAGTCAA
>Ga0172380_10008881_pt1 | contig 10829 bp, 24 predicted proteins | sample Leawe162metaG_FD_119747 | JGI IMG/M metagenome (GOLD analysis project Ga0172380, IMG submission 119747) | Leachate microbial communities from a municipal landfill in Southern Ontario, Canada - Leachate well 162 metaG | ecosystem: Engineered > Solid waste > Landfill > Unclassified | place...
AAGAATTAACCATAAGAAGGGGTTTTGATGCTGGTTTAGTGCCGTTATTGGTGGCTTTTGATTTGGCGGCTGAACTGCATAGGATTTCGGGCGATGGGGCATTTTTAAAGCGTATTGATGGTAAGCCAAATACTTATGCGGTTGCGGCGGTGCAATCATGATTTTGGGCGCATACAAAGAGGCTAGTAAGGGCTTTAAGGTTGCTAATAATTACCGTGTGGGGGCTGAATTTTCGGACGTGTTGCAAAGTGAAATACTGGACTTTGAACAAGTTAAGTATGAATTAAAAATAAAGTCGTCAGACCATGAAATAAAAGCTTTGGCGCTAACAAACGCAACGCGAATCGAATATGTTTTAGGGCGTATTAACGAGTTCGGGCGAGGTATATTTGTGTCGTATATGCGGCATTATTGCGAGTTTTACGGGGTGCGATACCCTGATGAAAACGAGCTTGAGGGGATTGTGGCGCGGTTGATTTGCGTTAAATGGTGGACTAAAAAGCTAAGAATTTCACACGCTAGAAAATGTGAATTATTGCAAATTGAGGCTGGGCGCGTTAATCGCAATGCAGATTTATATTGCAGTAACGACACATTAAAACGCCGTGTAACGCAATTAAAGCGCAATGCTGAATTGCTAGAAGGCATCGAAATACAAAACGATGACGGTTTTAAAATGACGTTAGCAGAGGCGGCGGCGGCTGGTATGGCTAACCCGCATAATCGCGTAAGCGAGCTTTTAACCCGCGTTAAAGGCTTTGGCGAACTGGCAGAAAAATACGGCCATAAATGCGTATTTATAACGCTTACCGCGCCATCAAAATATCATTCTGTTAAGTACAACAAAGAAACAAAACGCACCTATAAAAACAAGGCTTATGAGAATTTTACGCCTTCGGACACACAAAAATACTTAACAGGGCAGTGGGCGAAATGTCGCGCACGTTTGGCGCGTGAGGGGGTGCGTTTTTACGGGTTGCGCGTTGTTGAGCCGCATCATGACGGGACGCCACACTGGCATGGGTCAATATGGTTAAAAACAGAAAGCGACTTGATAGCATTTAAGGCGGCTGTTACTGATTACTTTTTGAATAATGCTGAATGTAGTCCGAACGAGCGCGGCGCATTAGAAAACCGTGTGCAGTTTAAAGACTGCGACAAGCGCGGCGCGGTTGGCTATATGTTGAAATATATCCTTAAAAACATGCGGGCAAGGGCGGCAAGCGGCGAAAGTGACGAGGGCGAACTAACTGGCGCCGAAGGTGCGGAACGTGTCGAGGCGTGGGCGGCAACGTGGGCTATAAGACAGTTTCAACAAGTGGGCGGGCATAGTGTAACGGTGTGGCGTGAATTGCGCCGTGTAGATGAACGGGCGATAACGGCGGCGGGCTTTTGTAGTTTAGATAATTTAATGATTGCTTGGCGGGCGGCGCAAAAAATGGCAGATAAAAAAGCCAATTACGCGGAATTTGTCGAAGCTATGGGCGGGCTTGAAGTTAAGCCAAAAGGGGCGCTAGTAAAACTTAACGATGAATACATTGTGACCGATGGGCGTTATGGGCGGGCGGTGTTGCATAAGATACATGGCGTTTTAGATATGGTCATTAATTTCGCGGTTGCTAATAATCGCCAAAATTGGGTGGTTGTATGAACTATTCGGCAAAAATGAGATTTTATAGAAAGTCTTTTATGTCGGCTTTTGCAGAGCGTAATTTATTAGAAGGGTGTAATAAGTCGTATTTTAATGCGGATTTAAGATACTGGCTTAATGAACTTGGCGGGCTTGGGGGTGTGTGGTGAGGGTGGTTATTTTAAGTTATACGACCATTAAAATGGCTAAACTTTGGGCGAAATATCAAGGTAAAGACAGCTTCGAGATTTGCAGGTGTCGGGTGTTGAATTTTGAGGGTGATTTGGTTGTTGTTTACAAGATTAAAAGCAAAGAAATATGCGCTTATATTGAGATTAAAGAGGGGGTTTTATAGTGAGTATATTTATTAGCATTTTAGCGGCGGTTGTTGTGCTTTTGCCGCTTTGGTGGTTTTTATGGGTTGTTTTTGGCGATTAGGGGGTTGTTATCGTGATTATATTTTGGGGCTGGGTTTTATGGAAATTATCGGCACCGTGGTGGGTTTGGGTTTTTAGTTTCTTGTTGATGGCGTTAAGAGAGTGCGACACGTAATGAAATATTTAAGAGGGTTTTGGATATTATTAGTTTTATTGAGTGTAGGTTTTAAGTTTTTGACTTTAAGTAAAGGGCGGTTTTTCGCCCTTTGCGCCCTCGGACTTGTGTGAATAACTGTACGCGAGAAAAAATTTTTCTTTAATGTTATGATGGCTTCACTTTACAACTGATTAAAATTTAATCAGTTGTAAAGTAATTAACATTAAAGGGATTTTATGGACAATTTAAACGCAGTAACGGGTACAGGTACAGAATGCGCAAAGCCAGCCAGCATTTTTACTGAAATAGAAGCGGTAAAACTTCATTTAGGGTTAAAGCTTTTAAATGGTTCAATCGCAGAGCTTGAAAAGGCTAACATTCTCACCAAAGCGGCAAAAGCCGAAGCCGTGTTAAACGATGCGCGAGATTTGCTAGCGACATCGGTTTTTATCACACACGCGGCACTTAACGAAATTTCACGATTAAACAAGCGCCTTGAGCGTATCGAAGCCATTGGGGTTATTAAAAATGGCTAGCGATAAAACTATCTACGGGCATATCAATTGTCCGTCATGCGGCACTGTGGGCGGGGTGCGTATCACTAAAGACAAAAACGGCGAGCCGTTTGGATTTTGTGAGGCTAAGTGCGAGGTGCAAATTAGATTTGGCGGTAAGCCTTACCGAGTAAACGAGTTTAAACGTAATTACCCAGCCATTGCCGCGGCTATGTCAGCCGAAGCGGTAACGGGTACAGAAAAACCAGCCGCGCCAATAGCAGAAAAACCAGCGCAACCAGCACAACCAGCGCAAGCCGTTCACCAAGCCGCCGAAAAAGCTGGCTTTAACTTATCAGGATTATAAAAAATGGATATTGAAAACGATGCAACCATAACGCCCAAAAGCGCGGAACAGTTAGCCAGCGAGCAAAATTTGAACTTACGCATTGACGATGAAAGCGAACAAGACGCGCAACGCGAAAGCGAAGCCAATTATCAAAACGCAGAAAACGCAGAAAACGCGCTATACGGGCTTATTTCTATCATGCCGATAGGGTTATCTATTGCAGGGCTAAAAAACAGCGCGGCGGTGTGGTCTGATGATGTTTGCAAGCAAGTTTCACGCGCCGCATTGCCAGTTTTGCGAAAATATACATTTGGGCAAAAAATAATCGCATTTTTAGAAGCGGGCGGCGGTGTCGAGGAATTCGCTCTAGTAATGGCTTTAACGCCTGTGATTATGGCAACGGCGGGCGCGTATAAGTTGGATATGGCGCAACATGAGAAAGAAGTTAAAGAGGCAGAGAATGAGCCAGCCGAATAGCTTAAAAACAAACGATGGGCGTTTAATCATAGTGGGCGGGTCTAGTCGTTGCGGTAAAACAACAAAAACGGTGGAATTGTCAGCGGAATTTCAAACCGTTTTTGTATGGGATATAGAACAGCAATGGTGCGAACTTAAAGGGTTTAAGCAAGTAAAGAGCTTAAATGAACTTAAAAAAATCGCCATTGACGGCAGAGTGGGGCGATGGGCTTACGTTAGCAATAAAAACATAAAAGCCGAGTTCGAGTTTTTCTGTCAGTGCGCTTACCATTACGGGCGATATTTTGGCGAATGTGCAGTAATCGCCGAGGAACTGGCAGATGTCACCACGACCGCGAAAGCACCTGATAGCTGGGGCATTTTGTGCCGCCGTGGTCTTAAGCGTTCAATTACCATTTTTGCAATTTCGCAACGCTGGGCAGAGGCAGACAAAACGGCGCTCGGTAACGCTACTGATTTTTACTTATTCCGTATGTCATCGGGTGACGATATTAATTACATGGCGAAAAAAACGCGGGTTACGGTAGAGGTATTGGAGGCGCTTGAGAGCTTCGAATATGCTCATTACGAGGTGAGAACGAAAAAAACAGACGTTAAAAAGCTAATTTTTAAAAAATAATTACATTTTTTTTGCCCAAAATCGCTGTAAGGGTAACGGGTACGATTACCGCCTATTTCGGCGGTATTTTTTTGCGCGTTAAATCAAGCCTTCAAAAATTAATACGCAATTTTGCGGATACTGATAGAAGGATTTTTTAACATGGGTAATAAATTAGTCGCGGCGGGCATTTTGTTTGCTATTTATAAATGGGCGCCAAATCAAGCTGTTAAGGCAATGGCTTTGGGTGTGGCGGGTGTTATGGCGGCTAATTATGTGCCGTATGTAAACGGTAAAGACGTGGCGGCAACAATCGCAATCGTTAAAGCGGAGGCGGCGTAATCATGGCTAAAAAGACATTATTACTGCCTTCAATTTCTCGCGTGGTTGCGGGTGCTGTTGCGATTCTTGAGATGCCGATTAACCCTACGTATCACAATATTAAATTCACGGCTTCGGGTGCTGCTTTAGTGGCGGCACACATTGGCAAAATTCGCGTAATTGTTGACGGTAAAACCGTACAGGAATACAAAGACTTAACGCGTTTAATGGACATTAACGCATATCACGGTCGTCAAGCTGATAGTGTGACAGATTTTATGCTTCACTTTAAAGACGATGATTTTAACGACTTAGCAGAAAAACGCACGACTGCATTTGGTACTTTAGGCTTGCAAACTTTCAATATTGAAATTGAGCTTTTGGCGGCATTCCCAGCAAACGGCGCAATTACGGCGCATGCTTTCGTCGATACGGTTGCACAACCATTGGGCGTATTTACTCGCATCCGTGAAACTTCACTTAATAGCGCGGTTGCTGGTGTTATCGAATACGACAAACTTATTCGCGGCGGTGCTGTTTACAAGCAAATCCACTTTTTCAAAGCTGATATTTCAAAAATTGAACTTGAGGCAGATAGTAACAAGGTGATTGATGCAACAAAAGCGGTGCTTGAGCGCCAGCAAAAATCAGTGCGCCCTGTGGCGCGAGTGCCAGTATCAGCAAAAGCCACGCATTTGGATTTTGTGCTAGAGGGTACAGGGTCGGATTTATTTAACACAAACGGCATGAACGATTTACGCGCCAAATTAACATTTGACACGGCGGGCGTTGTTGAAATTGTCAGCGAGCAATTAGACGTTTATTTAGGTCAATAGGTAAAAAAATGAGCCTTATAACGGATATTTTAGGCACTACGCAAGAAGTGCTGGGCGTAAAAAACCTAGCCGAATATTTCACGCTAAAAAACCAATTAACGATTGATAAAGGCGTAATGGGTACAAGCAACACCATTGCACAATTAAACGCTACTGCGGATTTGTTGCGCTTGCAAAATCAAGCAATTCAAAACCAAACGGCGGCGGCTAACGCTGGGTCGATTTTTGGCAACATTGACGTTAAAAAATTGGGCGGTTACGCATTATTAGCGGGCGGCGCTTATTTGGCTTACAAGTTTTTAGTTAAATAATGGGCTTATTCGGCGGCGGCACTAAGCAAAACACGGCAAGCGCCAGCGGTTTAAGTCAGTCAGGTTTAGGCGCTTTTGCGCCACAGACGAGCATCTCATTCAGCAAGCCAATAATCGACATTAGCAACCCTATGGAAGTGGTCGCATTAATCGGGTTGCTGGGTGTGGGTGTTTTAGCGTGGCGAAAGTTTAAGAAGGGCGGCGGCTAATGTCAGGAATGTTTAATTTTGACGAGCCAGATTTGGGTATAGGTTTGCCTATTGGCGGCATGAGTATGATAACAAGCGCCTTAAGCCTTTTAGGTGGGGCGCAAAGTGTCAAAATAAACCAAACAGGCGCAAGCGGGCAAACGGTTAGCGGTGCGGCAAATTTTGGCGGCGCAACGGCTGTTAAGTTTAACAAGCCTATGATTGATTTAAGTGAGCCATTACACATAGGCATTGCGGCGGCGGTACTGGTTGGCGCAATTTACGTATTTAAAAGGTTTTCATAATGGGTTCAAGTTCATACGCATATAACGCCAGTTCAACGGCTTACAACAATACGCCTATTACGCAAGAGGGCGACAATCCGCTAGCGTTATCAAGCGCAAGCGGGAATCAGGTTGGCGGGTCTAGCAACATCAACGGCAATCTAACAACATCGCAAAGTCTAGCGGCGGGCGCAAGTATCAATAATTTAGACGGCGGCGCGATTGCGCGGGCGTTTGCCTTCGGCACTGATGCAATCGGAATAATTGCAGATTTAACAAAAAAATATAACGAAAACCAGCAAAGCACAACGGCGGCGGCGCTGGGTTTCGCCACAAACGCAAACGCCGAAAGCCAAACGCTAGCGGCGGCAAACATAGCGCCAAGCGTGGGCGCTGATATTTTCAACAATAGAGCGTTGTTAATTATTGGCGGGCTGGGTGTGGCGTACTTTGTTTACAAGGCTTATAAATAATGGCTAGCTTACGCAATTACACGCTAAAAATTAAAAACGGCGAGAAGGTGGAATTCGGTCTACGCGGCAACGTGGTACGCCTTGTTAGCTCTACTTATCCAATATTTTTTGCTTCACGTGACGATGACATTAATTTTTACTTAGAAGCGGGCGAACAAGCCGTATTAAAAAACGGCGAAAAGTTCACCCAGTTGGATATTTCACACGCGCAAGGCGCCGAGCAGACCATTATTTTAGCGATTGGCGAGGATGCTGAAATCGGAAGCGCAAAAGTAAGCGGCGCGGTGACTGTAACAAGTTTAGCGCCTTCGCGGGCGGTGGGTGCTAATAGCAATCCAGGCGTAACAAACGTAAGCGGGCAGTTGATAGCGGTCAACGCTTCGCGCAATTACCTACTTATTCAAAACAAAGATGCAGTAGGCAATATTTATATTAACTTTGGCGCGGCGGCAACAATAGAAAACGGCGTAAAAATCCCGCCTAATGGTTCGTTTGAGCTTAATTGCAATATATTAACGGGCGTTGTAAATGCTATCGGCGACATTGCAAGCAATACTAGCATAGTAGTAGTAACGGCTTAATTATGGGGTTATTAGTTCCATTTTCATTGCCAGCGGGTAGCGTAGCGCCTTTTGCGGGTAGCGTAGCGCCTGCGGGTTGGCTTTTTATGTATGGTCAAGCGGTTAGCAGAATAAGCGAATCGGCATTATTTGCCGCAATTGGCACGGCTTACGGCGTGGGTGACGGTTCGACAACATTTAACCTACCTGATGCACGCGGGCGCGTGTTGTTTGGTAAAGACAACATGGGCGGCACGCCAGCAAACAGAGCAACAACGGGCGGCGGAGGCTTGGATGGTTTGACGCTTGGCGCGGCAGGCGGTGGTGAAAGTGTGACGCTAACAGTTGGGCAAATTGCGCCACATGGACACACGTTCACCCAGTCCGCAGCGGTTGGGGCGGGTGGGAATTTAGCCAGAGGTGGCGGGGTGGATGCTACAAGCAACCCATCGAATTCGAGTGGCGGCGGCGGCTCGCACTCAAACATTCCGCCAGCTTTGGTAATCAATTACATCATTAAAACATAGGGTTAAACATGAAAGTTTCAATTATTCCAGCAGATAAAACAATCGTCATCGATGGCGAAGCATTGATTTTTGACTTCGTTTTATGGTCTAAAAAAATACACGCTATCCAGTGGAACGGCGCAAACGGCACAATTGAATTCAAAACAGGCGCGGCGCAATGGTTCGATAACTTAGAAATGATACAAGACGTTATAGACGCTTACTTTGCAGAAAAACAACGACTAGCCGATGAAGCGGCGGCGGCTTTAAATGCTTAAAAAAGTAATAGCGGCGGCGGGGCTGGGCTTTGCTGGGTATGTGCTTTATAAGTCATATTCAGAAAGCAAAAGCATAGACGAAGTTATAAGCGGCGGGTATCAAAACGCATTTGCAACATTTGAAAATATAGGTGATTTAACAATGGGATTGTTTAAGGTAGGTAACGCAAAGTTAGCAACAAAAGAAATGTTACTTAACGCTAATGTAAGAGCATTTTTAATGGTGATAAGAAAGGGTGAAGGCACTAGCGACGCGGACGGCTATAGGCGCATTTTTGGCGGTAAGCTGTTTGCTAGCTTTGCAGACCATCCGCGAGTAAAGGTGACAAGGAGCGGATTGACTAGCACGGCGGCGGGCGCATATCAATTTTTAGCATCTACGTGGGATGAAACAGCACGAATTCAAGGCTTAGTCGATTTTACGCCAGCCAGTCAAGACTTAGGCGCTCTCGGTAGAATTGCGGCGCGTGGCGCTTTAAACGATGTTATTAACGGGCGATTTGAGGCTGCAGTTAGAAAGTGCGGCAAAGAGTGGGCGAGTTTGCCATATTCACCTTATGGTCAGCCAGTACAGACTTTTGAGGGTGCAAAAATGGTGTATTTAGAAAATAACGGCACAATCACGGCTTAAGGCTTATATGAAAATTAACATTGAAAACATAGCAATAATCGCGGGCGGTTTAGCCCTTGCTTATTGGCTTATCAGCAAAAACAAAACAGAAACGCAACCAAAATACGTGCGGGCAGATTATCCGAGCGCGTTTGAAATTGGCACAAACTTAACGGCGCAAAATGTATGGGTTTAGGCGCAATAAAGCTAGATAAATTAAAACCTGAAACGGTCATTTACGGCGTTTTAGCCATTGCGCTATTTTTTTGGGTGACTAAAAAAACAGGTCAGGCGGTGGAATACGTCAGCGAACTTAGCGACACTTACAACCCGCTAGACAGTGACAACAAAGTCAATCAGGCGGTGCAATCGGGCGTATTAACAGACGTTTTAAGATATTCAAACCCAGTATTAGCGGTATTTGATTTGGCAGTAGCAACGGCAAAAAAAGAGTATGAATTTTTAAAAAACTTAACTAAATAAAAAGGCAAAAAACATGGCAAAAATTAAGGCGTTACTAGATTTAAGGGCAACATGGGCAACGATTGCATTCGTAGCGGGTTCAATGTTTGGCGAGCAAGGCACGGCGATAGCTAATGCGCTGGGTTTGGCGGTAATGGCAGTTTTATAAATGGAATTAGTCAACATTCTGCTAATCATGGGCGGCGGCGCGGCTTCGTTTATAGGCAGTTACGCCGCGCAACGTGTCCACTTGGAATACATGCGGCGTGATATTGACTATTCACTAAAATGGATTGATGAACACAAAAAAGTTAGACATTAAAAAAGCCCGCAATTGCGGGCTTTTTAGTATTCAATAGCCAGATCATAAAGCTACATTGTAAGGGTTGCGGCGCGTTCATTATCTATAAAAACAATGCAGCGCGTTTCGCCAATGTTTGCGCTAATGTGTTTAGTTGAGCAAGTGGCGGCGGTTGGTTTGCCGTTGTATGGCTTGCCTGTAAAGTCGCCGCTAATTTGGCGGTCAAGTAATCCGCTAATGGTGAGTTCGCCATTAAAATATATGCTTAAGTCGCTTTTAAAATCATCGGTAATAACGCCAGTTTTTTTGGTTTGGGTTAATTGTCCAGTAATGTTAATTTGTTGGTCGGTACCTTTAAGCCTATACGCTTGCGGTGCTGGCGTGTATGTTTTAACGGTAGTGCAACCAGCTAGCGAAATTAAACAAAGTGCAATTAATAACTTTTTCATATATAAACCTTAAAAATTTAAACGTGGGCGGGATTGTTTAGCGATTGTAATTTAAAACGGTTGACTTCTTTCAGCTTTTTTTCTTTCAGCTTCTTTTGTGCCGCGTATCGTTCGGCGGCTTTTTTGTGCTTAAGCTTCTTAATGTAAATGGCGCATGTTGGATTATCGCAAGCGTGAGATTGCGGCGGGCAAGGCGGCTTTATATTGTCGCAAACGTACTTTGTGTTTAAAAATTTGAGCGGCATATCATCATATTCAGCTTCTGCATTTTGTTGGTTTATAAGATTATCGAATAAGCCGCGTTTTTTATATTCTTTAATCTTATTGGCAATGTCGCCATATTCGGCGTAATAATTGCGCCTTGTGTTTGATGCGCCCTTTAATCGGGGAACTAAATCAAGCCATAAATTAACATCTTTAACCGTTACAATAATATCGCCAAAGAGGTCGTAATCTAAGCACATGTAAACCCTTTATGTGCTGTTTTTTAATAAGTGTGTAATTTTACATAACACATCATCCACACATAAAACAGCTTGTAAGCGCATAACGCGCAACACATAAAATGGTTACATAGTCTTAAATTCGGTCTGTTTGGCGAACCTAAAAAGGGGTTCGCATGACTGATATATCAAGCGGCATTTCTGCCAAAAAATCAAAAATACAGGTTTTAAGAGTTGGTTCGCTTTGCCGTGTAATTCTGCCTTCGTTTGAGGGTAAATTTGCGCTGGGCGTTGTAACGCAATTCCAAGTTGTTTATTACATGGATGCGCCGCCCTATATTATGGCGTGGGTCGATATGCTGATAGATGGCGTAAATAGACCGTTTGAGCTTGAGAATTTAGAAGTATTACCGCGATTTGTGAATGGCTTTGATAACGCCTTTATCGCTGATTGTGTGGCGGCGGTTGCGGCGGTGCAATCATGATTAAGTTAGATGATTATAGAAGTTGCGTGTTTTCGGTTTTAAAGTGTGGTTTTGGTTGGGGTGGTTGCACGTCTGACGGGTTGACGTTTCAAGAGGTAGAGGCGGCTTTTGAGTTACAAGAATTAACCATAAGAAGGGGTTTTGATGCTGGTTTAGTGCCGTTATTGGTGGCTTTTGATTTGGCGGCTGAACTGCATAGGATTTCGGGCGATGGGGCATTTTTAAAGCGTATTGATGGTA
>Ga0172380_10008882_pt1 | contig 10827 bp, 8 predicted proteins | sample Leawe162metaG_FD_119747 | JGI IMG/M metagenome (GOLD analysis project Ga0172380, IMG submission 119747) | Leachate microbial communities from a municipal landfill in Southern Ontario, Canada - Leachate well 162 metaG | ecosystem: Engineered > Solid waste > Landfill > Unclassified | place...
CATCTTCTTCACCTGCTTGAGGCGGTCGGCGTTGAGGTCGCCGACGATGACGACGGCGGCGCCGAGCAGCTGGCACGAGGCGGCGCAGGCCAGGCCGACCGGACCGGCGCCGGCGACGTAGACGGTCGAGCCGGGGCCGACGCCGGCGGTGACGGCGCCGTGGAAGCCGGTGGGGAAGATGTCGGAGAGCAGCGCCAGGTCGGCGATCTTGCTCATCGCCAGATCCTTGTCGCGGCCGAGCTTCAGCAGGTTGAAGTCGGCGTAGGGGATCATCACGAACTCGGCCTGGCCGCCGACCCAGCCGCCCATGTCGACGTAGCCGTAGGCGGCGCCCGGACGGGCCGGGTTGACGTTGAGGCAGATGCCGGTCTGCCCGGCCTTGCAGTTGCGGCAGCGGCCGCAGGCGATGTTGAAGGGGACGCTGACCAGGTCGCCCTTCTTGATGAACTCGACGTCGCGGCCGCACTCGATCACCTCGCCGGTGATCTCATGGCCGAGCACCAGGCCGGCCGGCGCGGTGGTGCGTCCGCGCACCATGTGCTGGTCGCTGCCGCAGATGTTGGTGGCGACGATCTTGAGGATGACGCCGTGCTCGCACTTGCGCTTCTGCTCCTTCAATTCGAGCTTGGGGAAGTCGAGCTTCTCGATCGTGACCTTGCCGGGTCCCTGGTAGACGACGCCGCGATTGCCGGACATGTGAGGCTCCTGAGGGTTGCGCCGTGGTAACGGCCTCAGGGCGGAAAGCTACTAATGGCCTAATAGTTTTACCGGACGTGTGCCGTTCTGCGGTACTCGCCCACCCCGTCCAGCTCCACCAGCGCCTCGCCATCACTGAACCACAGGCGATGCGGGCCGCAGCCCGACAGGCGGTAGACGATCTGGTCGCCCTCCACGCGCACCGCCAACAGGCGGGCGTCGCTGGCGAGCAGGAGGGGGCCGGGCGAGGGCGCCCCGCCGACGGAGATGCGATGGTGTCCGGGTGTCAGCACCGCGTCGGGCAGCTGCAGGGTGTGGAGCAGGGGATGGCCATCGACCGCGACTCCGGACAGCGGCCCGCCACCGCTGAAGACGAGGTCGGCGGTGCAGCCGCCCAGCGGCATGGCGCTGATCGTGCGGATCGCCTCGCTGCCGCGCACTGCCCAGCCGGCGGCGAGCCGGCGCAGACCGAGGGCGTGGTGGCAGGGCAGCCACTGGCTGGCGGCGAAGGCGCAGGGCCGCACGTCGTGCCAGGGATGGCCGTCGGGCACGCCGATGCATTCCATCACCGCCCCGGGCATCGGCAGGAAGCGTCCCGGCCGGTCGATTTCGGGCAGGAAGGCTTCGAGGTCCGCGATGGTGGCGGTGGGATCGCGCCACGCCGGATCGGCTGCGAGCAGCGGCCAGGTGTAGGCGAAGAGGAACTTCGATGGCAGGTCGCCGGAGCGGTGCGCCGCCGCCATGCGTTCGGCCAAGGCCGTGACGATGCGCTGCACCGGCAGGCGCGGCGGCAGCAGCGGCGGCATGGTCAGGCCCCAGACGTAGTCGGTGACATCGATCTCCAGGGCCGGGGCCAGCGCTTCGCTCCCGTCAGTGAAGGTGAGCCAGCCGTAGGGCGGCAGGCCGTCGCTCTGCCACAGCGGCGCCAGCGCCGCGTCGATGCGCGCTGCTCGCGCCAGCAGTTGTGCGCGCTGCTCCGCCGGCGCATGCGGCGCGAGCATGCGCAGCACGGCGTACTGCAGGAGGTTGATGTAGACGTCGTAGCTGCGCGCCAGGGTACGTCCCTGCCACGATGGCGGCGGCCACGAGGCCGGTGCGCCGGCAGCGGCGTCCCAGCCGTCGTCACGAGTGCCGGCGAAGGGCGATTCGCAGGCGAAGAAGCGCCCGTACAGGCCGCGCTCCTCGTCCCAGCAGCGCGCATCCAGCCAGGCCAGAGCGGAAAGCAGGGTGCGCAGGTGCGCGCCGCTGAGGAAGGAAGTGTCACCGCTGGTGGACCAGTGCGCGTGCGCGCCCCAGACGACGTAGAACAGCCCGTCCTCCTCCCACTTCGTGTGCTCGCCGTAGAGCTGGCCGTAGAACACGCCGTCGGCGGTGCGCGTCGGGTTGGCCAGCGAGAAGGCCAGCCAGCGCGGCAGCAGTGCGTCCATGCCGGCCTGCGCCGCCAGCGGCGCGTTCATGCCCTCGCGCACCCACAGCAGGCTGTAGATGAACTTCGGGCCGTCGCGCTGCACGCCGCTGGCGTCCTGGCTGGTCCAGCACAGCCGGCGGTTGAGCGCAAGCAGGCGGGCGAGCTGCTGCCGATCGCGCCAAGCCGGGCCGGGCTCCAGCCGGCCGGGCTCGACGAAGGGGGCGGCGGCGCTCTCGGCGGCGGCGAGCAGGCCATCGACTCCCAGCGCGGCGAGCCGGCGTGCCGTCGTGACGACCGGTTCGTCCGCCAGCTCGCCAGCGAGGACCAGCAGCTGGCCGGGGGCGAGGCGGGCGCGCGCGTGCACCGAACGCCGTGGCACCAGCACCGGCGCGTGCCAGAAGCCGCCGTCGCCAGCGCCGAGGGCGGCGGCGAAGCCCAGGCTCCAGCCGCGGTCGGGATGGATGATGGAGAAGAGGTCGGACGTGCGTTCGCCGACCGCGTCCTGCTTGTCGCTCTTGAGATCGGCATCGCCGCCGGAGTCGAGCCACAGCGCCACCGCCGCCGCGTCGGGATGCTGCGCCAGGTGCAGCCGGTCGGCGCCGAAGTCGAGGATGCAGTGCAGCGGGTCGTAGGCGCAGCCGCGGAACTCCTCCGGATCGAGACCGGGCAGGCGGATGCGGTCGAAGATGCGGGTATGGTCGTCGCGGTTGCTGAAGTTGCGCAGCTCCAGGTCGAGCGACTTCCCGGCCTGCGGGCAGATCCAGAGTTCGAGGCTGCGCGCGTCGATGTCGTACTCGACGCGCAGGCCCATGACGCCATGGAAATGGACGTAGCGATGCGGCGCAGCCGCGTCGCCCTGGACGAACAGGGCGGCGGCTTCGTTGGTGTTCTGGCTGGTGGTGGTTTCGACGGCCATGGATGCATCCTCCGTCCCGCCGGGGCCGAACCATGGCTGACCCTATTCGCCATGTGCGAAAAACGGAAATCAGGCTAGGCTCCATGGCATGCCCAAGCGCTGGTGGACCCGGGCCGTGGTGGTGGAACGGCCGCGCCCGGGGCCGGCGATCAGCCTGCGCCGGGTGGCGCAGGTGCGCGCCGACCTGTCCTACGACATCCCCGAGCACGACTATCCGACGACACGCTGGATCGCCTGCCGCACCGTCGCCGGGGCGGCGAGCATGCGTCTGGCCGATGGCCGCGAGCTGATCCTCGGACCGGCCAGTGTCCTCGTCGTCCGCCAGCGTGATCTGCGGGCCTTCCGCTGCACCCAGGCGCCCTGGCTGGTGTGGTGGTTCGAGTTCCTCGGCACCCCGCCGCTGCCGCGCGACCGCGTCCTGCCGGCCCAGCTCGGTGCCGAGGTCGCGACCTACGCCGCCTGCCTGCGCCTGCTCACCTCGCGCGATCCGGCCCGCCACATGCTCGCCTCGGCGCGCTTCGCCGCCCTGCTCGCCGGCTGGGCCTGCGCCAGCCAGCAGACGGGCGCCGATGCCGATCGCGTCGATCGTGTGCTTGCGGCGATGCACGACCATCCCGACGGCAGCCTCGACCTGGCGGCGCTGGCCCGCCTCGCCGGGGTCGGGCAGCGGCGCCTCGGCCAGCTCTTCAACCAGGCGGTGGGCAGTCCGCCCGGGCGGCATTACGCGGCCTTGCGCGCCGAAATGGCCGCCCAACTGCTCGGCGAGCACCACCGTCCGATCAACGAGGTCGCCGAGACCCTTGGTTTTGGCGATCGTTTCGCCCTCAGCCGCGCCATCCGCGTGCACCTCGGCACCACCCCGGGCCGGCTGCGCCGCGGCGGCGGGGTTTGACCGCAACGGCGTGGCGCCACCATGCCCCCGTGCGCATCGCCATCGCCCAGCTCGACCTGACCATCGCCGACCTCGACGGCGCGCTGACCGCCATCCACCTCGCCTCCGAACAGGCGCGCGAGGCAGGCTGCGATCTGCTGCTCACCCCCGAGCTGGCGGCCTTCGGCGGCTATCCGCCCCGCGACCTGCTCGACCGCCCGGCGCTGGTGGCGCGGCAGTGGACGATGCTCCAGGCGCTCGCCGCCCAGGTGGTGGTGCCGACCCTGGCCGGCTGCGTCGAACCGCTCGCGCCGGGCGTCGGCCCGGCCCTCGGCAACAGCCTGGCGCTGCTGCGCGGCGGACGCATCGAGACGACCTACCGCAAGCGCCTGCTGCCGACCTATGACGTCTTCGACGAGCGCCGCCACTTCCGCCCCGGCGACCGGCCCTGCGTCGTCGAGATCGGCGGCGTGCGCGTCGGGTTGAGCATCTGCGAGGACATCTGGAGCGCCGACTTCGCCGGGGTCGCCTACCAGCAGGATCCGGTGGCCGAGCTGAGCGGGCGCTGCGATGTGCTGGTCAATGCCAGCGCCTCGCCCTGGCATCTGGGCAAGCCGGCGGTGCGCCACCGCCTGCTGCACGCCGTGGCGCAGCGTCTCGGCGCGCCGGTGGTCTACGTCAACCAGGTCGGCGGCCACGACGAGCTGCTCTTCGACGGCGACTCCGCCGCCATCGCCCCGGACGGCTCGTGGCTGGGCGCGGCGCCGCGCTGGCAGGCCGGCATCTGGACCATCGACCTTGCCGCCCGCGTGGCTGCGCCGGTCGAGCCGCACCCGCTCGACGATCTGCACACCGCCCTGGTCACCGGCATCCGCGACTACTGCCGCAAGACGGCGCAGCAGCGCGTGGTGCTGGGACTCTCCGGCGGCATCGACAGCGCCCTGGTCGCGGCCCTCGCCGCCGAGGCGCTCGGGCCGGATCGCGTCACCGGCCTGCTCATGCCCGGGCCGTACAGCAGCCCCGGCTCGGTGACCGATGCCGCCGCCCTGGCCGCACGGCTGGGCATTCGTGCGCACGAGCTGCCGATCACCGGCCTCTTCCGCCAGGGCCTCGACGTGCTGACGCCGGTGACCAAGGGCCGGCCGCAGGGCCTGGCGAGCGAGAACCTGCAGTCGCGCCTGCGCGGCACCCTGGTGATGGCGGCGGCCAACCAGCTCGGTGCCATGGCCCTGACCACCGGCAACAAGAGCGAGCTGGCCTGCGGCTACTGCACCATCTACGGCGACATGAACGGCGGCCTGGCGCCGATCGGCGACGTCTACAAGACGGTAGTATGGGATCTCGCCCGGCGCATCAACCAGCGTGCCGGCGCCGAGCGCATCCCGGTCGCCTCGATCGACAAGGCGCCGAGCGCCGAGCTGCGCGAGAACCAGACCGACCAGGATTCGCTGCCGCCCTACCCGGTGCTCGACCGCATCCTCGAGGCCTTCGTCGAGGAGCACCGCGACCGCGAAGCGATCATCGCCGCCGGCGAGGACCCCGCGACCGTCGACCGCGTCATCCGCCTGGTCGAGGTCAGCGAATTCAAGCGCCGCCAGGCGGCGCCGGCCCTGCGTGTCTCGCGCAAGGCCTTCGGCATGGGCCGTCGCGTGCCGATCGCGAGGCGGTTCTAGTGCGGGCCGTCCGCCGCTCGCTGGCCGCTGGCCGCTGGCCGCTGGAAGTTGGTCGCTGGCCGCTGGCGATCTGCTGCGCCGCCACCGCGCACGCCGCCGTCGCCGGCGCACCCGAGCCGGGCCCGGCCGGCATCCTGCCTGTGGCTGCGCTGACCAGCAACAACGACATGTTCGGCAATGGCCTGGGCAATGGCGACGACTTCCGCACCGCCGGCATCGGCGGCCATATCCGCCTCGGCGGCCTGGTCCTGGCGGCGGACGGGGCGATGCTCACCGATCGCGGCGGCGGTACGCGCAGCGACGAGCTGGTCGCCGTCGCCGGCTGGTACCTCGGCCCGCGCACTCCGCGTACCGGCTGGCATCTCAGCGGATTCGCCGGCGCCGGGGTGCGCGTCGATGGCGATCTGCATGGCCAGGATGTGCAGAACAGCGTGCATCGCGCCATCGACGTCGATGAGGTCTACCTCACCTACGATGCCGGCAGCGTCAGCCCGGCAGTCACCGGATCGGCCGTCGCCGGCTGGCTCGGCCCGGCCGGCCTCGGCCTGACCGGCTGGTGGGGTGTCCAGCTGGTCGCTGCCGGGCAGTGGGCGGTCGACGGCGAGGCGATCGGCGAGTTCGGTCCGCGCCTCTGCCTGGTCGGCCAGCAGGGCGCCCTGTGGGCCGGGACCCGCCTGCGCCTGCGCGACGGCGAACCGACCGGCCCGTCCGTCGGCGCCACCGGCGAGCACGAGGACGGATTGTGGTTCGACCTCGGCACCTTCGTCACGCCATTCGGTGGCGGCACGGCGTGGGGCTACCAGCTGCGCTCGGCCTTCAATCCTGAAAGCCGCGCCGCCCTCGGTTCGATCGGCCTGGTCGTCGACCCCGGCACCTCGCCGGCGGCGGCCGAACTCGCTCTCGAGCACGACCTCGCAGTCTACAACGGCGGTGGCCTCGGCGTGCAGCTGCGCTGGCACCCCTGGCCGTACCAGGACGTCGGCCGGCGCAGCGCCGCGGTCCTCGATTACGCCTTCGGCACCGAACCGGACGGCCGCCTGAGCTTCGACAAGGGCCCCGGCGGCATGCCGGTCGGTGCCGACCTGCGCCACGACCAGTTCACCCTCGGCTGGGAGGAGGGCTTCCGCACGCCCGACTGGTCGGGTGTGCGCTTCGTGCCTTGGGTGCAGGCTGGCGCTGGCGCCCGCCAGGAGGGCGTGGTGGTCGAGGGCTCGGGCGCGCGCTTCACCCAGGGCAAGGCCACCACCCTGGTGGTGCGCGGTGCCGTCGGTGTCCGCCTGGTCATCGCCGAGGTCGTCAGCCTGGGCGGCAGCCTCGACGGCTGGCTGCCGGCCTGGAGCGAGGACCTGCACGCCTTCGGCGAGACGGTGAGGCTCAACGATCCCGGCTGGGCGGTGGGACTACACCTAGCGGCGCATATAGCTTGGTGAAGGCCGCTGGCCGCTGGCCGCTGCGCCCTGGACCCGCTGGCGCTGGCGTGCCCGTTTCCAGCGCTAATCTGCGCCGACCCCCGGGATATCCATGCGCCTCCTCCTCGCTCTGCTTCTCGTCCTCCCCGTCCTGCCCCTCGCCGCCGGCGATTCCGGTGATGCCCCCAAGGTGGCGGTGCTGCGCCTGGTCGACGCGATCAATGCCAGCAAGACCTATCAGGCGCGCATCGAGCATTTCAAGCAGGAGAAGGCGCAGATCGACGCCAAGGTCAAGGAGTTCGACGAGCAGATCCAGAAGCTGACCACCTCGATCGAGGCGATCCCGGCAGGCAATGAGAAGCTCGGCCAGCTGCAGGAGGAGTTCGAGTCGACCAAGGCGCGGCGCGACGCCTACACCCGCCGCGTCGCCGGCGAGTTCGAGCGTCGGCAGATCGCCATCATCCGCGAGCAGTACGGCATCGCCATGGCCCTGCTCGCCGAATTCTGCAAGAGCCGCGGCATCAAGCTGGTGGTGCAGGCGGCGGAGAAGGATGTCGCGGCCCGCGACCTCATGCTGATGAACCTGCGCGTCGAGATGCAGACCGCCCTCTACTTCGATGCCGATCAGGACATCACCGACGCCTTCATCGGCTTCGCCAACCAGAAGTTCGCCGAGAAGGCCGAAGCCAAGCCGGCCGATCCGGCCGGAGGCAAGTGATGCCGGCGGCGATGCGCGCGACCATCGGCCAGCTCGCCCAGGCCACCGGCGGGCGCATCATCCCGGCCGCCGGCCAGGACGAGGCGGCGGCGGCGGCGCACGTGCTCACCAGTGTGGCCGGTCTCGCCGACGCCCAGCCCGGCGACCTCAGCTTCCTCGCCAACCCGAAGTACATGGGCCTGCTGCCGACCACCCGCGCCGGCTGCGTGCTGATCGGCTCCGCCCAGCCGCCGTTGGCGCATGCGGTGCAAGTGGTGGTGGCCAACCCCGACCACACCCTCGCCCAGCTGGTCGAAGCCTTCGGGCCGAAGATTCCGCATCCACCGGTAGGCATCCACGCCACGGCGGTGATCGGCGAGCGCGTGCAACTCGGTGCGCGCTGCCGCATCGGCCCTTACGCCGTGGTCGGCGACGGCTGCCGGCTCGGCGATGATGTCGTGCTGCATCCGCACAGCGTGCTCGGCGACGAGGTCGTGGTCGGCGATGGCAGCATCCTCTTCCCTCTCGCCAGCGTGCGCGAGCGCTGCACCCTCGGCGCCCGCGTCATCCTGCACAACGGCACGGTGATCGGCTCGGACGGCTTCGGCTATGCCACCATCGACGGGGTGCAGCGCAAGATCCCGCAGATCGGCATCGTCGTCATCGAGGACGACGTCGAGATCGGCGCCAACTGCACGATCGACCGCGCCCGCTTCGGCCGCACCCGCATCGGCGCCGGCAGCAAGCTCGACAACCTCGTGCACATCGCGCACAACGTCGAGATCGGCGAACATGGCCTGATCGCGGCGCAGAGCGGCATCGCCGGTTCGACGCGCATCGGCCACCACCTCATGCTCGGCGGGCAGACCGGTACCGCCGGGCATCTCCACCTCGGCAACCACGTCACCGTCACCGCGCAGAGCGGCGTCGGCAAGAACCTGCCCGATGGCGTGGTCATGCGCGGATCACCGGCCCAGGAGTACAAGGCCGAGATGGCCCTGGAGGTGGCGCGGCGCAAGCTGCCCGAGGCGCTGGAGCGCCTGCGCCGGTTGGAGGCGCGTCTCGCCACGCTCGAGCAGGGGCGCAAGCCATGAACGTGCAGCGCACCATCGCCGTTGACGTCAGCACCAGCGGCATCGGCCTGCACAGCGGCGAGAACTGTACCGTCACCTTCCGTCCGGCCCCGCCCGACTCCGGCATCGTCTTCGTGCGCACCGACCTGCCCGACGCGCCGTCGATCCCCTCGCATCCCGACCACCTGTGCCAGCGCCAGCGCCGCACCGCCCTGGCCATCGGCGAGGTCGAGGTGCACACCTGCGAGCATTTCCTCTCGGCCGCCTACGGCCTCGGCATCGACAACCTGCGCGTCGAGCTGACCGCGGTCGAGTTCCCAGGTCTCGACGGCTCGGCCAAGGACTTCGTCGAGCTGCTGCGCGGCGCCGGCATCGTCGAGCAGGGCGTCGAGCGCAAGGTCTTCGAGGTCACCGAGCCGGTCTCGGTCAGCGACGGCCGCACCTCGCTGATCGCCCTGCCGTGGAAGGGCGGGCTGAAGATCACCTACACCCTCGATGACCATGGAGGCGCCCTCGGTGGCGCGCAGGTCGTCGAGGTCGAGTTGGGCGAGAAGGAGTTCTCCGAGCAGATCGCTCCGGCCCGCACCTTCTGCATGAAGAAGGAGGTCGAGATGCTGCGCGCCGCCGGCCTGGGCAAGGGTGCCAACTACGAGAACACCTGCGTCTATGACGGCACCACGGTCATCGGCACGACCCTGCGCTTCCGCGACGAGGCGGCCCGCCACAAGGTCCTCGATCTGGTCGGCGACCTCGCCCACGCCCACCGCCGGCTCAACGCCCACATCATCGCAGTGCGCTCCGGCCACCGCGAGAACATGCTGCTGGTGCAGGAGCTCAACCGGCGCATCGCCGCCGCCGAGCGCCCGCGCATCGTCCTCGACATCAAGCGCATCCTCGAACTGCTGCCGCACCGCTTCCCCATGCTGCTGGTCGACCGCGTGATCGAGCACGATCCGGGCAAGCGCATGGTCGCGATCAAGGCGGTGACGATGAACGAGCCCTTCTTCCAGGGCCACTTCCCCGGCACGCCGGTGCTGCCTGGGGTGCTGCAGCTCGAGGCGATGGCGCAGACCGGCGCGATCATGCTGATGCTCCACGAGGAGCCCGGGAGCAAGCGCCTGCCCTATTTCATGAGCATGGACAAGGTCAAGTTCCGCCGTGCCGTCCAGCCGGGCGACATGATGCGCATCGAGATCGACGTGCTGCGCCTGCGCAGCCGCATGAGCGCCTGCCAGGCCAAGACCTTCGTCGACGGCCAGCTCTGCTGCGAAGCGGAGATCCGTTCGGTGATGCTCGAGCCGTGAAGCCGTACGCCGGCGCCTTCCTGGTCGCCGCCAGCACGCTCGGCGACCCCAACTTCATGCGCGCGGTGATCTACCTGATCGAGCACAACGAGGCCGGCAGCATGGGCCTGATCGTCAACCGCGCCCTCGACATGCCGCTGTCGGCGATCTGGGATGGGGTCCCCGCCGGGCTCGCCGATGCGCCGGTGGCGGCCGAGGGCGGCCCGGTCGAGCGCGACCGCGGCCTGCTCTTGCACGGCCTCACCGACCTGACCGGCTGCCAGCGCATCGGCGAGGGGCTGGCCATCGGCGGCGAGGTCGCGGCGCTGGCCACGCGCTTCGCCGACGGCGCCGACCGCAGCGGCCCGCGTCTCTTCCTCGGCCATTCCGGCTGGGGTCCCGGCCAGCTCGCGCACGAACTGGAGCAGGGCTCGTGGCTGGTCCGCCCGGGCAACCTCGACCACCTGCTGGTCGCCCCGCCCGAGGACCTGTGGCGCCGCCTGCTCGACGGCGGCCAGGGCCTGCCCGAACCGTCGGTGAATTGAACTAACCGAGCAGCGCGTCGCAGGCGGCCTGCTCGTCGTCGCCGGCCTCGCCGGCGGCCTTGAGCCGGTCGCAGATGGCACGACGCAGCAGGCTGCGGCCGCTGGCGATGCGGCGGTGGGCCGCGCCCAGCGACAGGCCGAGGCGGCCCGCTATCTCGCGCACGCCGAGGCCCTCGGCGAGATGCAGGCGGGTGGCCTCCGGCACCTCGGCCTCGCAGGCGCCCTGCGCCGACCAGCCGGCGAGGTCGCGCCAGGC
>Ga0172380_10008883_pt1 | contig 10827 bp, 12 predicted proteins | sample Leawe162metaG_FD_119747 | JGI IMG/M metagenome (GOLD analysis project Ga0172380, IMG submission 119747) | Leachate microbial communities from a municipal landfill in Southern Ontario, Canada - Leachate well 162 metaG | ecosystem: Engineered > Solid waste > Landfill > Unclassified | place...
AACGGGTTCTAACCCTTCCAAAACTTGGATATTTTTAGCTGTATAGTCAGTGTTAGCGGCCATTATTGAATAACTATTGTAGCAGAAAAAAGAAGCGTTTTGCAAGCAATTGAAGCCCAAATTGAACAGTTGATATAGTTTGAATATGTTGTGTCATTCGCTCTTCAAGAAGGCCCTGAGTTTACGAAGGGATGAATTGAAGTAAGAAAACATCTTTCCTTCGGGACGAAGCCCAAACGTAGCAAGGGAAGATGTTATTGGATCTGAGAAATGAGGCTGTAAATCGGAGTAATAACAGAGAGAATAAGGAATGCGACAGTTACTCCAAGAACCACAATGAGAATTGGCTCGATGGCTGTTGTCAGTGTCTTAACCTTCACATCAAGATCTCTTTCAAAGTACTCAGATATTTTAAGAAGTGACTCATCAATGCGTCCTGTTGATTCTCCTACTCTAACCATTTGAATAAGAATAGGCGGAAAAATGTTTTGATTTTGAAATGCCTGAGAAAGAGTAACGCCTTTTTCAACGAGCGCTGATGAGTTTCTAACCGCCACTTTATATCTGTAGTTACTAGCAACTCGTGATGCAATATTAAGACTTTGAATAATTGATGTACCTGAGGAAATAAGAATTGAAAGGGTTCGCGTAATCTCATCAAGCGTTGATAGCATAATAATGTTGCCGAAAACAGGTAGCTTTAGCTTTATATCATCAATTGTTTGCATGCCTTTTTCTGTTTTAGCGAATCTATTAAATAAGAAATAGAAACCAACAAGTCCTATTAATATATATGGAAATCCTACTGTAAAAAATTGCGATATTCCGAGTACAATTTGCGTTGTTAATGGAAGATCAATATTTAAATTTTCATACATTTTGCCTAGTTGCGGAATGACAAATAAATTCATAATTGCCAAAACCACAACTACTCCTGTTACGACAATTGCAGGGTAAAAAAGAGCCGACCTTACTCTTTTTTTTAGATCTTCAGCCTTTTCCATATTATCTGCGAGGCGTTGTAAGACTTTGTCTAAAAGACCGCCTGTTTCTGCGGCTTCGATAAGCGATATGTATATTTCAGGAAATATTTTTGGATTTTTGGCAAGCGCTTTTGAAAAAGGCAATCCTTCTGAGACGTCTGCAATAAGTCCAGTAATGACTAGTTGCATTTTTGGCTTATTCAGCTGTTCCTTTAAGATAGTAAGGCTGTCTACTAGGGTTAGGCCTGTTGAGATCATTGAGGAAAGTTGTCTGGTAAATATTACAACGTCATTTTCATTTACGTTTTTAAGAAAAGAAAGAAAGTCATCGCCCTTTGTATAAGCGCGCGAAATTGAAATTGGTGTTATGGCTGATTTTTGCAAAAATTCAACAATCTCTTTTTCATTCGAAGCATCAATTTTTCCCTTTTGTCTGAGCCCCTTGTTGTCAATACCTGTATAGATAAATTCCATATTATGCAATAAGACGTAGGAAGGATTCTGGACGCATTGTGAAGCGTTGTGCTGTTTCTAAGCTGACAATACCCTGCTTTACAAGAGACGCAAGCGATGATTCAAGCGTTGCCATACCTGAATCTTGGCTTGTTTCTATAATAGTATCGATAAGGTGCGTTTTTCCTTCACGGATGTTTGAGCGAACCGCATTTGTTCCCATAAGTACTTCCGTTGCAACAACTCTTCCTCCGTCAATTTTAGGGATAAGACGTTGTGAAATAATGCCTTCGAGCGTTCCTGCAAGCTGGGTTCTGACTTGATTTTGCTGGTGCTCTGGGAAGGAATCAATAATCCTATCAATGCTTTGAGCTGCAGAATTTGTATGTAGGGTTGAGAAAACAAGATGGCCAGTCTCAGCAATAGTAATTGCTGACGCAACACTTTCTGGGTCTCTCATCTCTCCAATAACAACTACATCAGGATCTTCGCGTAGAACAGATCGTAGTGCTTCTCCCCATGAATGGGTGTCAAAGCCTAATTCTCTTTGAGAAATCATGCTCTGCCCCTTTGGGTACATGTATTCAATTGGGTCTTCGATGGTTAAAATATTTACTTGTTGGCTTGCGTTGATCTCACTGACAATTGATGAGATTGTTGTTGTTTTTCCATGCCCAGTGGGGCCCGTAACGAGAACAAGACCTTGTTTCAGTTTTGCAAAATTGTGGCAAATTTTTGGAAGCTGCAGTTCTTCTATTGATTTAATAAGAGGTGGTAAGAGTCGAAATGCACCCGCAATTGTATTTCGTTGGTAATATAAATTAATACGAAAACGTCCCCTATCTCCATAGTCTCCCCCGCCATATGCAAAGGAAAAATCAAGACTCCTATTTGTTACGAATAATTCTTTTTGAGGTTTAGTAACAATAGAATCAATGAGTAACTCAATATCTGCATTGGTAAGCGGAGGGTACGGAAGGGCTACGAGCTTGCCGTCAATGCGAAGTGTTGGCGGTACGCCAGCGAGTACATGCAGGTCTGATGCATTATTCTCAATTGTTCTATCAAAAAGTTCTTGTATAGTCATATGTTTTAACAACTAACTACTAACTAATTACTAATAACTTATTCTCTAGTCTTGTGCTACGCGTAAAATTTCATCAATTGATGACTCTCCTTTAAGCGCCTTCAAATATCCATCTTGTTTCATGGTAATCATTCCTTCTGCTACTGCCTGTTTTTCAATTGTATTGCTATCTGATTTTTCGAGAATAAGTTTTGCAATTTTTTCTGAAACAACGAGCACTTCAAAAATTCCAATTCGCCCTTGGTAGCCGGTATTTCCACATGCGGGGCACCCTTGTCCTTTGAACAATCTTACCTCTTCATCTTTTATTGTCAAAAGAGAGCCTAAGACTTGACGAATTTCAGCAACAACTTCTCTTGGTGGAATATATGAAGTTTTGCATGTGGCACAAATTCTTCTGGCAATCCGTTGCCCCATTAATGCATTCATCGTTGATGCTAATAGAAATGTTTCAGCCCCCATATCAATAAGACGAGGAAGCGCTTCTGCAGCGCTTGAGGTGTGAAGGGTTGAGAAAACAAGATGGCCCGTGAGGGAAGCCTGAAGCGCCAATTCAGTTGTTTCTTTGTCTCGAATTTCACCTACAAGAATAATGTTTGGGTCTTGTCTTAGGAAGGACCTTAGACCAGATGCAAAGGTAAGTCCGACATCAGGATTTATTTGTACCTGATTTGCTCCAACAATTTGATATTCGACAGGATCTTCTAAAGTCATAATGTTAACTCGAGTAGTATTAAGCTTTGACAAAACAGAATACAGAGTGGTAGTTTTTCCACTTCCTGTTGGTCCACAGACGATTATAATTCCATGAGGCTTCAAGATGCTTGTTTCAAGATTTCGAAGGGCGGTGCTTCCCAGGCCCAAGTCTTGCATGGTAGGAATCCCCCCACTTTTTTTAAGAAGTCGCATGACAACTTTTTCTCCAAAAACGGTTGGCAAAATACTTACACGTAAATCTACCTCTTCTCCGCCCGATTTAAAATTAAACCGTCCGTCTTGAGGAGTTCTATGCTCATCAATTTTCATTTCTGATAGGATTTTGATTCTTGAAATTACTGCTTCTTGCACGGCGTGAGGCAAGGCAAGGCGTTCATATAATATTCCGTCAATTCGGTATCGTACCCTAACCCTGTCTTCTTGAGGCTCCATGTGGACATCAGATGCTCTACTCTTTACTGCGTATTCCAAAATGGTCGATACAATTTTTGCAATAGGAGCTTCTTTTATAACTTGGGAGATGGTATCCTTATCAAATGTTTTGACCTGGACAATTTGTTCTGTTTCTTTCAACGCTTCTTTTACTTCTCCGACAAGTCCAAATGTGTACTGACTTTGAATACTGGCTTTAATTTCGCTTGGTGTGCCTTGGAAGACTTCGATAGATAAGCCTGTTTTTTGTTTAATAAAATTTATTGTTTCAACGTCAAGCGGGTCTGACATCGCAACAGAAAGACTCATTTTTTCTTTACTGTATGTAAAAGGAATGATATTAAATCTTTCGGCGACTGCCTTTGGAAGAAAAGAAAGTGCTTCTGGTGAAAAAGGAAGTATCGAAACCGAAACATAGGGCACTCCTATTAATTTTGCGCGCGCCTCGTAATATTTGTTTTCAGAAACAAGTTTTAAGTCAAGAATAAGCTTATCAATAGACACACCTTTATTGGCCGCTTCTGTTTTGAGATTTATCAATTGATCAGGGGATAAAAGGCGCTCTGATTGTAAGACGTCAGCAATTGTTTGGGTGCGCACATCATTACCTGGTGCTTGATAGCTTGGTGGTTGTGTTGGCAAAACTCCTTGTGTGTTGGGCAGGTTGTTCATTTTCTTACAAAAACAATACGCTTTTTTGAAGCGTAAATCCTTCGGCTTTCGCAAGCGTAGGACTACCTTAATACTAGTAGAAGTGGTATTATTATGTCAATATGCAATGCCTCGTAATTATAGGAAAAAAAGAAGATAGAGACGAATATATTAGTAAGTTTGTACAAGGGAAAAATATTCCTGCATATTTTGTGTACCGTTTTGGGGACATATTCAAGATTGCTGATGTTAGACTTCTTAAGAAAAATATTTCTTTTACAATTCCAAAAGGCTCGTTTCGCCTATTTATTCTTCCTGAGAATATAACAATTGACGCCCAGAATGCACTTTTAAAAACAATTGAGGAATTGGGAGACGAGACCTTTATCTTTTTCCCAACAAATACTTCAGAGACTCTTCTTTCAACAATTCTTTCCCGAAGTAAAATCATCTGGGTAGGTGTTTTTAAAAAATCAGAAGAGGCATTATCCGATGACGTTCGATTTTTAGTCAGCGCTAAAAATAAAAAAGAGTTTTTTTTATCAGCGCTTCAGTTAGCCGATAAAATAAGTATGAAAAATGGGGCCCAAGAGATAGAGAGGATTCTTTTGGAAATGAGACATGAAATAAAAAAACAAATTCTTTTGGGCCAAAATATTTCACATGTACGTACTCTCATACAAATTACTCTTAACATTCAAAATCTATTACCCCTTCTTTCTGAAAACAATGTTAATAAAAAATTCGCCATCGAAACAGCCCTGTTATCAGAGCTTTAACTTGATTGTTTTTCCTATTGACAAGAATTGTTCTTTATGGTTTGCTATTTAAGAGATGAATATTCTGCCTACAATAAATTTTAGAAAAAACCTCGGATTTACGTTGGTTGAGCTTCTTGTTGTTATTGGAATTTTGGGTATTCTCGCCGCTGCGCTTATTGCAACAATTGATCCATTCGAACAAATTAGGCGAACAAATGATGCTGATGTTAAAAATACAGCTGTTGAATATTCAAATGCAACAGCACGTTATTATGCAACTCACACCGCTCTTCCTTGGGATGCTTCTCCTGGAGGTGCCTGTAATGCTTCTACCGCACCGACTGGTGACTCGCTTACGGACCTTGCTGACTGTACAACAGTTCTTATTAATGAAGGAGAATTAAAAGCTACCTTTACTTCGTCAACAAATCTTTCGAAGGTTTTTGTCGCTGTTGAGTCTGGAAGTCCAGTTGTTTGCTTTAAGCCTGCTTCGAAATCTGGAATTTTAGATCCTATGAATAAATATACAATAACTGGTGGAACATGTGCCACACCATCCACTTCAGCTTGTTATTGGTGCGCTAAATAAATTATTCTTTCCTTAGTATTCTTCTTCTTAATTTCTTACCTGTACAAAATTCTCATTCTTGCTATACTAATTTTATGGATGGTTTTTCCATTTTTATAGTTTTTGTTTTAGGAAGTGCAATTGGAAGTTTTCTTAACGTTGTGATTGATCGGCTTCCCATGAAAAAAACAACTCTTTCAGGGCGCTCACAGTGTGATTTGTGCAAAAGAAGGCTGACTCCTCTAGAGCTTATTCCTGTCTTCTCATATGTATTCCTGTTAGGTAAATGTAGGACTTGTGGATACAAAATTCCATTTAGGGTTTTTTTGGTTGAGCTTTTTGTGGCATTTCTTGCTGTTTTTCTTTATTTACAATTTTTGTTATATGAAATGCCTTTTCTAATATCTATTTGCATTTTTCTTATCTCTAGTCTATTCATCCCAATTATTTTTATTGATTTAAAGCATGGGATAATCCCAGATGAGTTAACAATTATTCTTACCATAATTGTTTCTTTTTTTGTCTTGTTGTTGCCGTCATCAGCAATTGTGCCCCATATCCTTTCTGGAATTGCTGCGTTTCTATTCTTTTTAGCACTATTTTTTATTACAAAGGGGAAGGGTATGGGACTGGGGGACGTAAAATTATCTTTTGCTTTGGGTCTTTTTTTGGGATTTCCAAAAGTTATCGCAGGGTTTTATATGGCATTTTTAGGAGGAGCTACTATCTCTCTGTTATTAGTATTTTTAGGTAAAAAACATTTTAAGAAAGGCACAATTCCCTTCGGGCCGTTTTTGGTTATTGCTACTTTTTGCTCTTATTTTTGGGGAGAACAACTTATTCAATTGTTTCTTAAGTTTTTATAAAATCTATGAAAGCACTGCCTACTCTTAAAGTACGATCAGGCTTCACGCTTGTTGAGCTTATTGTTGTAATCTCAATTGTTGGGATAATGGGCGGCATGCTTATAGCGGTTTTGAATCCAATTGCTCAATTGCAAAAATCAGCGGACGTAAAAAGGAAGTCAGACCTCTCTCAGATTTCAAAAGCACTTGAGGCGTATTATTCTGATCACGGTAAATACCCAAGCACAAATAATGCGTACGAGTTAGTTGTTCTCCCAGCTGGGAGCAATGACCCGATTGCTCTCTCTTGGGGAAGTGCATGGGAGCCATATATGGATGTTTTGCCAAAAGATGCAGCAACAACAAGAAAATACATATATTACACCCCGACAACAGGTTCTGGCGCTTTTCAGTCGTATTATTTGTATACTTCTCTTGAAAGAGGCACTCTGGATCCCCAAGCGTGTACTGGGGCAACAGGATGTCCTAATGTGCCAAGTAATGTTACTTGCGGGACCGCAACAGATTTTTGTAATTATGGTGTGACTAGTCCTAATGTTTCACCATGATTGATTGAAGATTTATGATTTATGACTTATGATTAAAGAAGATAGCTTATGAAAAAGATTTTTTTAATTTCGATTCCCCCAAAACTATTAACCAGAAAAGGCTTTACCCTTATGGCGTTTTTTCGAAAAAAAACGACTCAAGGATTTACCCTTATTGAGCTTCTTGTTGTTATCTCTATCATTTCATTATTGAGCGCACTACTTCTTTCAAATTTTGTTGGGGTTAGACAGCGTGGACGAGATGGGCAAAGGAAATCTGATCTTCGTCAAATTCAATCGGCCCTCGAGCTGTATAGAGCAGACAATGGTACATACCTTGCGACAATGCCAGAATGTGGCCAGCCAATAACGGGTCCATCAGGAACAGTGACATATATGAAAAAAGTACCTTGTGATCCGCTATCGGGTGCTGTATATAGCTATGTTCCGGCAAGTGATAATTTTTCATACACACTTTCTGCGTGTATTGAAAATGATGGAGATTCTCAAAAAGACTCCACACCAATATCTGGCTGCACTGCTTCTTTTAGCTTAACCAATCCATAACTGGTGAAAATGCCAAATTTTAAATTTCAAATTTCAAATACTCCAATACTTAGATATTGGAAGTTAAGACGAAACAACAAGGGCTTCACTCTTATTGAGCTTATGGTTGTATTTTCTTTGATGGCGCTTGTTTCAGGAATTGGATTTGTATCGTTTTCAAGCTACAGCCAAAAACAAACAATTAATCAAGCAGCCCAAGACATAAAATTAATTTTTGATAATGCGAAATTTAATGCGCTTTCGTCAGTTAAAGAATCCACCTCTTGCAGTAATGGCACGTTGGTAGGATATAAAATTGTCGTTTGTAATAAGGCTAGCTGCCTTGGGCCAGCAACAGATGCTTATGAGATTGATGTGATGTGTTCAGATGTGGATACTCTTTTGTACTCCAAAAAGCTTCCTCAAAATGTAGTAATTGATGCTACCTCAACTTGTGGTGTTGTGAAATATAATACTCTTTCAAATTTTGTAGAAGGGGGTCCTTGCAACATTGTTATTGCGGGGTATGACATTGAAAGTACAATACGGATAGATGGAGTGGGGAACGCTTCCATTCAATAATATGAAAATAAATGGAAATTCTGGCCAGACGTTAGTTGAGGTCTCAATTGCTCTTTCAGCGGTTCTATTAACGCTTGCTGCTATTGCAATTCTTATAGTTATTAGTGTTAGTAATTCTGTTTTTATAAAAAATCAATCACAGGCTGCTAAGTATGCCCAGGAGGGTATGGAGCAGGTCAGATATCTTAAGAATAACAATATTCCTCTCTTCAGCTCATATGATGGGTCATGGTGTATGGGAGATAATAATAATTTGATTATCTCATCTGGTGCCTGCTCCAGTGTTAACGTTAATAGTCAGTATATAAGACAAGTCGATTTTGAAAAAAATAGCCTAGATATTAATTGTTCTGGGCAGACAAAAGTAACGGTTACAGTGAAATGGCAAAGTGCGAAATGCACAGGAACTGATACAGATGCACGGTACTGCCATAAGTCAGTTCTTATATCGTGCTTTAGGGATCCATCAGAACAATCAGTAAGTTTATAATATGAAGAATTTTAAAAATAACTCAGGTTATACGATGATTGAGCTTCTTACAGTCATTGGGATTCTAGTTGTTGTTTCGGGCATTATTATAGGAATTTTGAGTACAACTTTGCGCGGAACTGAAAAAACAAAAATAACAACTAGTGTTGCGCAAAACGGAAATTATGCACTTTCTGTAATTACGAATGCGATTATTGCGTCTTATGCAGTTACTGGAATTGGAGACCAATCTGCTACTTCAAGCCCTCCATTTGCTGATTGCACTAATTCCCCTACTGGGCAATCTATTTCTTTAAAAAGTTCAACTGGTGAAGAAATAACCTTTGCTTGCATAAATGATACCATCGCATCAAATGGTGCTAGCATCATTGATACAAGTCAGGTAAAAATTGATACTTCAGGTACTGCAACATGTTCCTTTACTTGCATGCAGCCAGTAGATAAACCATATGATGTCCCAATTATAGAGATTTCTTTTACGGTAAGTGATAAGGCAGCTGCAGGAGCATTTTTGGAAAATAAATCTTCGGGAGTTTTTAAGACATCAGTCTCGCTCCGTAACTTTAACCCATGAGTCCCTCCGTAACTGCGTTCCGCAAGAACCTTGCACTTCGTTTAGTTTCTTGCACACTTCGTACTAAAGAACCTTTCGCTTCGCTCAAGAACCTTGCTTTTTGTTCGTTAACTCACAAAAAGTAAAGCCTCATTTGGAGTTGACAAAGTTCTCGTTTTGACACTATTATGTAAGTAGATGAAAAAAATCGCATCTTTTGTGTGGAAAAAGAATGGGAGCTCTGGACAGGTCCTCTTAATTGTTGTTTTGACTGTGGTTGTTGCTCTAACAGTAGGGCTATCAATTGTATCGCGAACAATTTCAAGCCTTAAGTTTTCAAAACAAAGCGATGAGTCGCAGCGGGCGTTTAATGCTGCTGAGTCTGGAATTGAGCAAGCCCTAAAACAAGCAGGAAATCAGAGTTTGACAAGTACTCTTCAGGAAAATAATTCAAGCTATGTAACAACTGCTGTTGTTCAGAGTGGTAGGTCATTTCTGTTAAGTGGGGGAGGAGTTGTCGATCAGGATGTTGGGACTGATGTTTTTTTAGCAAATTATCCAACATATACTACTCCACTTGCCCAGGCGACCGTTACTTTGTATTGGAATACTGAAAACCTAAATTCTTGTCTTAAAAATTCGACTACGAGAGCCGCTCTTGAAGTCTTAATTCTTTCTGGAACTACTGCTAGTCCAGTATTTTCAAAGTTTATCTACGATCCATGTGCTCGAATTTCAAATACAAGTGCCGTTGGAGGGCAAGGTGTAGTTTCAGATACAAACTTTACTAATTCAGCTGTTATCCCCATAACAAATGGATTAGTTATGAAAGTGATACCACTTTATAATTCGACAAAAATAGGCATTTCATCAACAGTCGATCTTCCGTCTCAGGGATCAGTTATTACCTCAACTGGTACAAGTGGGGAGACGGTAAGAAAGGTTGTTTATTTCTCATCATATGCACAATTTCCATTAGAATTATTTCCGTATTCTTTAATTTCTCAATGAGCGAAAAAACATTCGGACTTGATATAGGTACAACTTCTTTACGAGCTGCCCAGGTTATAAAATCGGGTAATGCTTTTTCGTTGCAATCCGTTGTTGTTATTCCGCAGCAGACAAGGGGCATCCTTTCAGAATCTCTTGCAGATCAGCAAGCGTTGTCTGATTCCATAAGAAAGATGCTTGAAAACGCAAATTTGAAAACGAAAAACGTAAACGTTTCAATATTGGATAGTCAGGTATATACAAAAGTTATTGAGATGCCAGAGCTTTCTGAACAAGAGGCAGCTGGAGCTCTTAAATTCCAAATGGAACAACTTGTTCCGCTTCCTCTTGATCAAGTCAGAACAGATTGGCAAATATTGGGTTCATTAGGAGGAAGCGAAAAAAAGACAATGATCGTTATGATTGTTGCAGCGCCATTGGCAATTATTAATAAATATGAAAAGGTTTTAAGTTTAGCAGGGCTTATTCCAGAAGTTATTGAGACTGAAATTATTTCTGTGCATAGAGCCCTACTTCCTTTAGTTGCGGCATCAGGCCCTGCTCTTCTTATTCACATTGGAGCAGAAATGACCAATGTTGCGATCATTAACAATGGAGTTA
>Ga0172380_10008884_pt1 | contig 10826 bp, 7 predicted proteins | sample Leawe162metaG_FD_119747 | JGI IMG/M metagenome (GOLD analysis project Ga0172380, IMG submission 119747) | Leachate microbial communities from a municipal landfill in Southern Ontario, Canada - Leachate well 162 metaG | ecosystem: Engineered > Solid waste > Landfill > Unclassified | place...
CTGAGCCAATCAGAGCCCGTCTTGTTAAGGCGGCACTGGATTGCTTTCTCGCCGACGACTATCACCGCGTAACTACGCGTCTGATTTCGGAGCGAGCCGGGGCTAACGCCTCGATGATTCGTTACTACTTCGGCAACAAGGAAGGGCTCTACGAGGAGATGATCCGCGAGACCCTGAATCCGATGCTGGAAATACTCGACGGCCCGATGCTGGCGTCGGTCACGGGATTTACGGACTTCCTGCGGTTGTACTACGACACCATGACGGCACGACCGGAGTTTCCCAAACTGATCCTCAAGGTGCTGGCGCTCAACCAAGGTCCGGGACGCCGATTTATCCAGCAGTTGCTGGAACGCGGGCGGACACGGGGTGCCCGCAAGGTATCCGACTTGAAAGCTCAAGGACAGATCGCATCCGGCATCGACCCTGACATCCTGCGTTTGGCATTCGTCAGTCTGGCGATGACGCCAATACTGCTGAAAGATATCTTCGAAGAGCAGATGGGTCGCCCGATGGATGCTGAATTTCTAAATAGGCTGGCGGCATTCAATGGGCACCTGTTTTCGGCAGGACTAACGCCGGACGCTTAGAAATAGCGAGAGGACGATCGATGTCACATCAACTGAATGCCGGAGCCGTACGTCGTTTTGCCAAAGCCATGAAGTTTGGCGCATGGCTGCAAGCCATCCCGAACAGGCTCACACCGCCACCGTTCCGACTGATGCAGATCGGTTCGGCCTTCTGGCAATCCCGGGCGCTGTACGTCGCTGCCAAGCTGGATATTGCTACCGTGCTGGGTGATGGAGAACTCGACGTGGACGCCATTGCAATTCGCGTGGCTGCCAAGGCCGATGCCACCGGGCGCTTGCTACGTCTGCTGGCCGCCATAGGCGTATTCGAGGAGAAGTCCGCTCATGTGTTCTGCAACAACAAGGTCTCCGCATTCTTGCGCACTGACAATCCCAAGAACGTGCGAGCGATGATTCTTATGCATAACTCCGATGCCATGAGCCGCCCCTGGTACGAGCATCTGGAACAGGGCATACGGGAAGGAGTACCACCTTTTCGCCTTACTCATGGGGAAGACTTGTTCGACTACCTTGACCACCATGCGGGTCTCGATGCTTTGTTTTCGGAGGCGATGGATAGCGTCGAAGCGCTGACCGGCGATAGCTTCGCTACCGATTTCGACTGGGGTCGCTATGAGCGAATCATTGACGTGGGTGGTTCCCGTGGCGCCAAGTCGCTCGCCATTCTGAAACGACATCCCAGGCTGACAGCCCTCGTCGTTGACCGGCCCCAAGTGATCGAAGAAGCGAAGAAATACCGGGCAGCGCGGGGTGCCAGCGGTATCGAGCGGTTGCGCTTTCAGGCCGGTGACGCCCTGACCTCGATCCCCTTGGCGCAAAGCGAAAAGGATATTTACCTGCTCTCTGCCGTGCTGCATGGCTTCGATGACGAAACCAGCATTACCGTTTTGCGTAACGTTGCGAAGGCCTCCGGTCAGACGGGAGCGCGTATCGCTCTCTTGGAAATGGTCTTTCCGGAGCGTGGTGCCGATGTTGCTGGTGCATCGTTCGATTTGCAGATGTTCATGGGTTCGCGTGGGCGCGAACGCACTCTGTGCGAATGGACAACGCTATTCGACGATGCAGGCTTGGCTTTGGAGGAGGTAGTCGGGCTGCAATCGTTCGGGAATATCCTCGTCTTGCGCCCGAAGAAATGAATGGCTGCAATCGGTAAGTTGCCTGACCGCTTTGGGTCGCACCCCGTCTGCATGACCAGCGGAAGCAGACGTTGGCGTCGCACCCCATTGAAATGTAACGGCTGGCGGCGGCAACCGGCCAGAAGCCGACCTCCGCTGTTACATTTGAACTCTGGCGAAATGCGTTGAGATACCCAATAGGGCCACTCATAAAAGCCTCGGCGCGGCCATAAGTTCAGCGCAGCTTGATCTCGACACGCCGGTTGCGCGGCTCGGGCACGTCTGGCTTGGCTGCAATCAACGGTTCGCGGGAGCCGCGCCCGACTGTTTGTATCTGCTCGCGAGGTATGCCGGCCGCAACCAGGATATCGCGAACGCGATTGGCGCGATCAAGGGAAAGTTTGTCATTGAAGGCACTGTCACCGATCGCGTCGGTATGTCCGGTCACCACCACCTCTGGCGCTGGGAATAACTTGAGGTCGTTCTGGATGCTCGGCACTATGGTGCGCGACTGCGCCGTCAGCCGGTCGGAACCGAACTCGAAGTTGAGAACATAGCGCTGCGGTCGTGACGGCAGGCCTTCCAGTACCTTGCCGTAGCGCCGCGCTACTTCCTCCTGGCCGATCTGCTCGATGACGGTGGTCGTTCCTTTGAACCGCGCTCCTGAATACGCTTCTGTTAGTTCAGTCGTACCCGTCTCGGTACGCACCTCGATGACGCCGACATGACCATCCTTGTCCGGCAGGAGGATGATCCGCTCCTGAGGGGCGGCACAACCTGCGAGCAACAGCACAGCCAGCAGCGGCAATGTCCCGTACGAGGCCTTACTCACCGTCGACCTCGACAATAAATTCGGTGCCGCGAATCCCGATGGTTGCTGTCGGCGTGGTTATCCGCATCGCATGCGGTTCTGTTTTCGCAACCAGGCCGGACACCATCGCCGTGACGCCGCGTAAAACGGAAACGAAAAGACTGCCGCCCTGCGTGGCTGGATCGAAGGTGAATTCGTTCAAGGCCAGCCGGCTGTTAGCACCCGTCGAAATAAGGGTGTCGTCGCGCAGCGTCACCGCAATACGGCTGTCCTTGCCAGTAACCAGCTTGTCCTTGGACAAAACCTTGTCCCCGACACTGATTGGCATGGCCTTACCGCCCCGCTCAACTGCCACCGTCCCGTTGACGGATTTGACGGTGCCAGCCCAATCCTCGGCTGCCACAGCTGACGCCGCAAATACTACGCATAGGACCAATGCAGTCAAAGTGCGGCCAAGCCGGAATGACATGGGGTTGAGGTGCATAGAACCTCCTGGTGCAATTGATAATCGGCGGCTTTGTCTTGAACAGCTTAGCGCGAGGATGCTCCATTATGCCTCCAAACGGGCACGTCGGCGCCTGTGGCGACAACCGGCCAATCCCAGCCGTTTGCCCAGTGGATTCGTTGGCTACCCAGAACTCAGCCTTTTGTACGCGCTACCAGTGATGCGAGTTCAGCCTTGCCCCGGATTTCGAGCTTGACGTAGATGCGCTGCAGAAAATTGCGTACAGTTGGGTGCACGATCTGTCCAAGAGAACAACTTCAAGTATGCGATGCGGAAATGCTTACTGTCTGCGGCATAGAGTTGCTGAACGCCAACGAACAATTGGCCGTTGATCACGGTCGGTTGATTGTCGAGACCGGGGCAAGCGCCAGCAAGTCGCGCTTGCGTCCTGACACCCGGCGAGCTGTAACGACAGTCGATCACTGCCTTGTCACCCCGTCACGACGATCCTCTTGCTGTCTTTGCCAGCTTTGATGCCTTGCATGCCGCTGGGCAGCTGCCAGTTCGTGGCAAATCTGCGGATTCCGGTCTGGTTAGCCACCGGTGCCGGACTAAGGCAAAGCCGACACTCAAAGTCCCGGCTCAGCGGTGACGCATAGCGCCATCCGCTGCACCTGGTTGTCAGCTGTCCGACATCTTGGATCAGGCGAGGTCGAACCGGTCCAAATTCATCGTCTTGTTCCACGCCGCCACGAAGTCCCTGACAAGTCGCTCCTTGCCGTCGGTACTGGCGTAGACCTCAGCGTAGGCGCGCAGCACCGAGTTGGAACCGAAGATCAAATCGTTACGCGTGCCGGTGAACTTGACCTGACCGCCCTTGCGATCTCTGCCTTCGAATAGCTCTGCCTCAGCATCTACCGGTTTCCACTCGATGCTCATGTCGAGCAAGTTAACGAAGAAGTCGTTGCTGAGCACGCCCACGTTGTCGGTGAACACTCCGTGCTTGCTACCGTCAAAGTTGGCACCGAGCATGCGTAGGCCACCGACCAGTGCGGTCAGCTCAGGCCCGGTCAGGGTCAGCATCTGGGCTTTGTCGATCAGCATGACTTCCGTCGCGGTACCTTCCTTGCCGCGGCCGTAGTTGCGGAATCCGTCGACCACGGGCTCAAGCACGGCGAAAGATTCCACGTCGGTCTGGTCTTGGCGGGCATCGACACGACCGGACGCGAACGGCACCTCGACCGCTACTCCGGCAGCCTTGACAGCCTGCTCGACGCCGACGCAGCCCGCCAGCACGATCACGTCGGCCAGCGAAGCCTTGCCCGAAGCCTTCTGTATCTCGGCCAGCTTGGACACGACCTTGGCGACGCCCTTGTTGACGGTCCAGTCCTTTTGCGGCGCCAGGGCCAGACGAGCTCCATTGGCGCCACCGCGCTTGTCACCGCTGCGGAACGTGGAGGCGGAGGCCCAAGCCACAGAGACCAGTTCACCCACGGACAAGTTCGATGCCGCGATCTTCGCCTTGAGATCGGCGATGTCCGCGGCCGTGGGTTTGTGGGTGGCCGCCGGCAGCGGATCCTGCCAGATCAGGTCTTCCTTCGGCACTTCGGCGCCGAGGTAGCGCGCCTTCGGACCCATATCGCGGTGAGTTAACTTGAACCAGGCGCGGGCGAAGGCATCAGCAAAGGCCTGCGGGTCTTCAAGGAAACGCTTGGAAATCTTTCCGAACTCAGGATCGAAGCGCATCGTCAGGTCGGTGGTTAGCATCGTGGGCACGTGGAACTTGCCCGGTATGTGCGCGTCCGGAATGATTTCCGGCGCGTTCTTGGCGACCCACTGCTTGGCGCCGGCCGGGGACTTCACCATCTCCCACTCGTACTTGAACAGGATCGAGAAGAAGTCGTTGCTCCAGCGCGCGGGCGTCGTCGTCCAGGTTACCTCCAGGCCGCTGGAGATCGTGTCTTTGCCGTGGCCGCTGCCGTAGTCGCTGATCCACCCCAGACCCTGTGCCTCGATAGGTGCGCCTTCCGGTTCCGGTCCCTTGTGCGATTCAGGCGCGGCGCCGTGCGCCTTGCCGAAGGTGTGGCCGCCGGCGATCAACGCAACGATTTCCTCGTCGTTCATCGCCATGCGGTTGAAGGTGGCGCGGATGTCCTTGGCCGCCAGCAAGTAGTCGCCGCTCGCGTTAGGCCCTTCGGGGTTAACGTAGATCAGGCCCATATGGGAAGCACCGAAGGGACCCGAGAGTTCACGCTTGTCGTCGATGCGCTTCTGGTCCACTCCCAGCCACTTCATCTCTGGACCCCAGTTCACGTCCAGGTCGGGTTCCCACACGTCCTCGCGGCCACCTGCGAATCCGAAGGTGCGAAAACCCATGGATTCCAGCGCCACGTTGCCGGCGAGGATGAGGAGATCGGCCCAAGAGATTTTTTGGCCGTACTTCTGCTTGATCGGCCAGAGCAATCGGCGCGACTTGTCGATGTTGACGTTATCCGGCCAGGAGTTAAGCGGCGCAAAGCGCTGCTGGCCACGTCCGCCGCCACCGCGTCCGTCGATGGTGCGGTAGGTGCCGGCCGCGTGCCAGGCCATGCGCACCATCTGGGGACCGTAGTGACCGAAGTCAGCGGGCCACCAATCCTGGCTGTCCGTCATGAGCTTGACCAGATCGGCCTTGAGCGCCTTGTAGTCCAGTTTCTTGAATTCTTCGGCGTAGTTGAATTTCTCGCCCAACGGGTCGGATTTATTCGAGTGCTGGTTCAGCAGGTCAACACGCAACTGGTTCGGCCACCAGTCCTTGTTGGTCGTGCCGCCGCCTGCAGCATGGTGAAACGGACACTTGCTTTCGGATGACATGGTTTTTCCCTTTCTTTTGCGCTTGTCGTCATGCAGCTATGAAAAGTGAACTACGGATTTGCGGGGTTTCAAGTAATTGTGGCGACTATCCAGGCGGTGGTGAGCGTCGAAACGCCCCTTGCCCCAAAGCTTTCAGTGATGCTGCCAGGCAACCGGTCAGGTGAAAACGAAACCACAAACCCCGCATGCCACACCATTGCAGATGTCATTATATGGCTACTGTTGATCCGGGTCGTCAACGTCCGCTCCTGGCCGGAAGCACGCATTTGACTCAGTTCCTCGTAAGCTGCCAGTCAGGGAAACCTGTCTCCGCCAAGGACAGCTTTGTGGCAACATAGACCAGTGCGTGCAACCGGCCAGCTGCAGCCGTACGCTAGATCGACTGAGCCGACATCCAAGCGGCGGGCTCACTCTGGAACCTGCCGCACGGCCTTCGGAAGCAACTCGACCACAGCCGCCACTGGACTACTGGATCCAAAGCGGGCGTACATTTCTGCAAGATCCCGAAAGCGGTCGTTCCATCCGTTCGGCCAAGTCACACCGCGAATCGTTTCGTCTACGCCGGCTCTCGCCATCGTGTGGCATCGCCCTCGTAGGTCACTCGCCAAATTGCCCGCTCAGTAATCGCAATGGCCTGTGGCGGTACCGTGCTCCCGAATCGGCCAAGCAGATTGGTACGTGGCAAAAGGACTCGATGCCCCTATATTGAATTGAACGACCGTTCTATGTTATGGTGATCGCTCGTTATGACACAGACGCGGGACTTGGCGTCTGGCGAGCGATTCATGGTGCGGAGAAGCAGCAAGACATGCCAAAGCTGACCGGCCACTATGCGCATTGGCCCAAAGGGGTGCCGCGGACGCTGCCAGCGCCGGAGCACACCCTCTATAGCCACCTTGCGGCAGTTGCGGAAAGCGCACGTGCAATCCTCCTCCGTACCACAGAGGCTCTTTTGTGAGTACGGCATCCGTTGATGTGCCATTGATACCCCACAAGGCGAAGCCGCGTGGCAAGAATTCCGGCGAACTTCTTTTGCGTATTGCGGCGAAACTGTTCCGCGAAAAAGGCTACACCGCCACTTCAATTCGCGATATTGCCAAGCGCGCCCATATCGAGTCCAGCGCACTGTATTACTACTTCGCCTCAAAGGAAGCACTGCTCGACGCCGTGCTGGAACGCTCAATCAACAGCGTTATGGCGGCGGTACGCGAAGCGATCAGGCAACTTCCCGCCGATGCGTCGCCGCGCGAACGCTTTCGCGTCTCCATTGCCACGCATAGTCGTGTCGTCGTCTTGCACGGCGACTACGCCTTGGCAAGTCGCCGCGTGATCGGCCAGATCCCACTATCCGTGCGCCGCAAGCACGACGCGATGCGTGGTGCCTATGGCGGGTATTGGAAGGAGCTATTCAACCTTGCCGCTCGCAATAACGATTTTGCGGACGACGCACAACCTGGCTTGGCGCGCATGTTACTCTTGGGTGCGATTAACTGGACAACCGAGTGGTTCGATGCCAACCGGAAGGCGCCCGAAGAAGTGGCGGCAATATTCTGCGACATTCTGTTCGGCGGCTTGGGCCCGAAACCCAGGCAACTCAAAGCTGTTCGCGCCAAGCAATGATCTCGTCGACCGCATTCTACGTTGCCACGACGCGAATGACGCACGGCACCGCTCCTGACCGTCAGCATGTCTGCTTCAATCCGGCATGGGCTTCTTGTTAAATTGATGGAGGCATCTTGACAATTACCGTAGGTACTTATTTGCCGCCTTGGGGCACCGACCGTTCCCGGACTCTCGGTTACGATGAAGATGCCTTGACTCTAGCTGTCGAGGCTGGTCGTCGGGCGATCGGTGCGGGTTCTTCGGCCACCCGGGTCGTTTTCGTCAGCCGCGATTTTCCGCTACTCGAAGGTGGCAATGCGGCAGTGCTTGTAGCGGGCCTCGGCCTGCCGAACGACACCGAAGTCGTCGAACGCTTGGGCGGTGCACCGGAAACCTTAGATGCCTTGATCACCGCTACCGCGGGAACACTCGTGATCGGCGCCGAGGCAGAAGGCGCTGCCGGGGCTGCTGCCGCGCTGATCGCCGACGAAAATCTTCTGTCCTTGGCCGGTCGCGCGCAACGGAGCTTTCCGCAAAGAACGCGTCTTGTCACCGGTGCGGTTTATCGCGATGAGAATCCGCGGATGTTGCGCGAACTCGGCATCCAAGCCTCACTTAAGGAGGCCGCGCTCGCTGCCAAGCCGCTTCTCATCGCCGGCTTGCGGGCGAAAGAATCGGCCGGATTGGTCGTGGGCAAGGCGCCGGATCTGCCCACCTTGGGCGCGGCAAGCCCATTGTTCGCAATCGCCGGATTGATCGAGACGGGTGGCAAGGGCATCATCGGCGCATGCGAGCAAGGAACTTTTGTTGCCGCAAACTTCGCCGGCGGCAAAGCTGTCGTCAATCGCAATGAACCTCAGGCACAGGCCTTACCCAAGCGCAAACTGATGCCGGGCGGCGAGATTCGGATTGCCCTGGGGGCATACGCGCGCGCGTTTGAAGCGAAGGTGCGCTGGCAAGCCGGAAGGTGTAAGAAATGCGGCAAGCTGGCCATGCCTCCACGCTTTCATTGCTTAGGCTGCGGCGCCGACGACAGTTGGGAATACACGGCATTACCGCGTGCGGGCAAGGTTTATACAACAACCACTATACAGGTGCCAGTGCCTTCTCTCGCATCGCCTTACTCGCTGGCCGTGGTTGAATTGGATGGGACCGACGTGCGCGTGCTGGTCCATGTCACTGACAGCGTTCCGGGAAGCGTCAAAATCGATGACGTGGGCAGGTTCGTGTTGCGGCGAGTGGCCATGCGAACCGGTGTGCCTGATTACGGTTACGCATTTTCACCAGTAAGCGGAAACCCGGGAGGTTCGAAATGAGGCGCGTTGCCATCGTCGGTGCCGGCATGACGGCGTTTGGTGAGCATTTTTCACTGGGCATCAAAGAACTGATGCCGATGGCGCTATCCGAAGCTATTGCTTCGGTTGACAAAGGTTTTGACCGCCGCGATATTCAAGCGGCCTGGCTTGGCGAGATCAGTTCGACGGATGGTTTTGGTGCCGGCATCCTGGCCGACTCTTGTGGCCTACTTGACATTCCGGTCAGCCGTTTGGAAAACGCTTGCTCAACGGGACAGGACATCATTCGAAATGCAATATATGCTGTCTCCTCGGGGCACGTGGACGTTGCCCTGGCACTTGGCGCGGAAAAAGTGCGCGACACGTCGACGAATGCCACCTTCTGGGATTGGATGGGGCTGACGCGCGACATGGCCTGGGACTACCCCTTGGGGCTCTTGGCACCGGCCAACTTTGCCCTGCATGTGTCGCGCTATCTGCACGAAGCGCCAGCAACGCGCGAGCACATGGCGATGATTGCCGTGAAGAATCATCATCACGGCGTCAACAATCCGAAGGCGCAATTGCGATTTGAAGTCACTGTCGAACAAGTCCTCGCCGCCCCGATTGTCGCTGAGCCTTTTGGTGTGTTGGATTGCACGCCACAATCGGACGGTGCCGCCGCCGTGATCTTGGTGGCCGAAGAGTTCGTCGACAAGTACACCGACCGCCCGGTTTGGGTACGCGGCTTCGGCCTCGGTATCGATCGTGTCATGCATCAGCACAAGACCGACATGACCACTTTTCCGTGCACCAGGAAAGCCGCAAAGATGGCGTATTCAATGGCGGGCATCGAGCCCAAAGACATCGATGTCGCCGAAGTGCATGACTGCTTCACGGGCGTCGAGCTCATTAGCTACGAGGATCTCGGTTTCGCCGCTCGCTTCGAAGGCCACAAATTGGTTGAAGCACGCGATCATTACGTCGGCGGTCGTATCCCGATCAACCCTTCCGGCGGACTCAAATCGAAAGGCCATCCCCCGGGGGCGACCGGTGTGTCCCAGTGCTTCGAAATCTTTCAACAACTGCGCGGCGAGGCACACAACCAAGTCGATGGGGCGAAGATCGGCATGGCGCAAAACATCGGCGGTCCGACCGCAAGTTGCGGGATCACGATCCTTGGCAAAGAACGCGGTTAGACGCCGATTGAAAAGGCGTCTTCGGCAGCCTCGTGGAGGCTCCAGTTACTGCTATTCAGGAGGAATTGAAGGAAGAATGCGTTTGTTAAATTGCTGCTGACCGCTGTTCTTTGTATAGCGGCAGTGGGTCCCGCCATTGCTGCCGAAACCTACCCCAGCCGTGCCATACGGCTAAGTGTTCTGTACAGCCCAGCTCAATGAGCAGCAGTTGGCGGCGGTGCGAGCAACTCTTCTGCGCAGTCTGACAGAGTACGAATTTAGCACCGAGTTATGGACACTCAAGCGCGTGGGCGCCGTCATCAAGCACCTGCATGGTGCGCGCTTTGGGCAAACACAGGTCTGGCGAGTTTTGGGCTCCTTGGGCTTTACGCCACACGGCCGGGCGCAACAAGCTCAACAGCGCTCAAAAGCGTCCTTCGATCATCGCCGCTTACTGGATGCTGGCTGCCCTGTGGCGATGTCATGAATTATGAAATCTCAATAGTCTGCTGACTCTGCCAGAAGCAGGTGCAATGGCCGCTCGTTGCTGTGACTTGCCGTTGGCAAGTGATAGCCAAGCCGAGAATTTCAAATCACTTCGAACGGCAGCTTTGCCAATTTGGTTCAGGGGAGCGAATGGCCGCTTCCGGAAATCGCGACGTCCGCAGTGGCCGAGCACTTGCCGGTAAGTGGCTGCGCTACGCGACCGCTCCATCCATGAACTTGCCGCTGAACTGACGCGACGATGAGTGACGGCATGGGGTCGGGAGCACGAATTCGTTGAGTCGGGATGCTGCCATTCAAGGCCATCGAAGGTTCAACGGCAGGTAAACGAAGCATTGCTGAACGACAGGGACCGCCGGTTCAACGCCAGCTCCGATTCAAACCGATCGGACTTCGAAATCGCGGTTTCCCAACCCGAGAATGCCAATGGCCGAACTTTCGTTCATGGACAACC
>Ga0172380_10008885_pt1 | contig 10825 bp, 13 predicted proteins | sample Leawe162metaG_FD_119747 | JGI IMG/M metagenome (GOLD analysis project Ga0172380, IMG submission 119747) | Leachate microbial communities from a municipal landfill in Southern Ontario, Canada - Leachate well 162 metaG | ecosystem: Engineered > Solid waste > Landfill > Unclassified | place...
GTCATTGTTGACTCTTAATGGTGCAAAATTACCATCAGCATCAACGGCCAAAGCGAACATACCGCGCTCACCACCAGCAAAGGCAGATCCTTCGTCATATTCAGCTCCAGTTGCGACATCTAGCCTTTCAGTTGCATTGTAAGTGGTATGTGTAATTAACGTACCATCTGCCGATCTTACATACGCACCAGTGTTATCCGTTTCATCTGGTAGTGCTGGATCGAAAACCAATCTTTCCTTCATATTCCCCTCTCTTTGTTATGACCAAGTAAGTAACTCAACTACTTGATTTGCCTTATTTATTTGTATATATAAATTCAATATCGCATTTAGTTTTAAATTTTCTTCTTTGTATGAATTTCCATATTCCATTGTTATGAATTCAAGTCCTGATTGCCCGTTTACGTAGCTAATCTGAGCCTTGGCATTTCCGCCTCTGATTCTTACTGTAAAAGATCTAGTTCCTGCTGGTATAGGCACTGTAGTCTCTGTATCAGCAGCGGCTATTGGTATGTTAGTTATGAGTGGAGTTCTAAGATCCGCTCTAACTACGTTTACCTCACCACCTGGCTCTACTTTTACAACATGTTTGGTTCCGGTAACGGTTCCATCTTCACTACCAACTATCAATACTGAGTCAGGATCTTCTTCCTCAAAAGCATCTAACTCTACATTGACTTGAACATTTTCTAATACCAGATCTACTTGAACTGGTAGTGGGTTTTCAGGAGTGTAAAAATCCCCGTAAGGATCTACAAGTACACTTCTTCTAGCATTAGTAGGTTCTTCTTCAAAGGTAGCCCTAAAATGCTCCACTTCTGGTATATCAGAACGAGGCTGTTCCTGGGTATAGATGAATGAACCCTTCGCAGTTGTATAAGCCGAAATGTTAGTTTTTGTTTGAAGACTGCCGCCTATAGGGCCGACAATAAGAATAGTATCGGAGAGTACGGCTTTGACTTCAAGTTCTAAATTCGGCTCACCACTTGCTTGGATGGCGACTTTCTGTTTTACCTTGAATAAGATGGTATCAGCTAAGTTTATCTTACCAGCATCAGTTCCGTCAGCGGTAAATAATCGAGGGGCTATGGATACCCAACGCTTCTCAAAGCTCATTCCCAACCTTAACTACTCAACCGTATGAGTAGATATTAACCAATTATTTTCATTATTGCGGCGATAACCCCTGCTATCCCCGTAATAATGCTTGAATAGAAAACTATTTTACTTTGCAGAAACTTTTTGACCTTAGTAGGTTCTTCTAAAACTTCTAACCTGTTCTTGTGCTCTTCCCACATCTTTTCTAATGTGGCAGTACGTAACATGTGTTGCTCAAGAGAAGATGTATTGCGTTCCATAGTCGTGTGGATGCTATACAAAACTTTATTTGTTTCTTTCTGGTCTTCTCTTACTTCCTGAACAAGATCGTAAATAATATCTTGCTGAGTCTTTTTGGTCATGAGTATTCCAATAACAGTGTCAACCACTCAATCCGTAATTAACACTGTTAGGTCATAGTTAGTGTTAATTACGGTAGTTCTACTGCACCAGCACTTTCTGCTTGGTTTCCACTTTCATCTTCAACCATACGAGCTAGATAATTGATGTTTACTCGTTGAGAACCTTTAGCACTCACACCTGAACTATATCCAGTCGATTTACCACCAATGAAGGTCGCCATTGGGGCACCACCATCAGTTTGGCCTTGTCTATCACCAACTGTAATAACTGCATCTTCAGCATTTAGAAGTTCTTGTAGTTTAAGAACTTTACCTTGTGTATGTGGGCCTGCGTTGATTACTCTAACGCCTGACAAACTTAGTGGAATTGCTTCATAACTCAAAGGAACGATTTCAGCAGAAGAATATCTTCCTAGAAGATGGATCGGCTCCATGGGAGTGTTAACTGTGAAGCTATAGTTTTCTGCAATAGCTACGATTTCGTTGTTGATACGGATAACCGCACGGGCACCTGTAAAAGTCTTTGCTGGCATATAAATCTCCTTTATACTCTAAAGATTGTTGTTATATTATTGCGTTACTGTGGTATATGATTTCTTTAAAGATTGTTGTTATTTTGATGTTTTGCGTCGTTTTTGGTCAAAAAAAAGCCCCACCGAAGTGAGGCTTTCTTATTCCAATTATTTCAATTAGATAGAGGCAGAGATGTTGTCCATCAATACGTTCTTACGAGGCTGTTTAACAGCCAAGCAAGTGAACTGGAAGAATGCTTTTGGCATACTCAAGTTACTTACTGCAAGTTCCATAGAAGTGAACGGAGCCAATTCAGCAGCTTCAGCAGTATCAGCTTGAACCAAGAATCCAGTAATAGATCCTGGAGCACGGTTTCCAAGGTCAACGAAAGTGGCACCAGCAGCACCAGCTTTAACGCGGCCAATGAACTTAGCGGATACAGCAGAACCACCAGCATTAGAACGATAAACGTTGTAATACTTGGCACCAGCTACAGCACCGATTGTAAGATCTACACGTTCACCAGCAGCTACAGCTTGAGAAGCAGTAGCTGATTTAACAGACTCACCACGTTCAGAAACAGCAGTTACATAGTAAGCATAAGTACCAGCAGCGATCTGAGAAGCAGCATCAGCAGCAACACCACTAGAAAGTGAAGGAGCAGCAGGAGAACTAGTACGAGCACGGGCAGGAGAAGTCTTAGCAGAAAGGAAGCGAGATGGCTCAAGAGCTACTACAGCAGATGAAGTCCACTGAGTACGAAGATTCGCACCAGAAGCATCTTGTGGAGAACCAGCAAGCATGATTCTTTCTTTAGCATGAGAAATCTTGTTATACTTAGAAAGAGAGATAGGATCTACCAAAAGCTTGTCAGCACGACCCATTTGCATAGCTGATTTAACAGCAGCATCTTCAATAGAAGACTGAGAAAGAACACCGTTAACCGCTACGATAACTGACTGGTTTGAACCATATTCAGCGAACATAAGATCTTGAGTGTTAGCAATCATGTCTGACTCACGAATTTGTGAATCCATACCGCGCATGTTTGGAACATCAGCGATAGCTAGTGGGTTTCCGTCAAACACACCTGCGTTTGAGAAATCGGCTTGACCACGGAAAAGGTCGAATTCGATATCAGCAGAAAGTTTCATAGCAGCATCTTTAGATGCTCTATCTTCTGCTTTTGTTCCATCAAAAGAACCAACCATATTAGCAGCTACAGTTGTACGACGAGTCGTAGAGTAGTAAGCCATTGGTACAGTAGCACGAACGTAGTTCGAAGTTTCTTCTTCTCCGATACCACCTTCATACTGAGCCGACCCACCAAAAATACCGTAATCAAGTTGACGGTTAAATTGATAAAGAGTAGACTTAACTGATTTCTTAGAAATCATCTTCTGCAATTTGATATGGGAATCGTCAAAAGTGACTACTTCCATAACTGGAGAAAGATCTTCCATTTGTAGAGCTGAGCCTTGAGTCAAAGTACTAGGAGCTGCGTTATAACTGCCTGCTTCCAATGTTTTAACGAGGTCTGATAATTGTTCGCTAACCATTTGTTCCTCCTATAAAAGGTGTTTAATTGTTTCTATTTTAGCTTTGCCGTCGTAATAATTCGTAATCGCATCTTTGTCTTTCTTTTCTAACTTACCAGAACGAATCTTGGCAGAAAGAGTAGAAGAGATTTCTGATTTTGTTAAACTTGCAACATCTTTTTCAGCAGAAACTACTTCGCTTTCTGACTTAGCAATAAATGCCATTTCAGAAGTGATAGCTTTACGTCCTGGAGCCGCTGGTTTAACTACTTTCGTAACGATAGCGATTGCTTTTTCAAGGTTCTTCTTAAGTTCTTCGTTTTCTTTTGCAATAGCTTCGTTAGAAGCTTTTACAGTTTGAAGTTCAGACTTAATTAGCTTAACCTCTTCGCCATTTCCTTCAGATTTAGTCATATCAGATACGCCTAAAACTTTAGAGATAGCTTTAAAATGGGCTTCAGCTTCGGATTTCTCCATAGAAGCATAAAGACCTTCAACTTCCTGTTCAAAATTTTCACCAGAGATGTTTTCTTGAGAAGTCGTTACAACTTCTTTATTTTCCACTTCAGCTTCAGCTTTCGCTAAAGCAGTTGAAAATTCAGCTTCAACCTCTTGGATAACTTTGAGCATATCTTCTTCAGTGTAATTTTTTTTCATGATTTGCTCCTTATAAGTTTGAGGTTAAATTAAACACCTTTAGTTGGCCATCTAAGTTCGAATTCTAATTCAGCAGCGACAGCAGCAGCATCTAGGTTTGCTAGAGTAACGGCAGTACCATCAGCGATTTGACGAATTTGAAGTTTAGCGCCCATTTTTGTACACTCATGAAGAACTTTAGCAAGGTCAAGTTGGTTTGGTTGTTGAGCTGTACCATTCAATTCGTAAGCAATGTCTACGTTATGCGGAGCATAAGCTTGGAAAGAGTTACCAAAAATGTCTGGAGAAACAGCATCATGACCTTTGATACGGATAGCGATTACTGATTGACCAGCAGCTTCGTTACCACCGTCAGATAGAATAAGAGCTGGCCAGCCCTGACTATCTTTTAACTCACGGATTGTGTCGATAGTAGCAGATCCCTGAAGGCGAAAGCCCAGGTTTTCTTGCAACTTACGGATTAGGCTTTCAGCCTTAGCTGTACTTGAAAGAGCCATTTTGAAATTCCTTTGTAAAGGGTTAAATACACCTTAAGTGTACGTTTTAATTAAAGATTTATTGTTTTGAGTAAAAGTCAAGTCATTTCAATAACTTATATTGATTTTTTTTGACAAAAAATTAGCCCCTCAAGTGGCCGTAATCGTGGTAAAATGAAAGACAAGGAGAGAATAACGGTAATAGTAATCTTTATAATATGGAAGAATCATTGAAAATAGATGGAAAAATTTATCTGATAAAATGTCAGTTAAATGATAAAGTTTATATAGGTCAAACCGTGTCTTCTATTAAAAGAAGATGGAACGCTCATTGCTTAGGAAAAGACATTAGTATGCCAATCGCAAGAGCTTTAAAAAAATATGGCAAAGATAATTTTACTATAGAAATGATTGATAAATCAGATAACTTATTGGATTTAAATAAAAAAGAAGAGTTTTGGATACAAAAATATAACTCAACTGATAGAAGCGTAGGATATAACGTCCAATTTGGTGGTTTGAATAAAACCATGTCTCAAGATACTAAAAATAAGATTTCAAAAGCTAAGATAGGTAATAAAGTATGGGAAAGTGCCGACTATAGAAAGAAAATGATTGAAAAAAGAAAAGAAGTAGGCCAATCTACTGAATTTAAACAAAAAATGTCTAAAGTTAATAGCCAAAACGCTAAAAATAGATATTCTAAAGAATTTAAAGTATACGAAGCTATTTTAGATAAAATAGAAAACAGATCAAAGACTTGGAAAAAAGGCAAAGAGATAGGGTCTTGGAATCATAAAGATATTTGCGCCAAGGATTTGGATATTTACTGGACAGGGATTAGTCAGTGCCTTTGTGGAACAATAAAACAATACAAAAATTATATTTTTGAATATACGGGGAAATAGATGAAGAATTCAGAACTTGGTAGCTGGATTGATGGAATTGGTGCGACTGAAGATTTAGATTCCAGTGGAGAAAGAATTTCAATTAAGGGAATTGATATAAGTAGCTTAACTACTGATGGCCTCATAAATACTGAACATAAAAGTGACACTGCATCACAAGTTATCGGGAAAGTTGTTGAAGCTAAAAAGATTTCAAAAGAAGAAGAATGCGAAAACGATAGGCACAAACATTTTTGGAAATTAGCCAGAAAACGCCCTTTTTTGTATGTCGCTGCTGTACTTTTTGATAAAGTAGGTCATGTAGCTGCTGCTGACGCTGTAGCGATGTTCAAGTTTGACAAACTTATCAACACCGATAAAACCAAAGGAACTGGTTGGTTTTCCATAGAGGGTGGTCGTATGGGCAAGGAAGGCTCAAATATTACTAAATGTGTAGCTCGTAAAATAGCTTTTACAAATTTACCATGCAATAAAGCTTGTGTTGCCGAACTCCTTGAAGATCCAGATAAATATTGCAAATCAATCACAAAAGAAAAAGTCCAAGCTTCAATGAAGAAAGCTGAAGCGGATTACCAAACACTTATTAAAGCCGAGCCGAAAAAATATTTCAAGGAACTTGGTATGCCTAAAACTCCTAAAGGCCTAAATTATTCAAAAATCACCCCAGCTACTGGTGAGCATAGACCAGCCAACCCAGCAGAACCAAAAAGAACATTTACCTCTCAGAACGCTCCTGATAAAATGAAGGTTGGCGATAGAATTACCCACAATAAGCCAAAAGCTAAAGCTGGGGCATCATTCTATAGAGATTTGTACAAAGATAACTCCAACCCTATTAGAAAACAAGTTTGGGATTCAGCTAAACAGAATAAGGAAGAAAATATGAAACCTTCTAAAAAAGAGATAATGAAACATCTTGGTGACGAAGCTTGGGAAAACTTTAAAGGTAAAGATATCCTGATTGATATCATTCAAAAAAAAGACCCAGAATTAACTAAGGCAGAAGTATTAGGCATTGCAAAAACAATGGCTTATATGGATATGAAGAAGAAAGAGTCTGAACTTGAAGATATGTTTGAGAAAGATGAAGACAAATCAGTAGGCGTACATACACCTTCTAAAACTAAAGGCGTGTCTTTAGCGGGTGATGCTTATAGGCAATCAAAAAAACACACAGGGAATACTAAAAAATATCTTGAAGGTGAATCTAAAGAAATACATGCCCAGAAATTACAAGAATTAAAAAGACAACCCAAACCCAACCTTCCTAAATCAGAGAAGCCTTTCGTTAAAGACGAAGCTGGTGAAAAAGAAGTTCGCATGATCCGTAGACTTAACCAAAAAGCTAAGAAATTCGGCAGTAGACCTGATCATCGTAAAAAAGATGTTAGAGACATTAAACGAATGGTATCCAGCGCAAAGAAAGATGAAAAAAAAGACTAAGCGTATAGTCGTTTCTTTATGTCAGGACTCAAAGGGTGATATCCTTATGGGCCAAAGAAACGATGATAAGAAATTCACTACTCCTGGTGGTCATCTAGATGATGGTGAAAAACCTTCTGATGGTATAAAGAGAGAATTCAAGGAAGAAACTGGCTATACTGTTGATTCTGTTAAGTTATTGCGAATTAAGAAAGTGGCTCATCTGATCATCTATCTATATGAAGTAAAATATAGCGGAACTCAAGATACTGGTAGCGATCCAGATAAAGAATGTGATTCATGGGAATATATAGATCCTAATACTGTAGCTGATAAACTACATGTACCAATGGACAGAAATGTTGCTCTTAAATACTATATCGACAACTAAGGAAACTATATGCGTCTAAGTGCGAAAATCTTAAAAAATGTAGCCAATGTTAACTCTTTTCAATATGATGAGCAAGCTTATCTATCTGAAGGATCAACTAATGAGTTCTACTTCCAACTAGTGGATCTTGGTAGGTTGACATACGGCAAAGATTCTCAAGAGTTTCCTGATCATCCATTGAGGTATATGCCTCAGGCAGGAGCTACTATTTCAGCCGAATTTGATTCATTAGAAGATGATGAAAAGTTTTCTGTCAATGCTACTCAGCCATTTGCTAATGATACAAGTATTTGGAAAATAGTTTTTCTTTCGACTCAATTACCTAGATCCGGTAACTTTAGCATTACTTTGACTGAAGGCTTGATTATCCAAAAAGCTACAATTAAGCAAGCTATCTCAACCATGTTGAATGATGTGGGCGGCTGTTAAATGATAATTTACAAAATTACTTGTAAAATTACTTCAATGGTCTATATTGGCCAAACTATGTATCCTCTTAATAAGAGGTGGATTCAACATAAAAATGCCAATAGCTGCTGTCATGTAGTTAGAGATCATATAATGGAATATGGTGAGGAAAATTTCATAATAGAAGCTATCGACAAAGCTGATTCCATAGAAGATCTAAACAAAAAAGAAATGTACTGGATTGGATTCTATAATTGCGTTCACCCAAAAGGGCTTAATATCAAATACGGTGGAGATAACGGTAGAATGACTCCTTATATGTTAGATAAAATGCGTACCGTATGGGCTGATACGGCTTATCGTAACAAAATGGCTATTAGAAATGGCGGTAAGGAATTCAAAGTTTATAAAATAGAGAAGGATTTAGAAAACAAACCGTTCGTAAGGAAAGCTGAATTATTGAATACTTACGTTTCTAGAGGTGTTTGTTCTCAAGATTTAGAGATACCTGTTAAGAATATAGATGTGTCCCTAAAACGTAAAGATTTGAATAGAAAAGGATATTGCTTTATTTTTACTGAGAATATCAATGACATAGATCCTGTTATTTATATCAATTCCGTGATTTCAGAGAAATTAGCCAAATCAAAACTTTATAGACATAATAGGATCAAAGGTTAATATATGGCAAAAAAAGGCAAAGCCTCATCGGTAAAAACTTACCCACAGAGTGCTCAAGAAACTTCCAATTTATTTAGCAGGGTTGAACCATTCCTTACCCCTTCTTTGTTTAGATCTCGTTTCCTTCAAGGATTAGAACAAGCTTTGTTTGTTCAAGTCATTATATCTGATGGTGAATTAAAAGATCAAATCAGCCGTGCAGCCAATGAAGTTGAGATGCTACTAAACGTTTCTATCTACCCGGTTCAACACAGAGAGTATTTTCCTCACGAATACATCCACAAATCTAACGGATTCCATATCAAAACCGCTCATGGCCCAATCTTGAGTGTTGAAGATTTTGTGGTAACTGATTCAAATCAAGGGTTTACTATAAATAATGACCCGACCAATCCTTATTGGGCCGACATAGGTATCAACCAACAGCAAGATCCTTTGAAAGGTGTTCTATTTAGATTTCCACCTCAGTGGATTTCTATGGCATATGCTCATAAGAGACAGTTAAATATTCTTCCTTGGGTAACTTCTATAGTAAATTACACAACAAATACGGGTGTTTACGGTGGATCTATCCCGGTTCAGTCACTTTTAGAATCTCGCTGGATCAGTGCTTTTTACAGAGTGGATTACACTGCCGGTATGGTTGATTGCGAAGGAAATCTTCCAATCATAGTCAATGAACTCATAGGCTTAACTGCTGCCATTAAATTGTTGCGTTTAAGACAAGCTCGTTTCCTGTACACAAGTCAGTCTCTAAGTCAAGATGGTATTTCTCAATCTAGTTCAGGCCCAGGTAACTTGGTTTACAAGCCTTTGATCGATTCAATGGAAGCTGACAGAGATAAGATCATGGAAAGACTCAAAATGTTAATGTTTTCCAAATACTACGTTGGAAATATTTAATATACAATTGTGCGATTAACTGGTACAATATCATTATGATACATAAAAAAATACTTAAAGATCTAAAAATTATTGAAGATGTTTCTTATTTTTATAAGTCAGAGGAATCTCATCCTCTGAAAAATCAAAAACCTCATTTAATTTTCAGTACTGAAAATCCTATGCACCCATCCGAGTATGAGATGCCCCACGAAGATATGGTAAATTATCTAAAGGCTAAAGATTACAAGGTACATGAGCTTAAAGGCAAATACGATGGAAAAGATGAAAATTCCATTATGGTGGAGGACATCAAACCACACCAAGTCAAATCTATCATGAAATACGTTAAACATCTTGGCCAAGACAGTGCTATTTACAGTGATGGTAAGGGTTCTCATGAGTTACATTACCTTAATGGAGTAAATGCGAATAAACACCACAAAGGATTTGGCACCAGTATACCTCTGGTAAAACCAGATGATAACTATTCTGAAATGGAAGACGGAACTGTTTTTTCACACTCTTTTGATTTTGAGAATTTACACCCTGCTGACAAATCAATGCTTAGACAGCATTTTAAACAAGAGGCTTTGAAAAAATCAGAAACAAATAATAAGAAGTTTTATATTCCAGGTAACTTGAGTAAATCCGAACATACCGACAAAGAGATGAATTTGGTTCACTATAGCCCTAAAAAAGGATTGAAAGAAATAACCACTGATTTCCATGGAAGTAATGTTAGAACTACCGGGGAACGTGGCGCTCCAGAACATAAATTAGCTTTCTATTACAGAGAAGGGGCTACGCCAGAAGATGTTATAGCTTCAGGTGCTCAATCTAAATATGTGACCAAACTTGGTAGCGGTCACAGACTTTATGATTTAGGTGAAGATACTGAAAATGTAAGAAATATCGTCAAAACAAGAGCTGAAGCCAAACAAGTAAACCCTGGTGCATTTACTGCCGATGATGTGCATAGGGAACTTAAAGATAGAGGATATCATGGATTTTTCAATAGCAAAGGTGCATTACCAGATGCAGTAGCTATGTTTCATCCTATGCCAGTTCACGAAGAACACGAACTTCACCCTAATGATTTTAAGAAAGTGAGTGCCAGAGATAACCATAAGTACGATAAAGCTCTAAAAGATGCCGAAAAACACTCAAAAGAAACAGGCCATCACGATCCTAAGTTTTTAGCTAACTTAGTTACGAGTAAATAATATGCATAGAATTATGATGAAAATGTTTAAGAATGAACAGTTAAAGTTACCTGTAGAAGGTGGACTTGAGCCTGATGCACCAACAAAAACTAAATATGTAAAAAGAAACAAAAAACCAAACCCAATTGACGGTAAGATTCTTGCGCTTAGAAATCTTGATAATTTATCTGAATATCTAAAAGAAAGAGGAAAACCTCTTAATCCTAACGAATTGGCTGTAATATTATCGACGGATAATTTCGGAGATTTTCAAAAAAGAAAGA
>Ga0172380_10008886_pt1 | contig 10824 bp, 22 predicted proteins | sample Leawe162metaG_FD_119747 | JGI IMG/M metagenome (GOLD analysis project Ga0172380, IMG submission 119747) | Leachate microbial communities from a municipal landfill in Southern Ontario, Canada - Leachate well 162 metaG | ecosystem: Engineered > Solid waste > Landfill > Unclassified | place...
GGACTTGCAAATCAGGCAAAAAAGGTTGGCCTTATTGTCACAAATATTAATAAAGAAATCTATATCGTTAATCCAGCAAAGGCAACAAAGCAAAAAGAACGCTGGGTTGCAAATAGTTAATAGTCTATAGACATTTACTTATACTTATTCCAACTATGTATAAGAAATGAAAATTGGGTAATCGTTGGCGCTGACCTTGCGCGGGAAACGACAAGACAGTATAGATAGGGAAGAGACTGTCGTTGGAAAATAGATATAAAGTTTTCTAAAGATATACCGATATAATTGATTGGCGTGATAAGAATGTCATCAACTGGGGAGAAAATATCCCGCCCAGATAAAAGTGTTAGATTAATTAAAAAACTCAAAGAAAGTAGATACCTATTCTGTAAAGAAGGTATTTATTTTTCTTTAGATATATCGCAAATAAAACAACTATATACCATTTTAATGTTAATCATTAATAGAGATTAGGAAAGATAATGTATACCAGAATTCATGACTATGGAAAGATTCTAATTACAGAACATAGATACTTAGATAACCTTTACGATGGCGAAGTTGTTATCCAAGAGAAATATGATGGTAGCCAATTTTCAGCAGCAATGCTAGAAGATGGAATTCATGTTAGAACCAAATCAAGAGAATATGAAATTGAAGCTCCCGAAGCTATGTTTGCAGCAGCTCATCAAACTATTAAAGATATTCAAGATTTGCTAACTCCAGGATCTGTGTATCGTTTTGAGTATTTATTAAAGCCAAAGCATAACGTTTTATGTTATGACAGAATTCCATTAAGACATCTTGTTTTATTTGATGTCGAGTATGAACCTGGTGCATATCTCTCACCAAAAGAATTAGAATTAGAAGCAATTAAATTAGGCGTGGAGCCTGTTAAGGTTCTATTCCAAGGATATGTTACTGATAAGAACTTCCTACTTACTTTGCTCGAAAACACTTCTACACTAGGTGGACAAAAAATAGAGGGTTTTGTAGTCAAGAACTATAATGCTAGAAGCGAAGATGGGAAGCTAGTTAAGGGTAAAATTGTTTCAGCTGACTTTAAGGAAGTTCATCAAGCTGACTGGAAGTTAAGAAATCCAGGCAGAAAAGATGTTATTGAGTCAATTATTGATTCTTATGCTACTGTTGCAAGATTTAATAAAGCTATCTTACATCTTAAGGAAGATGGAAAGTTAACAGATAGTCCTAAGGATATTGGCCCACTTATTAATTATGTTAAGGACGATATTCTTGCCGAAGAAGAAGAAAGTATTAAAAAAGTATTATTTGATTATTTTAAGGGTGATATTATGAGGGGTTGTGCTAGAGGTCTCCCAGAATATTACAAAAGAAAGTTAGCAGGTTTTGAAGAATAGTTAAGTTTATAAGACAAGGACATTGTGGGCCTCAGGGATGTGACCAATGAAACTTGTTTTATAATTAAATATTGGCTACCTAGCATGCTTAATTGTCCTGTCCGTTTAGTTAATGGGTAAGAGACGCTAAGATGGTAACATGCTAGGTAGTCATTTATTTCAATAGGAGATAAAATGAGATACGATGAAATTAAGAAAGATGTAAAAGAATTAAGAGATGTTTTGTGCTCAATGTGTCAAGAAGGACATACTAGCAATTATCAAGAAATGTGCAGATGCAGAAAAATTGGTGACAAGCATGATTGTAAGCCCCAAGCAATATTTGATAGATTCGAAAAAGAACTCATCAGTTATTGCGACTAAATATCCAAATAATGAAAAAATAACTAAACATCCTAAAAAAATGCATTATGCAAGAATTTCTAATGCAGTAAAAAGAAATATGATTAATATAGGAATAGACTGTGGATAGGATGAATGGGATATTATGGATGCAATCTCAACAAATACAAATCAGAACTCTAGACTAATGCAGATTATAACGGAGATACAAGATGAACGTTCTAGATAAAGATAGATTAAGAATATATGAATTGAGAGAACTTGCCAAGGAAATAGCAGAACCATATGTTATGTTTCCAGAAGAAATTCCATCTGTTAAATTTATAAATGCAAATAGATTAATCTATGGATACTATGATAGATATGATAATGTTATTACTGTAAATCCAATTTGGAATGGTGTAGACACAAGACAGATATCATATACATTTTTGCATGAGTTTGTACATTATATACAAATCAGAGAATTTAATGGCGAGTTACCACAAGACAGTCATGACTGGAATTTTCTAAAAAAGTTATATTCTTTAATAAAAAAGTATGGTATAAAATATCATTACTATCTTCTTATTGAAGAGGTTTTATTCTATAGATTTAAGTTACCAAGAGATTTAGTACAAAACTTCTTTTCTAAATATCTTAGAATAAACTATACAATTAGTATGGAGGAACATTATGGAAAAGAATGAACTTAATTTTGAAGATTCTGCATGTGGTCGTCCATGCGGACAGAATCCATCTGCTTGCCCAACATGTAGAGATAGATATTATGCTGGACAAATTCGGACAAAAGAAGATTATCAAGAGATGATGTTTGAGCCAGTATATGACCCTGATTTTGATGATGAAAGCTGAAAGGATTTAGTAATGACACAGAGTGGCAAGAACACCGATAATACTTTTTGTAAGTGGTGTCTTGAACATTTAAATGGAAAGTCACAGAAAGAACATGATGCCGAATGTCCTATTCATCCCTGTTTTGATTGTAATGATTATGGCACAGAAGAATGTGTAACCTGCATTTATACTAAGGCTAGATGATTATATGGCTAGTAAAACACCAACAGAGAAACCATTAACTGGAAAGAAATTCGCCATTGTTGGTAGTATGCCAGGCGCAAAGATAAAAATAGATAACTATTATATATATAGTCAGTATGACCTAGCACAAAGAATACGTGTAGCTGGAGGAACTACAACAGGCGGAACTTCATATTATTCTTCTGCATCTCCATTAACAAAAAGTTGTGACTATCTTGTTCTTGGTGCAAAAGTAAAAAAGACAACTTTAGATAAACTTGAAACAGAAACATATAAAAATGTTATTCCGATATCTTTAGATTCACTAGCAAAAGTGATAAATGGAAAAGCAGAACTTCCTACTTCAAGAGAAGAATATGAAAAGCAACTTAAAAAGATTAAAGAAGAAGAAGCAAGGAAAGAAGTAGAGAGAAAGAAGTTAGAAGAAGTTAAGAGATATGTTGAATTCGCAAAAAGATGCGGAATTAAATATAATATTAATGAACCAGAAAGTTCAGAATATATTGCTAAGAAAATGGATGTGTCTGTAACCCATTTGTTAGAAAGTACTACAAGCTTAGAGCAACAGCCAATAAGAATACCAATTAAGACTAGGAGAATGTAATGTCTACACCACATGAAGCGCGTTTTATTATTGATGTCAATGTTATTACCTCAGGTAGAACGACAATTGCTATAGCAGATGTTATTAACTCTGAGGGAGTTACGGCATTTTCAGAGTCTGCTACAGCACATTGTCATCCAGATGATAAGACGAATATGGATATTGCTATTAACTATGCTGGTGCAAGAGTTCTTAGAAACGTATCAAAGAAACTAGAGCGTCAAGCTGCTGGTGCAGTAAAGCACGTTGATGATATGCGTGCTAGGTCATTCAATCTAAAGAAGAATGATGAGAATTTTAAGCAAATTATCAACAAGTTTGATGTCATTCACTCAGATGAAGAAAAGCTAAGAGAACTATAAATACGACGCATAAGTGTAATGGCGCACATTATACAAAGATCTAGCTCCAACACCAAGAGAGTGGTATAATAGAGTGGACGGTTCGAATCCGTCATGCGTCCACAATATATGGTAAGTTTATTTAATATTGGAGACGGCTTTTTAGGAAACCACAATCTTATATTAATGGGGCAGAAATGCCCCACTTACCACCAACTAAGGAAATAGAATGAATATTTTATTGATAGGACATGGAGAAATAGGTAAAGCAGTAGAAGAAGCCTTTGGTATAAATCCAAAAGCTATTCATGATCCATTTCAAAATGAACATGCAGTTAAAGAAAAATATGACGGAATGCTTATAGCATTCGGATATTCTGACACATTTATTAAAGATGTAATATCTTATATTAAGGAATTTTCTCCAGAATTCGTTATTATATTTTCTACAACTGATGTAGGAACTTGTAGTAAAATTCAAGAAATATCAGGTATAGCAGTATCTCATTGTCCAGTAGAAGGCAAACATCCAGACCTTTTGCGCTCATTTGTTAATACACCAAACTGGATTGGCAATATGTCTTTTGGTGCAAAAGAACTATTTACTTCATTTGGCTATGAAGTCAAGCACTTAGAAAAAAGTGAGTATACAGAATTATTAAAACTTTTATCTACAACTAAATATGGTATAAACATAGAGTTTGCTAGATATGCAAAAGAATGTTGTGATAAAGTAGGGTTAGATTATGAAGAAGTAAAAAATTGGGACATGATGGTAAATGAACTTTATCGAAATGTTCTCAATCTTCCGCAGTATACTAGATATATTCTAGATCCACCAGAAGGTCCAAAAGGTGGACATTGTGTTACTCCTAATGCAATAGTTTTAGATAAGCAATTTCCAAATCCTATCATTGATATTGTAGCTGAGAAGTAGTGAGTAATCATGCTTCCATTGATATCAGTTGTTTGTCCATGCTGTAATGGAGAAGTATATTTAGCTTCATCCAAAAGAGGACAAGTAGAGCCATACTGTAAATGTCTTAACTATAAGTGTAATTGGTTTGGAAGAGTAAAAGACGCTAAAGTAAAGGATTATAACAATGGAAAGTACTGAAGAATATTATAAAAGAGTAAGTGAAGACGTAGATTCTAAATTACAAAAAGAAAATCAAATTGAAGAAGAGAGAAAGTTTATTTTAGATTTTCTTAATGAACACAATATTGTTACAAAAACTACTTATATAGGTCATTGGGCTGGCTTAGAAGCATATAAGATAAAAAGGTATATTAATATATTGTTTTTTAAGATTCCAGTAAAAGACTATTATTCTAAATTTTCCTATGGACTACATATGTTATTTCCTAAAGTTATAGAAGAAATGAAGAGACGTGGAGAATTACCCTAAACATTGCGATAGATGTTTTAACAAATATAATTATACATCTTATGAAGAAGCACTCGCTGCTATTGAAAGAATAAAAGCTAGACCTTTATATTCTAAAAAAGTAGGAGAATTAGAACCATATGAATGTAGATATAATATTGGATTTTGGCACGTAGGACATACAAAATGAAAAGATTTCCAATTCCAATAAAAAATAGATGGCCAGATAACCTTGAATTAGAAAATGAACAAGTATTAACTATTTCATGGTCAGAATTAGATGATGATGAACTATCAGTTATTATTTCAGCAATTTTGTTAGAAAGACCAGAGTGGTTATCGAGACAGCTACTTCCAATACAAAGTGTTTATCTTCTAGTTACTGAAGATTGGCCCAAAATCTTTGAAGAAAGAGAAGCAGGAGTAGTTTCTTTTGTGGAGATAACATACTTAATAGAATATTGGGAATATCTTCTTACAATTATGCCAGAACCAAAAGAATTTGTTCTAAATAATAGAAAAAATCTAATACAAGCAATGGAGTTGTAATACGTGAAAACATTTCCAACATTATATAAAAAGAATTCAAATGGTTCTATTCAGCAATGGACTATTTCTGTAGAAGGAAGTACTATCATTAAGGTTTATGGTCAAAAAGATGGTAAACTACAAACTACTACAGACTTTATTTCTGAAGGAAAAAATATCGGAAAAAAGAATGAAACTTCTCCTGAACAACAAGCATTAGCTGAAGCGGAAGCTCAATGGACTAAAAAGAAAACAGGAGCAAAAGGGTATGTAGAGACTATTGAATCAGCACAAGCAGGAGAAAGCGATGCTCTTGTTGAAGGCGGCATTCTTCCGATGCTTGCAAAGAAATTTTCGGAACAAGGTTCTAAAATTGTTTATCCCGCATATGCTCAACCAAAACTAGATGGTATTAGGTGCGTTGCTATAATAAAAGATGGTAAATGTACGTTATGGACTAGAACACGTAAACCAATTGTGTCTATGCAACATATTGTTGATTATTTAGAAGATAAGTATAAAGAACAAGATATAATTCTTGATGGAGAATTATATAATCATGAATATAAAGATAAGTTTGAAGAAATAGTATCCCTAGTTAGACCAGAATATGTAAAAGATGGTGCTAACGTAGTTCAATATCATGTATTTGATATCATTGCAAAAGAAATATTTCAGACAAGATTTATTAATAATCTTAAAATTTTAAAGAGTAAATTAAATGTTCCAATTGTATTAGTTGAATCAATTCTAGTTTTAAATGAAGAAGAATTAATGGATGCTTTTGCTAAATTTAGAACAGAAGGATATGAAGGAGCCATTGTTCGTAATACAAATTCTGAATATGTAAATAAACGTTCCAATGACCTTCTAAAGATAAAAGAATTTGATGATGCCGAGTTTGTTATAGAAGAAGTAATTGATGGTCGTGGGAGAATGGCCAATAAAGCTATCTTCATTTGTTCTACAGAAAATGGAGACCAATTTAATGTTAAGATGGAAGGTTCATTAGATAAGCTAGAAGAAATTTACAATGACCCTGATATTGTTCTTGGTAAGAAATTAACAGTAAGATATCAAGGTTTAACAAATGGTAATGTTCCTCGTTTTCCAATAGGCGTTACCATTCGTGACTATGAATGATAAATACGGAGTTCCAATGCAAGGTATTGAAAAATCTTCCAAATGGAAGAAACGTAATGCTAAACGACGTAAAAAACAAGAAGAATATTGGGTATCTCGTTCTGGACCAGTCCGTACTATAAAGATAGAGGAAAATAATGATTCTTGATTTAAATAAAGTATGGTTTATTTCAGACCATCACTTTAATCATAAAAATATCGTTAAATTTACTGGAAGACCAGAAAATCATGACTATGTAATGATTGCTAATCATAATGCAATTGTTGGCAAAGATGATTTAGTCTATGATCTTGGTGATTTTGCATTTGCTGATATCAAAACCCAACAGCACTATTTTGACAGATTAAATGGAACTAAAGTATTAATAAGAGGAAACCATGATGGAAGTATTTCCAGAATGGAAGGACTTGGATTTATAGTTCCAGAAAGATATTTAGGATCAGACCAAAATCTAGAACTTCAATTTGGTACAGTACTATTAATTCTTACTCATAAGCCTATGAAGTTATCTGAACTTAAAGAAAGAAAAAAGTATCTTGCAAAAAATATAAATGTAGTTAATGTACATGGGCATATTCATAATAATAAGATGCAAAGTGAAGTTGTTGAAAATAAAGACGATGTTTATATCGATGCGCATTGGGAACAGAATATCTTTTACTTCAATGTTAGTGTAGAAGTTTTAGATATGAAGCCTATTAGGGCAAGTGAACTAATTAATCGCTGTAAAGAATTTGCGCAATCACATAATCACGGAATTGTTAACTAGGTGTAGTAAATGAGAGATCTAACTGAAGAAGAATATAATTATATTATAAATTGTTCTGGTAAAGAATTGTTTAATTTTTGTTTTTCATTCATGAATAAGGAGTGTCAAATGGATCAAATGTCTATCCCTTCGAGTAGACCAGCGGTAATCTGCAAGCAAAAAGGATGTAATGCGAGATTCCGTCCAAGAAATGATGAACACATTCGTTGTGATGTTTGTGAAAGAATGATTAGATTAGGACTTGAGGTTAAAGAAGATAAGTGATATAATTACCATAATATCAATAAAGAAGAGAGGATATTATGGTATTAGAAACTGGATTAATAATTGCAGTAGCTTCAACAGCAGCAGAAGCAATTATAATAACAAAAATACCAGCAGTTAGAACATTTTTGGTAAATAGTAGTTTAGGTTCGCTTGCTGGTTCAACAGTATTATCTTGGTTAATTGGATTTTTATTTGAAGCTACAGGACTTACTGTTTTAATTGGCGCACTAATCTCAACATTATTATCATGGCTTATGTACAGAGGTATGGCAATAGTTAAGATTATTATAGAAAAGAACAGGCTAGTCTTAACTGCCTCATAGGGAGATTGTTATGTTTGAATATAAGATTTCCGCAAGGTTTAATTCAACTTTATCTAAATTAAAAGAAGCTGAAAGATCAGATGTTCTTGCTTATGCTATTTTATTAGAAGAAATAATTGATGAAAGAAATAGAGCATTGGACGAAATTCAAAATGAAATAATAAATTTCAGAGAACCAATGGAAATGCTATCTAGTGATACGCAATTATTAATAAGAAATATTCATGATATAATTGAAAAATTAAAACAAGAAGTTACTGTATAGACATATATCCATTATTAGCTAGGAGGTAAAAATGGCTAAGAAAAAGAAATGGATAAAAGGCGCTATTAAGCGTAAGGGTGCTTTTTCAGCAAAAGCAAAAAGAGCACATATGTCTACTACTGCTTATGCAAATAAAGTTCTTAGAAAGGGAAGCAAGGCTTCTACTAGAACTAAAAGACAAGCAGCTCTTGCAAAAACACTAGCAAAAATGCGTCGAAGAAAGAAAAGATAATCTACTTATTAGTATTCCCGCTGAGTTTTAGCGGGAATTACTTTCTGGAGATATAATGAAACTAAGCGAAATGACAAAAGAAGATATAAGAAAAAATCCTTGGAATATGTTCTTTTATAGTGAAGAAGATGATATTATACTCTTTGTATATGAAGTATTTATAAGAGACGTAGACGAGGAATCGATATTAAAATATATAAGAATATATGATGAAACAGAAGATAATATGTATAATGATGGAGCAGGAAATCCACAAGAATTTTGGATACAAAAAAATTCATGGACAGATGACTATGAATTAATTAAAGAAGAAGTTAAAAAAGATGTTATTATTAATAAAAGAAAATTATTAGTTGAGAAGATTATTTAAGGAGATTATTATGCCATGCACAACAAGATATAACGGAGTTAGTAATGCTGAGAGAGCAAATCCCTGGGAACGCACAAAAATTGAGTGCGATATGCAAATGCATGATGAAGAAGGCAATCTCCTTGGTAATATTAATTCAAATGATGATTATTCAATTACGGCTACGCTATTAGATAGAGATGGCATGACTGTTATGATGCAGAAGTCATTCTTTTATATTGAAAAAGAGAACGATGTTGCTACCTGTACAAAGAGTGGTTGGGAGCCAGTTCGTCCAGTTGAAGGAAAAACTGCAGACCAGGCTATTATTGAAGTTGCACAAGAATGGCTAACTGAACAGTATAGGACTTATGTTCATAGTCATGGTAGTCCACAAAATGTTTATGAAGTTTCTAATGGATTTGTATCAATGTAATGAAAAGCAAAGACCAAATAATTATTGAATTATTCAAATTATTTAAAGACCTTTATTGGGTTGCATTTACTTATGGAGCCAATAGAGAAGAGATAGACAAGCTAAAGGAACAGGTTGGAGAACTTCGTAGAGAGTTCTGGATAGAGTAATGGCTGTAAAGAAGATAATTAAATACTTTGAAATATGGAAATCAGCATATGGACTTCAGTGCGAGCAAAAGAGTGCTATAGCTGATCAAGCGCCACAACCTACAAAACTTAATGCAAGAATAATTAAGCTAGAATTTGAAGTAGATGATTCTATGTTTGACATTAATCCAATTACTGTTAATATTGATATGAAAGAATCTACAAAACAAATTAGTGAAATTAACAATAATATTGTTATTCCAGTAAGACATAGCATCGTAGACGATTCGATTATGGAGAAAAAATAATGAATGAAGAAGAATTAGACGGGTATTTAGAAAGAGAATATTCTCATAATGAAATCTATTTTCAAATAGATGATACACAAGATGAAGTTTATATATATCTTACTCCAAAAGAACATTTTGATATTTATGGAAATTTGTCAGATATTTTCCCAGGATATGAATCGGAATACCCCGAAGAATTAGAATATCTTTCAGAATCTACATTTGGATTAAATTTATTAACAAAAGAAGAAGCTAGAACTCTACTTTTAAATAGAGGCTATATAGAAAAAGAAATGTTTTCAATAGATAATTAAGATGAATTAAATTCCTAGGTGACGAAATTGGTAACCGCTAATATTGGCTCGTAGTTCAATTGGTAGAGCAGCACACTGTTAATGTGCGAGTTGCAGGTTCGAATCCTGCCGAGCCAGCCAATTATCTTTTATTAAGGAGAATTAAAATGGATAAAGAAATTATTCTTGAAGAAAGAGAGATGGTTGTTGTAAATATTGATTTAGATGATTCTACTCTTGAATTCTTAACAAAATTAAGTGAAGAAACTAATTTTACAATTGACAGAATTATAGAATATATAATGGCTAATCGAATTATTTCAGAAGCAATTAAAAAAATACAATCATCTGTTGTTTAGCGCACGACGCTACGAGGGAGATGTAGAATCCAGGTCGCACCTGGCTTGCTGTCGTTGGCCCTGGCAACAGACAGATAAAACAAGCATAATCCAGGGTTTATTCTACTTTTAGGAGACTATAATGGAAGATAATAATTTCACCATAAACAACAGCAGAATAATTGTCCCAATTTGTGCTCAATGCACAGAAGGACGCTGTCCATATAACTACACTGCACATATTGTTGAAGATAATAATATCTATACTAGAATAGAATGTGATAGTTTTAGTTATGATGATGAAGATGAGTAATATAATCCCAATTGGAGAAGATTGTTCAGTAGCTCTCTTATTGAAAGAACTTGA